>Ga0157372_10007092_pt1 | contig 11945 bp, 7 predicted proteins | sample C55metaG_FD_115307 | JGI IMG/M metagenome (GOLD analysis project Ga0157372, IMG submission 115307) | Corn rhizosphere microbial communities from Kellogg Biological Station, Michigan, USA - C5-5 metaG | ecosystem: Host-associated > Plants > Roots > Rhizosphere > Soil | place: USA: Michigan...
GCAGCCGCAGCGTTGGCAAGTTCCTGCGGCATTACGACCGACCAAATCGCGGCTGCGCTGAAAAGTTTCAAGAGCGTGAAGCGCCGTCTGGAGGTGAAAGCGCAGGTTCACGGGATCACGATCATTGACGATTTCGCGCACCATCCCACCGCCATCGCGGGAACGCTGAAAGCTTTGCGGGCACGCTACCCCGGCTCGCGCCTGTGGGCCATTCTGGAACCGCGATCCAACACGCTGCGGCGCCGGGTTCTGCAAAGCGATCTGGCCCGCAGCCTGGCGCAAGCCGATCAAATCGTGGTGGCGAATGTCTTCCGCTCGGAAGCCGTTCCCGAAAATGAGCGACTGGAACTGCCTGCGCTGGCCTCGGAGATCCAGCAAAACGGCCGTCCCGCACGCCTTCTGGCCGATGCCGATGCCATCGTGCAGACTGTAGCCCCCGAACTCCGCAGCGGCGACGTGGTCGCGATCCTTTCCAACGGAGGTTTCGGCGGTATTTACGAGAAACTTCCCGCGCGCCTGAAGCAGTTGGCGGAGACGCAATGAACCTAGGGCGCGCCTGTGTCCTTCTCGTCGCGCTGGCCTCTTTCAGGACGCTTGGCGTCCCGCTTCCCGCCGCGGTTGATCCCGCCGCGGATTCTCCGCCCGGGGTGACTTACACCATCTCTCTTGCGAACCCCGAACAGCACCTCGCTCACGTGCAGATCCTTCTGCCTGCAGGCCATCCCGCTCGCGAGCTGCAGTTGCCAGTCTGGAACGCCTTGTATCAGATTCGCGACTTCTCGCAATACGTGAACTGGATTCGAGCGCGGGACCGCTCCGGCAAAGCACTCACCATTCGCGAACTCGATAAAAGCCGCTGGCAAATTGACGGTGCCGCCGACGGCGCAGTAGTCGAATATGATATTTATCTCGACTCTCCCGGCCCATTCGGAGCGCAAATTAACTCGCATCATGCCTTCCTGAATCTTGCCCAGGTCCTTATGTATCCCGTGGACGCTCGCAATTCGCGGCTCACTCTGCATTTCAGCCATGTGCCCAGTGCTTGGCACATCGCCATCCCGCTGAAATCTGCAGATGACGCCTATGTCGCCGAAAATTACGACCGCCTGGTGGACTCGCCGGTAGAAATCGGCACCTTTCGCGAGACCGATTTTGACGAATCCGGCGCCCATTTCCGCGTAGTGATCGACGCCGATGCAGCCGACTACAATGCTGGCCAGATCAAAGATTCTCTGCACAAGATCGTCGCCGCCGCCATGAAGTGGATGAATGATCGTCCGTTCGCTGAATACACCTTCATCTACCACTTCCCTCGAGGTCCCGCGGGCGGAGGCATGGAGCACGCCTATGCGACGGCGATTGATCTCAACGCCGGCAGCATCCAGCACAGCCTTTATCCTCTGAACTCTGTCAGCGCGCATGAATTCTTTCATTTGTGGAACGTCAAGAGGATTCGCCCGCGAAGCCTGGAGCCCATCGACTACACGAAAGAAAACTACACGCGCGCCCTGTGGTTCAGCGAAGGGGTGACGAGCACCGTGGAAAACGTGATCCAATTTCGGGCAGGCTTGATCGGCGAAAAGGAGGTTCTCGCCAACGTAGCCCAGGAAATTACCGAACTGGAGAGCCGTCCTGCGCACCTGACACAATCCGCCGAAGACTCCAGCCTCAACGCGTGGCTCGAAGGCTTCAATTACTACCGCCGCTCCGAACGCAGCGTCTCGTACTACAACAAAGGGGAGTTGCTCGGCGTGCTGCTCGATCTCACGGTGCGCGAGCAGAGTCATGGGCAGGCCTCGCTCCGCGACGTCCTGCAATGGATGAACCGGAATTACGCTCAGAAAGGCGAGTTCTTCGACGACTCCCGCGGAGTGCGCGACGCTGCCGAAGCCGTAAGCCACGCCGACCTCGCGAGCTTCTTTCAAAAATACGTAGCTGGCACTGAAGAGATTCCGTGGAACGATTTCTTTCGCCCCGTCGGCCTGCGCGTTGAAGCGGTGAACGTCATTTTGCCCGACCCGGGCTTCAGCGCTTCGCGTAACTTCGACGGCCCGCTCGCGGTGGACGCCCTCACCCCGGGCAGCGATGCGGAGCAACAAGGCCTCCGACTGGGCGATGTCATTCTGGAATTTGAAGGCAAGGCCGTGGCTGAAGATTTCTATCAGCAGCTTTCGCGTGTCGCTCCCGGCCAAACCGTGGGGCTGAAAGTCCGCTCGGGCCGGGCCAGGGAGCGTGAGTTGAAATGGAAGATGGGATCTCGCCAGCAAGGTTCCTATCAGTTGAGAGATCTGGATCAGATCACGCCGGAGCAACAGGCCCGCCGCGCCGCCTGGCTCAAAGGCGAATCACAGACGGCCAGCGGAGCCGCTACCCAATGATTCGCACCACCCTGTTGCTGGCATTCTGGATTTTGGCTGCGCCCATCGCGGCCATCATCGGATTTCCGGCGACGTTGCTCACCGGGAACGTCCGCATCTTGTACGGGCTTTTCATGTGGGGATGCCGCGCGGGAATCTGGCTGGCCGGCGTGCGCATCGAAGCCATCGGCCTGGAGCGCTTCGACCATTCGAAAAGCTATCTGTTCATGACCAATCACGTCTCCAATCTCGATCCGCCCATTCAGATCCCGCTAATCCCGCGCCAGACCTCGATCATGGTCAAGCAGGAACTCTTCAAAGTCCCGATCCTCGGCCGGGCCATGCGGATGGGGTCGCTGGTTCCGGTCGATCGCGGCAACCGCGATGCAGGCATCCAGGCGGTGAACGCGGCCAAGGCAGTGATCGAGAAGGGACTGCCGATGACCATCTACGTGGAAGGCAAGCGCTCTTACGATGGCAAGCTTATGCCTTTCAAGAAGGGCCCATTCTATCTGGCGATGGAGTGCGGCGTTCCTGTGGTCCCGATGACCATTATCGGCACGCATAAGGTGATGCCTAAAGGCCGCTATGCCATCAAGCCGGGCAAGGTGACGGTGATCTTTCACGATCCCATCGAGCCCAAAGATTTCGTCTCGCGCGATTGCCTGATGGAGGAGGTTCGCGCCGCAATCGAAAGCGGCCTACCAGAACAGTATCGCCACCCGCCCAATGGCACTCAGGGTTCCCCATCCTGAGTGAGCAACAGCTCACGTATGCGAGCAGGGCCAAAGCAACCTGCCCCGATCAGGCAGAATCCAAAAGCCAACTTGAGGATTACCGGCTAGATCAACTGCACGGGGAACGGCTCACCCGATCCAACACCGCCATCTCGTTGTATGATCAGAACACGGATTGCCCGTTCGGATGTCGCACCCAAGCACTCGTCACTTTATCTGAAGCCTCACCTCCGGAGATCCATGAAATCGAAAAGTAGCGAAAAAGCGGTCATCATCGGCGCTGGCCCGGCCGGTCTAACTGCCGCCTACGAACTGTTGACCCGATCCAAGATCGTTCCCATCGTGCTGGAGAAAAGCGAGTACATGGGGGGACTCTCGCGAACTGTCGAGCACAACGGCAACCGCATCGATATCGGTGGACATCGCTTCTTCTCCAAAAGCGATCGCGTGATGAACTGGTGGCTGGAACATCTGCCTCTGGAAGGAAAGGCGTTGAAGCCACACAGGATTTCGTACCAGCGCAAGGATAGGCTGGTTTCGGGTACTGTGCCGAGCGCCGACGGTCAGCCGTGCATGTTGGTGCGGCAACGCAAGTCCCGGATTTATTTCCTGCGCAAATTCTTTGCGTATCCCATTCAGTTGACCTCCGAAACTCTGCGCAACCTGGGAGTGAAGCGAGTCCTGCGCATTGGCTTCAGTTACTTGAAGACGCTTTTGTTTCCTCCCAAACGTGTGGAGAATCTGGAGCAGTTCTTCATCAGCCGTTTTGGCAAAGAGCTTTATCTCACGTTTTTCAAGTCGTACACCGAAAAGGTGTGGGGAGTCCCCTGCGAACAAATCAGCGCGGAATGGGGCGCGCAGCGTATTAAAGGGCTCTCGATCAAGAATACCCTGCTGCACCTGGCCAAGAAACTGGGGAAGCGTTCCTCGGATCTGCGGCAAAAGGATATTGAGACATCGCTGATCGAGCAGTTCCTGTATCCGAAACTAGGCCCCGGACAATTGTGGGAGGTGGTCGCCGAAAAAGTGAAGGCGCTCGGGGGAGAAATTCGGACCCAGCAGGAGGTCACTTCGATTCACACTGAGAACGGGAGAATTACGGCGGTGAGCGTCCGCGGGCCCGACGGGCTCGAACGCCAGGTTACAGGCAATTATTTTTTCTCCACGATGCCCATCAAGGAACTAGTCAGCGACCTGCAGGCCTCTGTCCCTGCGAATGTCAGCGAGGTAAGCAGCAATTTGCAATACCGCGATTTCATTACAGTCGGGCTCCTGGTGAAGAAACTCAGCGTAAAGGACCGGGAGAACCCAACCGGCAGAATTCAGGACAACTGGATATACATCCAGGAACCGGAAGTGCTCGCCGGCCGACTGCAAATCTTCAACAACTGGAGTCCTTATATGGTCAAGGACCCGGATACCGTGTGGATCGGGGTCGAGTATTTTTGTTACGAGACGGACTCGATGTGGAGTCTGCCAGACAGTGAAATGGCCGCTCTGGGGGTCCGTGAACTCGAACGAATCGGGATCATCGAGAGTCAGGACGTGATCGACTTCAAGGTGATCCGCATGCCCAAAACTTACCCGGCGTACTTTGGGGTATATAACCGTTTCGTGGAAGTGCGCTCGTACCTGGATGCATTTCCTAACCTCTTCCTGGTCGGTCGGAACGGTATGCACAAGTACAACAACCAGGATCACTCGATGCTCACGGCAATGACTGCGGTTGACAACATCCTCGAGGGACGCACGGACAAATCCAACATCTGGGCGGTCAACACCGAGATGGACTACCACGAGGAGAAAGCTGCGCCGAGCGCAACCACGCCGGCTCCTGTGCGAGATGTCGCTGCATGAAGCCCGCCCAAGCTCCGCCGAAGAGAGATACACGAAAACCGGAAGCCATATTCACTTCAACTGCCCCCGCTGATGGGGAAAGCTGTTGGCGAGGAGAGTCGGTCTGGAGAAGCTCGCGTGCGCTATCGGGAGGGCTGAATTGCTGTTAACACGATTTGGTGATTGCACGGCCGGCGACAGACCACCATTCGCCTATTGCACCAACACCTGATCGAGCAATTGGCTAACCGCGCGGTGCGCTTCTGCGATGGCGGTTCGATGATCCGGCGTGCCGGACAAGTCCGTATTCGCGAAGGCGATACGTCCGAAGGGTGCGGCTTGCAAAATAGCGCGCGGCGGGGGATTGCCGTCGGAGCCGAAGAAAAATCCTGGCTGCGGACTTACGTAGGCATGACCCCAACGGTTCAGGACGATGCCGGCGATGTCGCGGGAGGCATCGAAGCCGGAAGCGGAAAACATGTCGGTCAGTTGGGTGCGGATCTGTCGCTCGTAGTCGCGAAATGAGGTGGACAAGAGCTGAGCGCGCCCCAGGTCGCCCTGCTCCTGAAGCGGCAAGCCGTAATGCGGGAAAAGGACTTTCAGCGTGAGCACGACGGGAGAATCCGGGCCGATCGACTTGGTACCGGTGGAGAATGTCGGCACCTTGCGGACCGCAGTGAAGTTGCCCAATCCTTCAAACCACTGGCATCCCGAAATGCCCAACTTATACAGAAACCGCCAATTCCGCAGAGCTACATTGGCCATCATGCAAGGCGAACGGTAGAACCGATCGTAGGCCTGGCGATGAGTATCAGGCAGGTCGCGAATGACTCTCTTTGTCGTCCAGCAGCCTCCCGCCATCAAGACAGAACGAGCCTTAAGACGGTAGAGTTTTCCGCCGCGGGTGTAAGCGATGGTAACGAAGTTCGACTTGGATGGATCGCCCTCATGCTGCACCCATACTGCGGTGCTCGCCAGTCGAATTCTTGTGGGCTGACCGGGCCGGTCGAGGGCCTGGAAATTTATGTTGCTCCGGCAGACACCCTCGAGCGAGTCGGGGCCGGAAATCGAATCGGGAATGAGCCGCTTCGCCATGTGGCGAGCGATTCCGTCATTTCCTCCGGGGAACGAGAGTGAAGGTTGCTCGATGGAGCGATCGACATCGAAGGCGTAGATGCAATAGGCGGAAACCACGTCGGGCCCGGCGCCGAAGCCGCCGCCTTCCTCGGCCATGAAGGTTTGAATGGTTTCCCGACTCAGGCCGTACGTATCCATCATGTAGCGTTCTATGGTGACCCGATCGAGCTGCCGCGATTTCTCATCGCCGGGATAGGCAAAGGGTAACCCGGGCTTCTGTTGCTGGTTGTACTTGAGCAGTTCAGCGCGCATCTTCTCCGAGATGGGTGCGCCTTGCAGCTTTTTCTTCCATGGATCGATCAGCCACATGCCTGGGTTCTGCCCGAATTTGGCTCCGAAGTAAAACCCGACGGGACCTCTTTGATCTTCGAAACTGTTTCCCAGAAAAATTTCAGGAGAAGAGCCATTCCACTTCTGATACTCAAACTCACGCCAGTTCAGGCCAATGGCCTCAAAGAACCTTGCCATAAAGCTGTGGGCTAGCGGCACCTGGAAATGGTCTGCGCCCTGCGGGCCCATGATGCGCTGGCCATCGACCATGAACTCGTTTCGCTTGGCCTCGCCTCCGAATACAGGATGATTGTCGAGGACCAGACAGGTGAACTTCGGGCCAGCGTAGTTTTGGAAAAACACCGCCGCAGAAAGGCCGCTGACACCTCCGCCTACGACGACGGAATCGAATACCTCGCCCGTATCGATGGCCTCGGAGGGCAGTGAATCAAAAGCGTGATCGCGAACCTGATGGCCCGCACTCATGACTTCCAGCGTGTTGCCATTGGAATTGGCGTAATCTCCGATGCCGCCGTAACCGGTCCAGTCTTCGTGCGTCATGGCGGGGAAGGCCAGCAGTTGCTGCGGGGTGAGCGGGGCCAGCAACGCCGCTCCCGTGGCCAACAGAGTTGAATTCAGGAAGTCACGGCGGCAAATTGGTTGATGAAGGCCCAGCGCTTGATCGTGCTTTTTCTCGTCGGACACTACACTCCTTTTCGCGCTTCGGGGCGCTGCCGTTATTTCAGAGAATGGTACAGAATCGTGGCCGTTCTTGCCTGCTGGGAACGTCCAGGGAGCCGGACACGTTGCTTCGCGCAGAACTGCCTCTGTCGCTTTTTCCAGTTGAACCGCCACTATATGGCGTGGCGGCCAATGGCACGCAGAGTCAGGGTGCCATCATCATTCAATTTTTGGTGGCAAGCCCATCGCACCGGATAGCGTACGCTTTTTACTTCAATCTCAGCTTTGAGGCGCAAGCCTTGCCATTTGGTCCCTTGCGGCAGGACGAATTGCGCCTGGCGAATTTTTCCGGGCAGAGGATATCCAGGGTCGAGGCAGCCGCTCTTGAGTTGTTTTCCGTCCTCGCTCTGGACCGTCACACGCAAAACCCCGGGAACGCCTGCGATACCGTCATTGGCAAGCCCGAGGATTAACCCTTGGTAGCCATTCTGTTCATAGCTCCAGATGAAGGACGGGCGCACGCGATAACCGATGCGCCGCTGAATCTGGTCGAACCACTTCGGAGAAGCCTGATAGTAGCTCTGCAGGTTGTTGGCGCTGATTTCATGAAAATTCCACAGTGACCAGTAGCTCGCACCCACATCCATCACATGCGAAATCATGTCATCCGCAGGAGAGATCCCCTCGTGGGAAGTGAGCTTGTCTGGGGGCTGGCCAGGCAGCCCCTGCTCGAGCAGAGCCGCGGTCCAGGGCGGCCGGTTACTGAGAGCTTCAATCTGCTCGTTCTCGATGAAGATGGTGTCGCTTCGAATCCAATTGTGGCTGCGGACCGTGCGGTCCAGCATCTCTGAATTGCCCACGCGGCTGTAGTCGGGTTGCGTATTTGTGAGCAAAGGCGTCTTTTTGAAGCTCTGTTGCTGGATGTCCCACATCTGGATCCATGTCCGCTCCGCCGTCTGATAATCGGGGAAAGGAGTGTTGGCAAAGGGCCAGGTGTGTCCTTCGCCCCAAAATCCATACATGAACGTGTCGATGAACTCGACGGACGGATTTCCATCGAACTCCGAGGCGAGTTGCTCCACCAGGTCGCGGAATGCGTTCTGGAAAAAAGGATGATCAAAACGTGGCTGATATTTGGAATAGGGATTTTTGAGGAACCGCGCGCCTTCCGCAGGGGGCTCATGCGGGTCCATCACCAGATCCACGGTCGGGACCTTATCGAGCACGAACTGCGGGAGAGCTGGAGCGTGCCAGTAATCCGGGGCACTCATCTGAACTCGCAGGCCGACGGCTTTGCCGGTCTTCTTGGCCAGATCAAAAACTAGTTTCAGATAATCGGGGAGCTGCAAACGTCCGGGCTGCGGCTGAATCTCGCGCCAAGTCGGGCGGATATAAAGCTTTTCTCCCAGGGGGACGCGAACCAGGTCTTCGATGCCCTTTGAGACGTTGTCCGCCTTGATCTCCTCGGTTCCCATGTCCGCCGAAATGTACGTGACGAGACCCTTTCCATAGTTCGGAACGGCCTCTTCCGAGGGCGTGGTGGTCATGACCACGTCGTCGGTGGGAATCACGGCGTCGGGCGGGTACTGTGGAAAGGGGCCTTGATTCAGGCGATCGGTTACGGTCGGGCCAGAACCGAAGTTGTAATTGCTCCAGTTGTGGGCGGGCACAAAGGCGTTTGCTCTGCGGCTGGCGAAAGGAGCGGCAGCAGCGGCCGCCGCAACGCCAGTTTTTAGAAATTCTCTTCGTCTCATCTCCAGTCCTCTGACCCTTCCTCGGCCTAGATTAAAGCCAGCGCGTCGCTGGTTTTCGTATCGTTGCGATCTCGTCTTTCGGGTGCTTTCGAATGCATTCTAAATGGTTCCAAGAAAAACACCGAATGCCGCCCTTGTCAAGAGCTTTGTCCCCGGATGCAAACGCGATTCAATCATTGCGCGTCTGCATCAAACGATTTGGGCAGGAGCGGGAATGGACTTCGAAGATCACTTACGAACCACAGGCGGCGCGCTCAAAAACTGGGCCGTTGCCCAGCTCCAAGACTCTTTGGCTGTCGGAATACTGTGGCTGGCCGGACTCTACATTCTGCACGTGCCGCTGGCTCCGATGTGGGCGGTCATCGCAGCAGTACTCCAGATCGTGCCACACTTGGGGCCGATTCTCGGATTGATGGGACCCGCTTTGGCTGCAGCTATCCGGTGGATGGACTGGGAGCATCCTCTGGGGGTGCTGTTGCTGTATGCCATCATTGCGTCGCTCGACGGACTGGTGCTGCAGCCTTACATCATGAGAAGAACCGCCAAGGTGCCGGTTTGGGCATCCGTTCTGGCGCCAATCGTGCTGGGAGTGCTGTGGCCATTCTGGGGAGTGCTGGTGGCCGCGCCTTTGCTGGCAGTTTTCTATGCTTACCGGGCGCGAGAGGAAAACATTCAGCACCACCATTCGGGCCAAGAGTGATGCCACCCACGGCTGTAGCGAAATGTGCAGAGTCTACGAGGCAATCTGAACCCGAAGCGTAATCAACGATACTTACTGTACGGGGACTTGTACATTGGACACAATGTTGGAGTAGCCGCTCTCTTGATTGCTGCTGTCGAGTGTGGTCGCTGCGTAACAATAGGATCCGCCATTGGCTACCGCAGCATCAGTGTACAGTGTGCCGGTGTTCACGACTGCGTTGATCCTGTTGAACGAACCGCAGCTTCCGGAGTAGGCCGCGCGATAGACGTTGTATCCAGAAATGCTTGGCGAACTGCTTCCCGTCCAGGAGAGGTTCACTGAATGCGTCGACGCCGCTGCGCCGGTTCCACTCAAGGCTTGAATAGTTGTAGAGGGCGCCGCATCGCTCGCGAAGGTGAGCGTAGCGCTCGCGCTGCCCGCGACCTGAGGGCTGAAGGTGACCGAAAACGGGACGCTCTGGCCCGCCGCAATCGTAGTGGGCAGCGATAGTCCACCTACCGTGAATGACGTGTTATTGGAGGTGGCTTCGGTGACGGTCACGCTTCCATGGGTAGCGGTGAGCGTGCCTGAAGCCGTTGCGCTGGATCCAGCGACAACGCTCCCAAGTCGCAGAGTGGCCGGCGCTACGCTGAGCTGAGGGCCCGAACTTGCCGATGGTCCTGCACTAACTCCTTGACAGCCGACTAGAAGCGCTAACGCGCCCAACAGGAACAGAAATTCGAGGCCCAAGCTATAAAAATGCCTGTCTCGAAACGCAATAAAGGTTTGAGGCGGTCGAAACGTGCCTCCGTAATGGCGATGACGATCCATGACCTGCCCACCAGTATTAATCCGTTACTGAAAAATGGCAGATACCGAAGGTACATGCGAGGTGATGGTCCGAAAGTGCAGGGTCTTTGGCAAAATGAAAACGCCAATGGGCGGTTCCTTCTCCTGGGCAAGAAGTCAAAAGGATTCCCCAGGTATCAGGGAAATGTACAGGGAAGACATTTCAGGTTCGCAACATTGGAGCGAGTTAAATTAAGTCAAGACTCGACGTTGCGTCGTTCTAAATTGCAATTTGTAAATTATGGGCAGGGAAAAGCTAAAATCGCAGCAGGGAATTAGCAGAAACTACCTCCGGTGATCCCGGGATTAATTTCAGGCCTTTGTATATTTCACCCCGGAGGCATCAGATCTAGCAATTTACCAATTTATGCCAGCTTGCTAGAATGTCATCAAGTTTCGGTTCGGGCGGGAATGCCCGGACAGGGGCGGGACGTCTCACGAAGCCAGAGCGTGGACGCAAGTCCGCCCTCGAATCCAGAAGAAGGTTTTTAGGCGAGAGAACCACGAGACCTAGACCTTCGCCATCCTTCGCACTTCGGCGGGACGCCAAGGCGCGGCAAGGCTGCTGGACACCAGATTAGGAATAAGGTGTCGGGCGATCACGCTGCGCTTTTCTTCGGCTCTCGAACGTCACCTTTCAAAAATTGCGAACGGAGGAGAGTACTATGGCACCCCTGCGCCAGGACCGACTACGTCAAGGCTCGGAAAAAAATACCAGTCCCCGGTCAATCGTCTACTGCCATGTAGATGAGCTGAAGCTCGATCCTTGCAATCCTCGTCGACACTCGAAAAAACAGATTCGGCAGATTGCGAACAGCATCACGACCTTCGGGTTCAACGTCCCATGTATCGTGGATCAGGAACTTCGGGTGGTCAGTGGTCATGGCCGGCTCGCCGCGGCGCGACTTCTCGGCATTGAGCAGGTTCCCACAATCTGCGTCGCACATCTTAGCGAGTGTGAGATTCGTGCCTTTCAGATAGCAGACAACCGCCTCTCGGAGAACTCAAGTTGGGACAGGCAACTGCTCTCAGAACAATTGCAGAGCCTGCAAGCGCTCAATCTGGATTTCAACATCGAAAGCACCGGCTTCGAGCTTCCGCAAATTGAACTGCTGATAGCTAACTCCGAGTCAGTACGCAAGAAATTGAAGACTAAATCCGAGAAATTCTCAGACTCAGAGCCTGTTATTGCAGTCACCCGCCCCGGCGACCTTTGGGCCTTAGGTCGTCATCGGATTATCTGTGGAAGCCCATGCCAACAACAAACCTACTTGAGAGTCATGAATGGTCAGTACGCGGCAGGCTTTTTTACCCATCTTAATGGAGATGCTGCCGGTGCCGACCTACTCGCACAGATCTTTTCGCAAGTGGTCGAGCACTGCAATTCGGATGCCCTCCAGTTCGTTGTAACCGAGGGGCTCCGAATCCCCGACATCGTAGCCGCCGCTGAACGGGTGGGCCTCGCAGTAACAGATCTGTGCGTAGCCATCAAAACAGCGGTACAGTCTGGGCCCTTATACCACCAGGAGGCGGACTTCATCGCCGTGCTCAGGCACGCAAAAATCGAGCACTTGAACAAGCCGCAGTTTGATCGCAGCAATGTTTGGCGCGATCCGTTCGCTCGTTCCTCGCGGCGTCGAGC
>Ga0157372_10007094_pt1 | contig 11943 bp, 8 predicted proteins | sample C55metaG_FD_115307 | JGI IMG/M metagenome (GOLD analysis project Ga0157372, IMG submission 115307) | Corn rhizosphere microbial communities from Kellogg Biological Station, Michigan, USA - C5-5 metaG | ecosystem: Host-associated > Plants > Roots > Rhizosphere > Soil | place: USA: Michigan...
GGATCCAGGCCGAGGATTTCGCAGGCGCCGCGGACGGTTTCATGCACCGGGATGTGAGTCTCGCGCAATAACATTCCGGTCCTGGAGCGTTGCGCAATTTCATTCAGCACCGTCGCCACCCCTCCCCGCGTAGGATCGCGCAGGACGCGAATATCCAGACTTGCCTCGAGCATGTCATTGACCAGGGCATGCAGCGCGGCGCAGTCGCTTTCAATCACGCCTTCAAACTCCAGGCTCTCTCGTTGGGACAAAATCGCCATGCCGTGGTCGCCAATGAAGCCGCTCAGGATGATCTTGTCGCCAGGTGTGGCCCGGTCGACGGATATGTTCACTGGCTTCTCGATCACCCCAATGCCGGTCGTCGAAATAAAAATCTTGTCGCCCTTGCCACGATTCACCACTTTGGTGTCCCCGGCGACGAGTTGTACTCCGGCATCTCGGGCTGAGTTGCTCATGGACTGCACGATACGGCGCAGTTCGTCTGTAGCAAGTCCTTCTTCAAGGATGAAGGCTGCCGCGAGATATAGCGGGCGGGCCCCGCTCATGGCAAGATCGTTGACCGTGCCGTTGATCGCGAGCCGTCCGATGTCGCCGCCGGGGAAAAATAGCGGCGTCACCACGAATGCATCGGTGGTGAAGGCCAACCGCGAACCGTTGATTTGAAGGACCGCCTGGTCGTCGAGTTTGTTGAGCGTCGGGTTATTGAACGCAGGCAGGAACACGCTTTCGATCAGTTGAGCACTGAGTTTTCCGCCACTGCCGTGCCCGAGCACGATCTGCTCCTGCTGGCTAGTTGGCAGCGCACACGACGACCCCAACGAAGCCGGGGCCGAATCTTGGACGACCACTGGCGCTGGAGGAATTTTCACCGCGGCATCGCTCCTCAAATAACGTCCTCCTCGCCGAGAGCAACGTGCGTCAGGTCCCAAAGAATATGCAGCAGGGCCACATGTGATTCTTGAATGCGATGAATGCTGAAGCTGGGAACCGTGAAGCAGTAATCGGTGACTTCAGGCATGCGTCCCCCGTCTTTGCCCGAGAATGCGATGGTCAGCATTCCCTTTTGTCGGGCTGACTCAAGCGCATAAATAAGATTGGGCGACTTACCGCTGGTGGAGATGGCCAGCGCCATGTCATCTTTTTCACCCCAGAGCTCGATTTGATCGATAAAGACGCGGGCGAAATCTTTGTCATTGGAAATTGCCGTCACCACAGAAATTTGGCTTACCAGATCGAGCGCAGGCAGAGCTCGACGCTTTTCGATAATTGGATGGATGTACTCGACGGCCACGTGTTGGGCATCGCAGGCGCTTCCGCCGTTCCCCATCACCCACAGTCGCCGGCCTTGGGCAAATCGTTCCGCCATTTTTACGCTGAGTTCCCCAATCTGGTCGGCATAGCTCTCGAAAAACTTGTTCTTGATTTCGACCGACTCGCGGCATTTGCGCATGACCTTGGCATGCCATTCTTGCGGGGAAATCAATGAGGCGGTCAGAGGAAGGCCAGTCACAGTGTGCCTCCAACCTGGGCCTGTGCTGAAGCTTCAGCTCGCTGCTTGTCTAAATGCCGTCCGTAAGCGTAATAGGAGGCGCATGCGCCTTCGGCGGAAACCATGGTTGCGCCCAGTGGCCTCAATGGGGTACATGCGGCTCCGAATGCCGGACAGTCGTGCGGCTTCTTGATGCCTTTCAAAATTTGTCCGCTGATGCAAACCGCGGGCTCTTTCGTATCTATCTCTTTTACATGGAAAAGCTTTTCGGCATCATGCTCGCGGTATTCCCAGCGAAGCTTGTAGCCGCTTTTCGGAATCCAGCCTACGCCGCGCCACTTGCGGTCAGAGACTTCGAAGACGCTGTTCACCAGCTTGCGCGCCGTAACATTGCCCTCGCGGTCGAGAATTCGCGAATACTGGTTCTCGACCGTCGCCGTTCCAGCTTCCAGTTGCCGGACAGTCAACAGTGTTCCCTGCAGCAGGTCGAGGGGCTCGAAACCAGTGATCACAATCGGGACTTTGTATCTTTCGCTGATCGGTTCGTATTCGCGATATCCCATGATGGTGCACACATGACCCGGCCCGAGAAATCCCTGGACCCGGTTTTGCGGCGACTGCAAAATGTGGGTCATTGACGGGGGCACCAGCGAGTGTGAAACCAAAATGGAAACGTTGTGCGCGCGTTCCTGTTGCGCCCTGAATACGAGCATGGCATTGGCCGGTGCGGTGGTTTCAAATCCTATAGCAAAGAAAACGATGTGCTTATCAGGATTGGCGCGCGCGATCTTCAAACAATCCAGCGGCGAATAAACCACGCGAATATCCGCGCCTTGCGATTTCAGAGTGAACAGATCGCCATTCGATCCTGGTACGCGCAACATATCTCCGAAGGAACAGAAGATCACGTTGGGCTGGGCGGCGATGGCATGGGCTTTATCGATGTTCTCAAGCGGCGTAACGCAGACCGGACATCCTGGCCCGTGCACTAACTCGATGCCTTCGGGCAACAGGCGGTCGATGCCGTGCTTCACGATGGAATGCGTTTGCCCGCCGCAAACTTCCATGATGACCCAGGGACGGGTTTGAATCCGGCGGATCTCATTAATAACTGACAGCGCCAGGCGCGGATTGCGATACTCGTCTAGGTACTTCATTGCGGTTTCCTTGCCGTGACTTCATCCACAACCGGAGCGTCGAGCTCGGTGAGCTGATCCATCTCCTTCAATAGTTGATAGGTGCGCTCCGCCTCCTCGGCATTCACCGTGCCGATGGCGAAGCCGACGTGTACTAGCACGTAATCGCCCACTTTGGCCTCGGGCGTGTAGTCGAGCGAAGCTTCGCGAACTATTCCGCCGAACTGAACTCTCGCAATGCGCATGCCGCCGCGATCAAACTCTTCGAGGACTTTGCCCGGAATGGCTAGGCACATGAGTAAGCTCCGGATTTCAGAATTTCATGTGCGATCACGGCCTGACCAAGAGCGATACCGCCGTCATTCGGCGGCACCGCTGAGTGGATGAACACTTCGAATCGCAACTTGCGTAGAAGAGTGACCGCATGCTCGAGCAAGTAAAGGTTCTGGAATGTGCCGCCGGTCAGGCAAACCCGGTTCAATTTCTCAGATGCACGAATGCGCTGACACATCTCTGCAATCATCGCGGCGATGGTGTTATGAAAACGAGCTGCGATTACACCCATGGGTTGGTTGTTCTGAACATCGCGCATAATCTCGCGAATCGCGGGCCGCATGTCGATCTGCGCCGGTTCGCTCGAGTCAATGTCGAACGAATACACGCCCTCAATCCCTGCTTGCGCAGCGATTTCCAGTTCGATTGCGGCTTGGCCTTCGAACGTCACTTCGTGCCGCAATCCAATAATCGAAGCCACAGCGTCAAATAATCGGCCGCAAGAAGAAGTACGAACTGTGTTGATGCCGCGCGTGATCATGCGCGAGACCAGCTCAATTTCTCGCGCAGGGGTTTTCTGAAAAAGTGAAATGTCAGTCGGAAGTTGAGTTCCGAAACTTTCGCGCAACCAACTCAGCCCTGAACGCCAAGTTTGCCGCACCGCAGCATCTCCACCGGGAAGAGGGATGTAGCGCAAATGAGCGCGACGTTCAAAGTTGCGGAAATCCGCCAGCAAAACTTCCCCACCCCAAATCTGGCCATCAGTGCCGTAGCCAGTACCATCGAAGGCGATGCCGATCACTTTATCACGGATCCGGTTGTCAGCCATGCAACTGGCCACGTGCGCATGATGATGTTGCACAGCGATCTTCGGCAATGAGAGTTCCGCCGCGAAACGCGAACTCATGTATCGAGGATGAAGATCGTGGGCAACGGCCTGCGGTTCCACGCGAAAAAGTTTTTTCAGGTTTGCCAAAGTTTCTTTGAAAAATTCCAGAGTCTCGTAATTCTCGAGATCGCCGATGTGCTGGCTGAGAATTGCGTAATGGCCCTTGGTGAGGCAGAAAGTATTTTTCAGCTCAGCGCCGCAGGCCAATAGCTCAGTGCAGTCGGAACCCAGATCGAAGGGATAAGGAGCGTAGGCGCGAGACCGGCGCAGCACGCGCGGTCGTCTTTCAAAGGTTCGCGCGACCGCGTCATCCACGCGCATGTAGATTCCGCGATTGTGGAGCAGAAACCAATCGGCTATTTTGCCAAGCCGCTGCCAGGCTTCCTCATTCGAGGTGACGATGGGTTCGTCACTGATATTTCCGCTGGTCATCACTAAAGCGGTGAATTCTGAAGGATCGCCTGGCCGATCGGCAAAGATCAAACAGTGCAGCGGGGTGTAAGCCAGCATCACGCCAAAGGTGTTATTTCCTGGGGCGAGATCGGCCGCAACCTTCGCATCCGCGCGACGCTTCAGAATTACGATGGGCCGTTGCGGCCCCAACAGAAGTTCACGATCAGCATCTGACACCACGCAGAGTTTCTCGACATCTGCAATATCCCGCGCCATCAACGCGAATGGTTTGTCGCTGCGTTTCTTTCGCCGACGCAATTCACGGACCGCAGCCTCATTCGCAGCATCACACGCAAGCTGGAAACCGCCCAGGCCTTTTATCGCGACAATTGCGCCGTCGCTCAGTAGGCGTCGCGCCTCGCGAAATATTTCGCTCGATTTCTGTCCCGAGGCGTATGCGTCTTTCGCCGGAAAAGTCGTTCCGCTCTTCGCTAGCGCCACAGCCGGCCCACACACAGGGCAAGCATTTGGTTGGGCATGGAAACGGCGATTCGCTGGATCGTGGTACTCGGCCTCGCAATCCGCGCACATGCGAAAGCCGGACATAGTGGTCATCGGCCGGTCGTAGGGAATGTCCTGAATAATGGTGTAGCGCGGGCCGCAGTTGGTGCAATTGGTGAACGGGTAGCCAAAGCGGCGATTTTCGGGGTCGTCAATGTCGCGCAGGCAGTCGTCGCAAGTGGCGACATCCGGGGAGATCAAAGCAAATTCGCCGTCGGTCTGCAGGCTCTCTTTAATTTCGAAAACTTCATCTCCCAGCGGATATAAGTCAGCAGTGGTTACTTCCTCTATATGCGCCAGCGGCGGCGGATGATGAAGTGACCGGACGAACTCGTCCATAGCGGCCGCAGGCCCTTCAGCCTCAATGGTCACGCCGGATGACGAGTTCAAAATAAAACCTCGTATCCCGATATTTTCCGCGAGGGTAAAAACAAACGGACGGAATCCCACGCCTTGCACGATACCGCGCAGGCAAATTCGGCGCCGTAAAATTCCTGACTGTGTGAGTGTTGCCATTAAAAGGGCGAGCGCCCTTGTCCTGCACACAAATATGCTCCCACCAATGTGAGGCGTTGTCCACTTGAGCGACAATCAGTGGGCTGTAGATGGTCTACGGAAAGCGGATCAGAGAAAACTAATTTAGAATCGGTAATATCGTTTTCAGTCGGGGCGTAGCGCAGCCTGGTAGCGCACCTGCCTTGGGCGCAGGGGGTCGGAGGTTCAAATCCTCTCGCCCCGACCAATTCTCGGTTTTCGCTCGTTCGAAGATCAAGTCGAACGGTTTTCTATATGTGGGCGTGAGACTTGCCCCATCCGTGCTGCAGTTCAATAGTACGGATTTCAGCAGTTTGTCACGGTGCGGCCATCGTAGGAACATCGCAACCGTCCTGCAAAGGCGAAATTGTGCTTGCGATGAGTGCGTCCCGCTCGCATACAGCTCAAAGATGCGGATCGCAATAGGGCACGTTCCTCATCAATGTCAATCGCCGGACTGGCCCAGCCTTTGGCTACAAATAAAATCGGCTGCCACAAACCTAGATTCAGAGTGTACAGAACTAGAGGTTAAGAAGCATGAAGTTGAAGTGCTGAAACTAAGAACATCCCATGGCGCAGGTGTTAGAGGTTCCCACCCTTGTATCTTGCTTAATTGAACGCGACTAGGATTAGGTCGCGTTCGCCGGTGTAAAGATGAGAGGCAAAGCGGCTGGAATGTGGAACTTACGTTCAGTTAGGAGGCGATGTTTGCGGTCTTCAGAGGCAGGGTAAAAGAAAAAACGGAACCATGTCCTAGCTGGCTGGTCACCCGGATCATCCCTCCGTGTGCTTCCACCACAGCTTTCGCGATCGCGAGGCCCATGCCGGTGCCCTGCACCGAATAGCGGTTATCTCTTCCTCGGTAAAACTTATCAAAAATAAGTGACTGCTCAAGCTCGTCAATGCCTTGGCCGCTGTCTGCAACGCTGACTACGATCTCAGATTCAGTGCTCTCGGCCGACACGTGAATCGGAGCAGCCGGAGGCGAGTACTTTGCAGCGTTTTCAAGTAACTGACACAAAACATTCGTAATTAGCTCCAGATCAAAAGCAGCTGGCGGGAGTTCGCCTGTTCTCGCCAATTGCACCTTGTGGCCCGCAAGCGCTTTCTTCGCCGACTCCAAAGCTTTATCGATTGCGGCACCGATATCATGGCCGATCAGATCGAGTTCGACTTGCTTCGCTTCGAGTCGTGCCAACTGAGTCGCCTCTTCGACCAAGTGGTTCATGCGATCCGACTCTTCGTCAATGACAGTCAGCAATTCATTTTGTTGCGGAGCTTCAAAACCACCCGAAAGCAAGCTTGTAACGGATGCCTTGATCGCGGTAAGGGGCGTGCGGAATTCGTGAGCAATTGAGTCAACTATGGCGGAGCGCAGCTTTTCATTCTCCCGTGCCGCCTCAGCTTTTCCAACATTCTCGATCGCGCGTGTGCGCTCAATCGTGATTGCCACCAATGTCGAGAGTGCCTCCAGGCTCTCGTGTGACAGAGTTGTACCTGAAATCCCAATTGCGCCAACGCTTCGAACTCCTAACCGCAAAGGTATAAAAGCCAGAGCATGATCAGAGTCACTGATCGGTTCGCCACGGGTCGCAACTGAGAATAGGCGGGGCGCATCAATCTCGCGCGTATCGGCATCAGAGCGGTACAGATCGGTTCTCTCGGACACGACGATGGCGGCTCCGCGGCAGCCAAATGTGTCGGTGATGTGGCGAGGAACGTGGTTAAGTAGTTCAGGTACGCTCTCGAGCGTCAGCAAGCGCTGGCTGAATGCATAGAGTTGCTCGATCTCGCGGCGGCGCTGGGTAGCTGCTAGAGTCTCTCGTCTGGCCCTTTCCGAGAGTTGCCCCGCAATGACAGCCGTCGTCAAGAAGGCAAACAGAGCGACCCAGTTTTGAGGATCTGCAATTGTGAAGGTGCCGAACGGGGGAAGGAAAAAGAAGTTGAAGGCAAGCGTTGAATATACGGCCAGGACAGCGGCGTACCAGAAGCCCCAATTTGCCGAGATGACCAAAATCGCCAACAAGAAAGTCAGAGCAACGGTCGTGACATTAGCGTGAAGTCCCCGCTTGTAGAACAGTACGATGACGGGCACAATCAGCGCGCAAACGAGAATCTTGATGGCAAGCCCTGCCTTCGATTTCACGTGCCGATTGTAATCCAGAGGCTTGATAGGTTCGTTCGCTAGGGTGATAGAACAAGAGGCATTCATGGCGTTTTCTCGACAAACAGCTTGTCTGAGATCACAATGAAGTGGTGCAGAAACGTCCCGAACAGTGGTTGGAGGAAGTCGCGCCGGAGAAAAAGCAAGGGATTTTCAAGCTCTTTCTCGGCTACGCACCTGGCGTTGGCAAGACCTACAGCATGCTGAGCGAAGGCATTCGACGTTACAGTCGCGGTGAGGATGTAGTCGTCGGCGTGGTTGAAACACACGGGAGAAAAGCAGTTGCGGAGCTCGTGGCAAAGCTCGAGACGGTACCGCGAAAGCAGATCGATTACAAAGGAACTGTATTTTCCGAGATGGACGTCGATGCCATCCTTGCTCGCAAACCGGCGGTTGTACTGGTCGATGAACTCGCGCACACGAATATCGAAGGCAGCAAGCATCCCAAGCGATATCAGGACGTCATCGATCTCCTCGACGCGACAATCGACGTGGTTTCTACCGTGAACGTGCAGCATATTGAGAGCCTGAACCCGCTAGTCGAAAGGATCACTGGTGTTCATGTTCGCGAAACAGTTCCCGATTGGGTCGTGCAACGCGCCGAAGAAATCGTCATGTCGGACCTCACCCCAGAAGCATTGCAGACCCGTATGAAGCGTGGGGACATTTACCCTCTCGATCGGGCGGAGCGTGCGCTGGGAAATTTCTTTCGTCGAGGCAATTTGATCGCGCTGCGAGAACTCGCGCTTCGTCAAGTAGCGCAAGTTGTCGATAAGAGCCTTGAAGCGCACTGGTCACGCGAAGGCCTGCAGCCCGCGGTCGCGGTTCGAGAACGAATCGCGGTTGCGATCAGTTCGAACCCCGTTGCGCAATATCTAATCGCGCGCGGTGGCCGGATGGCGCACGGCATCGACGCTGATTTCTATGTTGTGTATGTGGACTCTCCGGCAGACCACGATGTCGATAACCGACGGACATTGCAGGAGAACATCCAGTTTGCTGAGAACCTGGGCGCGACCGTAGTCCGGTTGCCGCGCGGAAGCGTTGCGGAGAGAATGGCAGAGTTCGTTCGCGAAAAGCACATCACACACGTTGTATTTGGCCGTTCCGCCCAGGAAGGCTGGCGCAAATATCTGTACCTGACGGTCATTCAGAAATTCTTGCGCAATGCCCCTCCCATCGACGTGCACATTGTTACGCAGGAGGCGAAGTGAGTCCGGCCGAGCACAGGACGGGTGAGCATCGGCGAATTCTGATCGTTGATGATGAGCCACAAATTACGCGTGTGCTGCGAACCTCACTCGATGCCCATGCTTTCGACGTTCGTGTTGCGAATGACGGAGAGACGGCGTTACAGATTGCACACGACTGGTTACCCGATCTAATGATTACAGATCTTTCCATGCCAGTCATGGACGGACTCGAGCTGTGCCGTCGGTTTCGGCAGAAATCGAATGCGCCGATCATAGTGCTCTCGGTAAAAGGAGAGGAACGGACGAAAGTGCAAGCTCTCGACGCTGGTGCTGACGATTACGTCACGAAGCCGTTCGGAATCAACGAACTGCTTGCTCGCGTGCGCGCGAACATGCGGCGTGCGCCGCAAGAGGAAAGCCATGGCGGTGTCGTTCAGGATGGAGACTTCCACATCGATCTCGATGCGCACACAGCGATTGTCCGTGGTCGTGAGTTGAAGTTAACGCCAAAGGAATTCGATTTGCTTGCATATCTCGCACAGAACCCTCGAAAAGTGATTACTCATCGCAAGTTGCTGGCCGCAGTATGGGGCGGCAATAGCACCGAACAGACCGAATATTTGCGCGTCTTCGTCGGCCAGCTGCGAAAGAAGATCGAGAGCTCTTCGGATGCGCCGCCGTACATTCTCACCGAGCCGTGGATTGGCTACCGATTTGAGCCCGAGGGTGTTCGTCAGCAATAGCCGAGCACAACTCTCTAACAACTTCCTGTCCTATCTTTATGGACTCCTTACAAACCTTTTAGTCCATCCTTACGCGCGCGCTGCTGAAATGTAGTTGTTAGGAAGCCGAAAGCTTCAGCAGAGGCGAATATGGCAGCGTTATTAATTTTTCTCGGAATTGCTCTCGGGGGCTGCGCCTTTCTGTTCTATTTCCTCTACGCATTGTGGCGAGAGGAATATGGGTCCAAAAGAAGGGCGCGGGTAGAAATCACAACGCTGCCCATCCGAAAAGATGAGCGAGCCAAGTTGCTGCGCCTTTATCCCGCCAGGAGAGTAATGGAACGAAAGAGGCTCTGATTCACGGAGTTAGCATGCAGGACGTAATTTGGATTGCAGTCACAATCGCATTCTTCGCGTTGTCTATCGGCTACGTGGAATTTTGCGACCGCTTGAAATGAAGGCCAGATGAGCATCGAGTCCATCGTCATGATCACAATCAGCGCGCTTACATTGGCATATTTGTTCTATGCCCTTTTGAAACCGGAGAAGTTCTGATGACTGCAAACGGCTGGTTTCAAATCTTCTTGTTCTTTGCGCTGGTCCTGCTGGTGACCAAGCCGCTTGGCAAATTCATGACGCGGGTCTTCAACCGCGATCGGACATTCCTCGATCCGGTGCTACGCCCAATTGAGCGGCTGATCTACAAAATTACCTCGGTGGATGAGAAGCATGAGATGGGCTGGAAGGAGTACTGCATTTCCATGCTCCTGCTCAGCGCCGTTTCAATGCTCCTGCTCTACGGCCTCGAACGCTTGCAAGGTCTTCTGCCGCTGAATCCTCAGAAATTTGGCGCTGTGAACTCTCCCGCTCTCGCGTTCAACACTGCAGCGTCGTTCGCCACAAACACTAACTGGCAAAACTACGGCGGCGAAACCACGATGAGCTATCTCACGCAAATGGCAGGTCTCGCTTATCACAACTTTATGTCGGCGGCTGTGGGAATTGTTCTAGCGATTGCATTTATCCGCGGCATCGCGCGTCGCCAGATGGAGACGATTGGAAATTTCTGGGTTGACCTGGTCCGCTGCAATCTATGGATCTTCTTGCCGGTGTGCATTGTCGGCGCGCTCATTCTGGTTTCACAAGGTACAGTTCAGAACTTTAGACCCTACGACTCTGCGAAGCTTGTAGAACCGATGCACCTTCCCAAAGTGGATGAGAGAGGCAAGCCCGTTCTCGATGCCCAAGGCAAGCCGGTGATGGACACGGTCACAGATCAGGTGATCGCTCAAGGGCCAGTCGCGTCGCAGGAAATCATTAAAGAATTCGGTACCAATGGAGGCGGATTCTTCAACGCCAACAGCGCTCATCCATTCGAGAATCCCACTCCGCTCAGCAATCTAATTGAATTAGTTGCAATCTTCGCCCTGGGTAGCGGGCTCACCTACACTCTCGGGCAAATGACTGGCTCCCAAAGACATGGCTGGGCGGTGTGGGCTGCGATGGCAGTCTTGTTTTTGTCGGGAGTCACTGTCGCTTATTGGGCGGAGGCGCGCGGAAATGCCCTTCTTGCGGGAACGGATCAAAGGGCCTCACGAATGCAACCGGGCGGGAATATGGAGGGCAAGGAAGTCCGCTTTGGAATCGCGAACAGCGCATTGTGGGCAACTGTCACTACGGACACCAGTTGCGGTGCGATCAACAGCTGGCATGACTCGTTTACCCCGATCGGCGGTCTGGTTCCACTCGCCAATATCATGCTCAGCGAAGTTGTGTTTGGCGGTGTCGGTTCCGGAATGTACGGAATGCTCGTTTACATCGTCCTTGCCGTGTTCATTGCTGGCCTGATGGTGGGGCGGACGCCGGAATATCTAGGGAAGAAGATCGAAGCATACGACGTGAAGATGGCAATGTTGGTGGTGCTGATCTTCCCGCTAGTGATTCTCGGGTTCTCGGCAATCTCCTCCGTCGCTAGTTTCGGAACGTCAAGCATTTCGAATCCTGGCCCACATGGGTTAAGCGAAATTCTGTACTCATTCACGTCTCAGGCGGGCAATAACGGTTCCGCGTTTGCGGGCCTAACCACCAATACACCCTGGTACAACATTGCGGGCGCGATGACGATGCTCATCGGGCGCTTCCTGATGATTATTCCGATGCTGGCAATTGCAGGAAACCTGGCGCAGAAGAAGTACGTACCCCCTTCTCCTGGGACATTCCCGGTCACGACTCCGTTATTCACGGTGCTCCTCATAGGCGTGATACTCATCGTGGGTGCTTTGACTTTCTTTCCCGCGCTGAGTCTAGGCCCGATTCTCGAGCACCTGCTGATGATGGCGGGAAAGGCATTCTGATGGGAGGACACGAGTGGAATGACTTTATTGTCGGCGTTTGGCCTATTTGCAGTGACCCTGATGCTGGTGACATATGCGCTCGAAGCGCGCAGCCATTGGTTTGTTCTGGCATTCGCATTGTCGTGTGCACTTGGATCGACTTACGGTTTCCTTCAGGGCGCGTGGCCTTTTGGGCTTGTTGAGGCCGTCTGGTCGGTGGTAGCGGTTCGGCGCTGGTGGTTGAAGAGAGCTGCGA
>Ga0157372_10007097_pt1 | contig 11941 bp, 10 predicted proteins | sample C55metaG_FD_115307 | JGI IMG/M metagenome (GOLD analysis project Ga0157372, IMG submission 115307) | Corn rhizosphere microbial communities from Kellogg Biological Station, Michigan, USA - C5-5 metaG | ecosystem: Host-associated > Plants > Roots > Rhizosphere > Soil | place: USA: Michigan...
CGCAAGGAATGCCGCGCCTATGCCGAACACTGGCTGAAGGTGCAGCGCGAGGAATTCAAGCGCCTCGGCGTCGAGGGCGACTGGGATCATCCCTACACCACAATGAGCTTCCCGGCGGAAGCGCAGATCGCGCGCGAGCTGATGAAGTTCGCGCTGAACGGCACGCTCTATCGCGGCTCGAAGCCGGTGATGTGGTCGGTGGTCGAGAAGACCGCGCTCGCCGAGGCCGAGGTCGAATACGAGGACTACACGAGCGATACGATCTGGGTGAAGTTTCCCGTCGAAGGCGGTGCAAGTATCGTGATCTGGACGACGACTCCCTGGACGATCCCCGGCAACCGCGCGATCAGCTATTCGCCGAAAATCCAGTACGGACTTTACGAAGTCACGGAAGCCTCCGCCGACAACTGGGCGAAGACAGGTGACAAGCTGATCCTTGCCGACAAGCTCGCCGAAGGCGTGATGAAGGCGGCGCGCGTCGAGAAATTCGAGCGCAAGGGCGACGTCAATCCGCGCGATCTCGGCGCGGCGAAGCATCCACTCGCGTCGCTCGGCTACGATTTCAAAGTGCCGCTGCTCGCCGGCGACCACGTCACCGACGAAGACGGCACCGGCTTCGTTCACACCGCCCCCGGCCATGGCCGCGACGACTTCGAAATCTGGATGGCGAACGGCAAGAACCTCGCCGCCCGCCATATCGACACCCGCATTCCCTACACGGTCGACGAAGACGGCTTCTTCACCAAGGAAGCGCCGGGTTTTGTCGGCAAGCGCGTCATCGACGACAAGGGCAAAAAGGGCGACGCCAACGACGCCGTCATCAAGGCGCTTGCGGATGCGGGCAACATCATCGCGCGCTCGCGCCTCAAGCATCAATATCCGCATTCGTGGCGTTCGAAGAAGCCGATCATCTTCCGCAACACCCCGCAGTGGTTCATCGCGATGGATCAGCGGATCGAGGAATTTTTCCCGAGCGGCGCGGGCAGCAAAGGGCTAGTCCCCGCAAAAGGAGATTCGAAAGACGGCAACTCGCTTCGCAATTATCAAGGCGAGACGCTGCGCGAACTCGCGCTCATCGGCATCGAATCCGTGAAGTGGGTGCCGGCCGCGGGCGAGAACCGCATTACCGGCATGATCGAGAGCCGCCCCGATTGGGTGATCTCGCGCCAGCGCGCCTGGGGCGTGCCGATCGCCGTCTTCGTGAATAAAGAGACGAAAGAAGTCCTCAAGGACGAGAAAGTGAACGAGCGCATTGCGGACGCCTTCGAGAAAGAAGGCGCCGATGCCTGGTTCAAGGACAAGGATGGAGCGCGCTTTCTCGCGCCCGAATACAAACCCGTCGACTTCGAGAAGGTGAACGACATTCTCGATGTTTGGTTCGATTCCGGCTCAACGCACGCTTTCGTGCTGGAAGACCCCGAGCACTTCCTCGCGCTTGCTGGCATTCGGCGAAAACGCGACGGCGGCAACGACACGGTTATGTATCTAGAAGGCTCCGACCAGCATCGCGGCTGGTTCCACTCTTCGCTTTTGGAGTCGTGCGGCACGCGCGGCCAGCCGCCGTTCGACGTGGTGCTTACCCACGGCTTCGTCTTGGACGAGCAGGGCCGCAAAATGTCGAAGTCGCTCGGCAATGTTGTCGCGCCCCAGGACGTGATGAAAGAGTCCGGTGCCGACATCCTGCGCATGTGGGTCGCGGCTTCCGACTATGCGGACGACCTCCGGATCGGAAAAGAAATCCTCAAAACGACGGTCGACACCTACCGCAAACTCAGGAACACGCTGCGCTGGCTTTTGGGCTCGCTGCATCACTTCAAGGAGTCCGATCGCGTTCCGTTTGAGAAGATGCCGGAACTCGAGCAGCTCATGCTGCATCGTCTGGCCGAGCTCGATGCGCATATCCGCAAGAATTACGCCGAGTTCGATTACAAGCGCGTCTTCGCCGCGCTGAACGCCTTCATGACCTCCGATCTTTCGGCGTTCTATTTCGACATCCGCAAGGACACGCTCTATTGCGACCCGATCTCGTCGGTGACGCGCAAGGCGTGCCTCACCGCGCTCGATCACATCTTTAAGTGTCTGACCAATTGGCTCGCGCCGATTCTCTGCTTCACCGCGGAAGAAGTCTGGCTCTCGCGCTATGGCGAGAAGGCGGGGTCCGTTCATCTCCAAACCTTCCCGCAAATCCCTTCGATCTGGAAAAACGACGCGCTCGCCGAGAAGTGGGAAAAAATCCGCGATGTTCGCCGCGTCGTTACCGGCGCGCTGGAACTCGAGCGCGTGGCGAAACGGATCGGTTCCTCGCTCGAAGCCGCGCCCGTGATCCACGTCACCGATAAGAAACTGCTCGAAGCGCTGAAGGGCGCGGACCTCGCCGAAATCTGCATCACATCCGGCGCGACGCTGAAAGAAGGAGAGGGCCCGAAGGGCTCGTTCCGGCTCCCCGACATGCCGTTCGTTTCCGTCGAGCCGAAGCGCGCCGAAGGAAAAAAATGCGCGCGCTCATGGAAAATTTCAAAGCTCGTCGGCTCAGATAAAGAGTTCCCCGAAGTCACCCCGCGCGACGCCGAGGCGCTTCGCGAATTTTACGCTGCCCGCAAGGCGTCGTGACCGGCATGACGAAATCGGCACGAAGCGTTCTTGTTTTCGGCCTCATCGTCGCCGCGCTCACGCTGATTGCCGATCAGGCGACGAAATATCTCGTCCTGCACGACCCGCGGCTCGAAGTTGGCGAGCGAATCGCTGTCACGCCGTTCTTCGATCTCGTGCTCGCGATGAACAAGGGCATCAGCTACGGCCTGTTCCCGCAGCACGGCGAAATCGGCCGGTGGATTTTGGTTATGGTGAATCTGGCGGCCACCGGTTTATTCATCTTTTGGCTCATGCGCGCGGGCGATCGGCTACTGGCGGCGGCGGTCGGGTTCCTGATCGGTGGGGCGCTCGGAAACGCCTTGGATCGCGCTCTTTATGGCGCGGTCGTTGACTTTGCCTTGCTGCATTGGGGTGAATGGCGCTGGTATGTATTTAACATCGCCGACACTGCCATCGTTGCCGGGGTGATCGGCCTCCTGTACGATGCCTTTCTGGCCCGCGCCTCGAAATAGCCGCCATCGGGCGGAAGCTGGCCCGTAGCCCGTAACGGCCGTTGGCCGAAGTTCCCTGGGGATCCACGAATAGGAGAGAAGAAGATGCCGGTCCGCTTCTTTTTTTCTTTGCGGTTTTTGAAGCTCCTTCCGCTCGCAGCGATGCTTGCAGCGGTCATGATTGCGCCCGCTGCGGCGCAGGAGGAGGAGCCGAGCGAAGTCTCGAAGTTTCTCGGCGCGATCGGCCTCCTGGAGCTGCCGAAGGACCCGATCGATTATAGCGAGCGCTCGCCACTCGTCGTGCCGCCGAGCGCCGATCTGCCGAAACCCGGAAGCGACGAGAACATTCGCGCGCTCAATCCCGAATGGCCGGTCGATCAAGACATCAAGCGCAAGAAGACGGCCGCAAAGGAAGCGAAGAAACCGATCGATCAGCCGAACGATCTCTTTTACGGCGGCCGGCTGATGAAGCCTCAAGACTGGAAACAGGCGAAAAGCAAGGGCCGCGGCGAGGGCACCGAGATGATGACCGACGAAGAAAAACGCGGCATGTACCGCGTCTCGCCAGACAAGCTCGGCTTCAAGGGCTGGGACAAGAAAGACGAGATGGTCTTCAAGAAGGAACCGGAACGGACGAGCCTGTTGCAGCCGCCGCCGAGCTACCAAACGCCGTCGCCGAACGCGCCTTACGGCATAGTCGAAGAGGAAAAAGTTCAGACGAAAAGCCTCTTTGATCGCAACGACGATCGTAACAGAAGATAAGATTCCGTTCCTCCAGGATGCTGATGAAAATCATAACCGCCATGGCGGTCGCAGGCGCCGCGACGCTTCTTAGTCCGCGCGGTGCGGAAGCCGAGCAGGGGCCGCCGGTCGCGCGCTTCACGCTGAAGAACGGAATGGAATGCCTCGTCATCTCCGACCATCGTGCGCCGGTGGTGACGCAGATGGTCTGGTACCGCGTCGGCTCCGCCGACGAGGTACCGGGAAAATCCGGCCTCGCGCATTTCCTCGAGCATCTGATGTTCAAGGGCACCGCTAAAAACCCGGCCGGCGATTTCTCCAAAATTCTTGCCTCCCTCGGCGGGCAGGAAAACGCCTTCACCGGTAACGATTACACCGCCTATTTTCAGCGCGTGACCCGCGATCACCTCGAGCAGGTAATGGCCTTCGAAGCCGATCGCATGACCGGCCTCGTGCTCGACGACAAGGTCGTCAATTCCGAGCGCGATGTGGTGCTGGAAGAACGCCGCATGCGCACCGACAATTCGCCTGCCGCCCAGCTCGGCGAGTCGATGCAGGCGACGCTTTTCGTCAATCATCCCTATGGCCGGCCGGTGATCGGCTGGGAGCAGGAGATCAAGCAGCTCAATCGCGAGGAAGCGCTCGCTTTTTATCGGCGCTTCTATGCGCCGAATAACGCGCTGCTCGTGGTCGCGGGCGACGTCACGCCTGAGGGAGTGAAAAAGCTCGCGGAAAAAATCTACGAACCCATACCGCGCAACGACTCGATTCAGTCGCGCGCCCGCCCGAACGAGCCGGAGGCACGAGCGGACCGCCGCGTCGTGCTCGCCGACGTGCGCGTCGCGCAGCCGAGTCTCACCCGGAACTATCTCGCTCCCTCCTATCGCACGGCGGCGCCGGGCGAAGCCGAAGCGATTGACGTGCTCACTCACGTGCTCGGCACCGGGTCGCTCTCGCGCCTCTACCGCAAGCTCGTGATCGAGAAGAAGATCGCCGCCTCCGCCGGCGCCTGGTATGGCGGCGTCGCCTATGACACGACCCGCCTCGGAATTTCGGCGACACCGCTTCCCGGTGTCGCGCTGGAAGACCTCGACAAGGCGATCGACGCCGTGATCGCGGAAGTCGTGACGAACGGCATCACCCAGGAGGAGCTAACGCGCGCAAAGACGAAGCTCGTCGCCGACGTCGTGTATTCCTGGGACGATCCGTTCACCCTCGCGCGCATGTACGGCGCGGCGCTCACTACCGGGCTCACCGTCGACACGATCAAGGAATGGCCCGACCGGATTCGCGCCGTCACTGCCGATCAGGTGCAGGAAGCCGCGAAGAAGTGGCTTGCCACGCGCCATTCTGTCACCGGCTATCTCGTAAAGCCGCCTGCGCCGCCGGAAAAGCGTTCGTGATCCCCCGTATCGCCATTGCTCTCATGACCGTCGCTTTCCTCACCTCTGCACCGAACGCGATGGGCAAAACGCCGATCGAGCGTATCGTCACGCCGAAGGGCATCGAAATCTGGTTCGTGCGCGACGCGAAGCTGCCGATGCTGTCGCTGCAATTCTCGTTTCTGGGCGGCGCCTCGCAGGATCCGGCCGAGAAGCCCGGCGTCGCCAGCCTCGCCGCGAGCCTGCTCGACGAGGGTGCCGGTCCTTACGATGCCCGTGCCTTTCGCGAACAGCTGGAAGAACACGCGATCGAAGTGTCCTTCGCGGCCAACCGCGACAACGTCCGCGGCTCGCTGAAAACGCTCACCGATAATCGCATTAAAGCCTTCGAGCTTTTGAAGCTCGCGCTGAACGAGCCGCGTTTCGACGCATCCGAAATCGAGCGCGTGCGCGCGGCGACTCTCGCGAGCCTCCGCCGCAATTCGACCAATCCGTCGGAACTTGCGAAGGAGCGCTGGTATGCGCGCGCTTTCCCCGGCCATCCCTATGGCCGTTCGACATTGGGAACACTCGATTCTGTGCCGAATATTTCGGCGGACGATCTTCGCGCTTATGTGCGCAAGACTCTCGCACGCTCGAATTTGAAGGTCGCAGCGGTTGGCGCGATCGACGCCGGTACACTTTCAAAGCTCGTCGACGACGCCTTTGGGACATTGCCCGAGAAAGCGGATCTCGCGCCGGTTCCCGATGTCGTTCCGCAGGGCCTCGGAGAACGCGACATCGTTCCGCTCAAGGTCCCGCAAACCGTGATCCTGTATGGGTCGACGGGCCTCAAGCGAAGCGATCCGGACTTCATCCCGGCATATGTGCTGAACCACATTCTCGGCGGCGGCAGTTTCGAATCCCGCCTGTTTAAGGAAGTCCGCGAGAAGCGCGGCCTTTCCTATTCGGTCTACAGCACACTCGTCGCCCTCAAGCATGCCGGGCTTTTCATGGGGGCGGTGCAAACCAAGAACGACCGCGCCTATGAGTCGCTCGATCTCATCGAGAGCGAAATCGCGCGCATCGCCAAGGACGGCCCGACCGCCGACGAGCTCGACAAGGCGAAGAAATATCTGATCGGTTCCTATCCGCTGCGTTTCGACACGTCGGTCAAAATTGCCACCAATTTGCTCGATATTCAGTTCGAGGAACTCGGCCTCGACTATATCGACAAGCGAAACGCCGAGATCGAGGCGGTATCCGCGGACGATATTCGCCGCGCGGCAAATCGCTACCTTGTAGGCGCGAAGATGCTGGTGCTCATGGTCGGCGAGCCGGTTGCTGCACCGGCAAAGTCGGCGAAGCAATAGGCCCGATCCGAAACGTGGATAGCAGCTTCGCGCTTCGCTCAAAGCTGCTATAAAAATACGAGGGACTTGCCAGGTGGGTGTGATGCGTTTTCGTTCGGCCGCGAGGGCCATTTCCATTCTATCGCCGATCGCGATCGCCGCCGTTCTTGCCGGCTGTTCCGGCGATACGCTGAAAGGGCTTGGGGCCACCACCCCCGCGGCAAATACGCCGACTGCAGCAGGCGTCGGCGCGGCACAAACCGACCTCGAATGCCCCATAATTCAGATACGTAACGGCGCGAGCACCTGGCAGACGCCGACGGGCGGCGGCACGACCGAACTCAAATACCAGGCTTCGCTCGGCCAGATGGCGCGCGAATGCGCGATTCTCGGCGACACCATGACCGTCAAGGTCGGCGTCGAAGGGCGTGTATTGACGGGCCCCAAGGGAACGCCCGGCACGATCCAGGTGCCGCTCCGCCTCGCGCTCGTGCACGAGGGACCCAACCCGAAATCCATTTGGACAAAATTTTATCCGGTGCCGGTCACGCTTCCGCCCGGCCAGAGCGGCGTTCCTTTCACCCATGTCGAGGACGATCTCACCTTCGCCCTGCCGCCGGACAAGGATATTTCGGCCTATGTGATTTATGTCGGCTTCGATCCGCAAGGCCTCGCGCGGCAGAAGCATGCGCCGGCGAAGCACAAGGCAGCGCCGAAGCCGCAGGCGAAGAAAAAGGCGGCGCCTCCGGCGCAAGCCAGATCAAACGGGGCCGCCCCGCCGCCGAGCGGAGGCTTTGCCCCGCCCGCGAGCGGCGGTTTTACGCCGCCAGCGAACACGAGCGCCGGGGGAGGTACCTTCGCCCCGCCGCCGGGTCAGTTTACGCCGCCGCCGAAGCAGTAATAAAAAACCCGCCGCGCTTAAGCCCGGCGGGTTTTTTGTAAGTTGAATTCGTTCAATCGAGGCGGATTTTCACGTCGCGAATGGCGGCGGAGAGCAGGTCGCTCGCGATCTTGCCCTTCACAGATTCGGAAAGCACTTTTTCCGACGCTTTGACCGCAGCTTCCGCCGCGGCCGCGCGCACGTCGGCGAGCGCCTGCACTTCGGCCTGTGCGATCTTAGCTTCCGCCATTTTGGTGCGGCGGGCGACGAATTCTTCCATCCGGGTTTTCGCCTCGGCGGCAATTTCCTCGGCTTCGACCTTGGCTTGCGCGACGATGGCGGAGGCTTCGGATTCCGCTTCGCGCTGCTTTTTCTGGTATTCGGCAAGAAGCGCCCGCGCTTCTTCCTTCAGGCGGCGCGCTTCCTCGAGGTCCTTGCTCGCGCGCTTGCTGTGCTCATCCAAGCCCGACGCGACCGAGCGATGTGCGCCCGCGTGCCAGATCAGGATCAGGAAGATGACGAAGGCGACGCCTACCCAGAATTCCGCTTCGAAGAAAATGGCTGTCGACACGGGACAAGGCTCCTAGTTGATCGTGGCCGAGACGGCGCGTTCGACCACGGCCTTGTCGGGCGCGCTGCCCGTCAACCGCTCGACGATGGAGGCGGCGGCATCCGTCGCGATCGCGCCGACATTCTTCATCGCGCCCGTCTTCGTCGCTTCGATTTTCTTCTCGGCGTCGGCGAGCTTGGCGGCGAGCCCCGCTTCAAGCTCCTTGCGGCGCGCTTCCGATTTTGCCGCGAGCTCTTGGTGCGTCTTCGCGGCAAGCGCCTGCGCGCTCGCGCGCGCGTCCGCCAGCGACTTTTCGTAGGCCGCGATCGCGGCATCGCTGTCGGATTTCGCCTTAGCGGCGTCGGCAAGGTCGATTTCGATCCGCCGCTTGCGCGCTTCCAGGATGGAAGCGACGCGCGGCAACACGACCTTCGAAAGCATCACGTAAAGCACAACGAAGCTCACCCCGAGCCAGACCAGCTGGGAAGGGAAGTTTTTGCTCTCGAAGGGCGGAAACGGGCCCTTTTCGTGCGGAACTTCGGTGTGCGCCGACGTCGCCATTGTGGAGCGCCGTGATTAGAGCGCGAACAGAAGGAGAAGCGCGATCAGGAGCGAGAAGATGCCGAGCGCTTCGGTCACGGCGAAGCCGAAGATCAGGTTGCCGAACTGGGCTTGCGCGGCCGACGGATTGCGCAGCGCCGCGGCAAGGTAGTGGCCGAAGATGGCGCCCACGCCGACGCCGGCGCCGCCCATGCCGATGCAGGCAATACCAGCGCCGATATATTTCGCGGCGATCGGATCCATGTGAAGAACTCCTTGTTCAGTCAGTTGCGGGAAAGGGCTTAGTGGCCCGGGTGAATTGCATCGTTCAGGTAGATGCAGGTGAGAATGGCAAACACATAGGCTTGCAGGAAGGAAACCAGGAGCTCGAGCGCGGTGAGCGCGACCGTGAGCGCCAAAGGCAGGATCGAGCCCGCCCAGCCCAGAAGGCCGAAGCCGCCGAGCATGCCGATGAAGCCGGCGAACACTTTCAGCGTGATGTGGCCGGCGAGCACGTTCGCGAACAGACGCACCGAGTGCGAAACCGGCCGCGAGAAGAACGACAGCACTTCGATCGCGACGATTAGCGGCAGAATGTAGATCGGCACGCCCTTCGGCACGAACAGGTTCAGGAATTTCAAACCGTTCTTGTAGAAGCCGTAGACGATGACCGTGACGAACACGACGAGCGCGAGAAACACCGTGACGATGATGTGGCTCGTCACCGCGAAAAGGCCGGGAATGTTGCCGAAGGTGTTCAGCACCAGCACGAAGCTGAACAGCGCGAACACGAGCGGGAAGAATTTCATGCCCGACTCGCCCGCGGTCGAGCGCACCATGTCGGCGACGAATTCGTAGCTCGTTTCCACAACCGACTGCGCGCGGCCCGGAACGAGCGCGCGGCGCGAGGTCGCGAGCAGCATGCCGCCGATGATCACGGCGACGGCCGCGAACATGAACAGCGCTGAATTGGTGATGGAGATTTCGTAGCCGGCGATATGGCCGAGAACGTAAACCTTGGTGATGTTGAACTGGTGGATCGGATCCATCGGCCTGCCGTCTAAACCTTCAATCCTTTTTCGTCAGTCCTTTTTCGTCCATGACGAGCCCTGCTGAGCGACGACGCCCGCGGAGCGCATCACATTCAGAGTTCCGGCCGCGAAACCGAGCAGGAGGCCGACGATCATGCCCCACGGGGAGATCCCCGCGAAATAATCGATCGCCCATCCGGCGCCGCCGCCGAGCAGAATGCCCGCGACGAACTCGCCGGAGAGCTGGAACCCGCGCGCCAGATTCGAGGCGCGCTTTTGGGTGTCCACCTCTTGCTCGCGCAGATCGTGCGCTTGCTGTTCCCGCCGTACCCCCGCTTCCCCGATCCGCTCGCCGAGTTGGCGCAACCTTTCGGTCATGCCTGCTTCTTCGTCCGGCGTGCGCCGATCCGCCATCGCGAACCCTTCGAAACCGTGAAAACGCGGCGCACCATAGTGACGGCGCAGGGGTAGAGTCAAGAAAACGCGGCCAATCCGCCGCATTTTAAGCGATTGAAAGCACACGAAAATCTGGGGAAGGGACGCCTGGACTATCGTCCAGTCGTTTAAGATGTGAAAGCACCACGCGTTCCCCGGCTCGGCTTGCGATCGCAAGCCGAGCCGGAGCCCAGTTGTCACGAACGGCGCTGCGAATTTCTGGACCCCGGGTCTCGCATCGCTTTGACGCTGCTCGCCCGGGGAACGACGAGACGAGGTGCGAGACCAACTCTCGCCTCCTCAGGGTGAGGTTGTCTTAAGCGGCCTGATATTGCTTCGCCGTCTCGAGGTCCACCGAGACCAGCTGCGAGATGCCTTGCTCGGCCATGGTGACGCCGAAGAGCCGGTTCATCCGCGCCATGGTGATCGGGTTGTGGGTGATGACCATGAAGCGGGTCTTCGTCGTCTTAATCATCTCGTCCAGAAGCTCGCAGAAGCGCTCCACGTTCGAATCGTCGAGCGGCGCGTCCACCTCGTCCAGCACGCAGATCGGCGCCGGGTTGGTGAGAAACACTGCGAAAATAAGCGCCATCGCCGTGAGCGCCTGCTCGCCGCCGGAGAGCAGCGAAAGCGTTTGCGGCTTCTTGCCCGGCGGGCGGGCGAGAATGTCGAGCCCGGCTTCCAGCGGGTCGTCTGAGTCGGTGAGGATGAGTTCCGCCGTGCCGCCGTTGAACAGGCTCTTGAACAGCTTCTTGAAATGCTCGTTCACGGTGTCGAACGAAGCCGTGAGGCGCGCGCGGGCCTCCTTGTCGAGGGACGAAATGCCTTGGCGCAGCCGCTTGATCGCTTCGGTGAGGTCGTCGCGCTCGGCGACCAAGCCTTCGTGCTGCTTCTGGACTTCTTCGAGCTCTTCATTGGCGCGCAGGTTCACCGCGCCGAGGCGCTCGCGCTCTGCCTCGTAGCGCGCGAGCTTCGCTTCGACCGCGGCCGGATCAGGCTCGCCATCGCCGTCCTGCTCGATGATTTCCTTGAGCCGCGCGCCGTCGGGGATGCCGCCGAGGAGTTCGGAGACTTCGCGGGAGAGGCCCGTGCGCCGCTCGCGCGCTCCTTCGAGAAGCGCGCCGGAACGCGCGGCTTCCTCGCGCGCCTGCGCGAGATCGTCGAGCGCGACGCGCCCCGCCTTGTCGGCGTCCGAAAGATTGTTTTCGGCTTCTGCGAGGCGATCGGCGGCGGCCTGACGCGTAGTTTCGGCCGCTGAAATCTGATTCATCAGCGCGCTGCGCTGCTCGTCGAAAGCCTTCGGCGCTTCGTCGAGTTTGGCGCGCTCGGTGCGGGTCTCGGTCAGGCGCTCTTCCAATGCCTGCACGCGCCCGCGCGCGCCTTCCTCACGCGAGCGCCATTCCGCGCGTTCCGAACCGATGAAAGTGAGACGCTGCGCGCGCGCCGTGCGCTCGCGCTCGACGCCTTCGAGATCGGCCTTCGCGGCGGAGAGTGCTGAGCGATGCCGCGTGAGCAACGCGCGGGCGGCATCCAATTCGGTCTCGAGATTCTTGCCGTCGGGGAGGGACGCAACCGCTTCCTCAGCGGAGGATTTTGCGGTGCTTGCCTCGTCGCGCGCGGAAATAAGATGCGTCCGCGCTTCGGAAGCTTTCGCCGCGCGGGCCGCGGCATGGAACGCGGTGCGCGCTTCCTGCTCGGCCGTATCGGCGGCGAGCACATCGGCTTCGGCCTTCTTCACGTCTTCCTGGCGGCGGATGACTTCCTTGCGCGCGTTCTCGATCTCGCCATCGAGCTCGGCGATGCGGTTGCGCGCGGCCAAACGCCGGGCCGCGGCGGTCGGGGCGTCGGGCTTGGCGACAAAGCCGTCCCAGCGCCACAAATCGCCTTCCTTCGAGACAAGCCGCTGGCCGGTCGAAAGCCGTTGCGCGAGCCGCGCGCCGTCGTCGCGCGCTACGACGCCGATCTGCG
>Ga0157372_10007101_pt1 | contig 11937 bp, 14 predicted proteins | sample C55metaG_FD_115307 | JGI IMG/M metagenome (GOLD analysis project Ga0157372, IMG submission 115307) | Corn rhizosphere microbial communities from Kellogg Biological Station, Michigan, USA - C5-5 metaG | ecosystem: Host-associated > Plants > Roots > Rhizosphere > Soil | place: USA: Michigan...
AGCCAGGTCGAATCGCCGTCAGATTCGAGGCGCAGCAGCAGACGATCGGGCATGGACGAGACCGGTGGAAACCGCGGCAATTGTAGTCGAGAACGCGGCTGCGGCTGTCGCCATCAGGGATGGGCTCCGCCGTCGTGTTCGGCGAGCGCCGGGCTTCCGGAATCGTCGAGCGCCGCATCGCCGCCGCGGCTGCGCTCGAGGACGCGCACACCCTGCCCGCGTTCGATCAGGCTATAGAACGTGAATGGGATATCGTCGAGCCCGACGTCGCCACGCGCGATGAAGTAATTGCTGGTCGTGGCGATGAGACTCTGCGGTACATCGAAGACGATGTTCTGCTGACGCGATTGCTGCATGAAATCGCCCGCACCGCTCCAGTGCGCCTGGCCGTTCTGCCACAGGCTTTCGGCCTGCGCCTGCGTAACATTCGAGCCGAGTGTCTGCAGCACCGGCACACTCGCCGTGTTGACGTTGATCCTAGTGCCGGGCGGCAACGCGCAGACGTACGGCGCGAGGCGCGCATAGATGTCGCTGGTAACACCACGCACGAGCCGCAATTCGGATACATGCGCGAAAACGCGCTGCGCGCTTCGATACGGCACCGGCTGCGCTAGGTAATAGGCATCGGTCACATCGGCGCCGTTGCTCGCACCGATTCCGAGCCACGCAGTGGTCGCGTCGGCGATATCGCGCGTAATGCCGCGTGCATCGAGCAGACGCTTGAAGAGGGCCAGCCAAGTGGCCGCATTAGCGCTATCCGCGAGATTGTTGAGATTGAAGCAGCCGTTGAGATCGTGGATTGAACCCGTTATCAAACCACCGGGAACTGGCTGCGGTGGCAGGCCCGAGGCCCATATGTCGGCGTTCGTATCGATGCTCGGATCGTCGGTGAGATCCTTGAGAAGTACTTCGGACGCGTATGCTTCGAGCCCTTGCGCATACGCCTCGGCCTGCTCGCCGCGCAGTGCATTGCGCGTGCGTGCGAGTGCGAGCTCGCCGCGATCAAGGAGTCCGGCGATCAACACCGCGGCCAGCGCGACGGTCAGCAGTGCGATCAACAGGGCGATTCCGCGTTGATCGGCAGGCCGAGCATTCATCGCGGTGTCCCCGCATTGCCGCTGCCGGGTGCTGACGGCGGCGCGCGCGTGCCGCCCGCTGGCGCACCCACTGCGAGTGGCGGGATCGCCGAAGGCAATTCGACGACGCGCCGCAACTCGCCGAGGCCATCGACATCGATGCGGAATTCGATCGCGCGCGGCAACAGCGCGACGAGTTGCGTGCCCGTTGCCGCGCCGCTCGGGAGTTCGGCGGGGGGCCACGTGTCGCGCCAGGCTGCGTCGTTGCCGAGATAACGCAAGCGCAGGCCACCGACGTTGTCGAACAAAGCGGTCGACGTTGCGACAGTTTGCGGCGCGCGATCGAGTACCGGGTAGCGTCCACGCATCAGTCGCCGCGCGTCGAGCGCATAGGCCACGCGCTCGAGATTGCTGCGTGGCTCCGCGCGCGGGTTCGCGAAGCCGAGCCGCGTCAACTCGATGCGATCGGCCGCGCCGACAAGCGCCGGCAATTCTTCGCCGCGCCCATTGCCACGTACCGGACGCGACACAGCCTGGCGCAGATCGCGCTCGAACGTCGAGACCGCACGCACGACGGTGGCGAAGCGATCCTGGCGCTCGGCAAGCGCGCCGCGCACGCGCGCGATTTCGGCGAGCCCGCCGTACGCTGCTGCCGCGAGCGCGGCGAAGACGGCCAGCGCGACGATCAGCTCGATCAGCGAAAAGCCCTTGCAGGGAGCGGCTTTGCGGACGCTAGCGAGAACCGAGTTGGGAGTCCGGCGCTGCTTCACGGCTGCACGACCGCGCTTGCAAATCCGCTGATGCTCGCCGACGGTTCGCGTGCATCGCCCGCGAAAACGTGAATATCGACGCGACGGATCTGGGGATCCGGCGTCGTGCTCACCTCGCGCGTCCAACGCCAGGCATGCGCTGCGAATTCGACGCGACCGTCGTTCTCTCCGGCCGAAGGCAATGTCGCCGTGAGTCGGCTTTCGGCAAGAACATTCGCGGCGACCCAACCGGCCAGCGTGCGTTCGCGCAGCGCATCGAAATCATTGACCTGGAGCGCAGCGGTGCGCGTCAAGCCAAGCAGCGCCAACGCGACGACGGCGAGCGCGACCAGCACTTCGATCAACGTGAACCCGGATCGTTTGCGCGGATTCACGGCGCTGCTCCGACGCGTTCCGTTTTCAACGTCGCATCCTCGGCGCCGCTGACACGGTAATGCGGCGCATCCGCGAGCGTCAGCACCAGCGCGAACGGCGTGAGCTCGCCGGATGAAAAACACACCAGCTGCGGCGATGCGGCGCGCGCACCTGAAAGATCGACGTTGCGCCCCTCGCGCGACAGTTCCACTTGCATGCCCTCGACCCACGGCCGCCGACGCAGCGCGGAATCATCGGGAAACTCCTGCCATGCCGTACCGCTCAGCAGGCGGAACGAATAGCCGCCCGGGTCCACTACCACGCCGATTTCGCGACCGCTGAGCTCCGCCTGTGCGCAGGCCTGCCCGATGAGTGCCTGAAATCGTTCCGCTTCGCGCTGCAGCTGGCGCTGCGCGCCGCTTGCGATAGAGAGCGTCACGGCAAAGACGAGCACGCCGACGATGACGATGACGACGAGCAGTTCAATCAGGCTGAATCCGGCGTCGCGTTGTCTCGATCGCATCGGTGCGTGCCAGCGCACGAAGCTCGTCAGGACGACGCGCGCGGCGCGTTCGGCCGTTTGTGCTGCGACCCGCGATGCACACGAATCATTCGACACGACGATATCGCGCTCGTCGACGCAGCGCGCTCAGGAATCCCAGTTGCCGATGTCGGCGGCTTCGCCCTCGCCGCCTGCCTTGCCGTCCGCACCGTAGCTGTAGACGTCGATCTCGCCGTGCTGGCCGGGATGCTGGTACTGATACGGGTGTCCCCACGGATCCTTCGGAACGCGATCGAGGCGTTGCGTCCAGTTGGGCGCGTCGGGTTGGCCGGAAGGCTTGGTCACGAGCGCTTCGAGACCCTGCTCGGTGCTCGGATAGATGAAGTTGTCGAGCTTGTAGATATTGAGGGCGGCGACGATGCTCGCGATGTCCTGCCGTGCGCGCACCACGCGCGCGCGACCCGGCTCCTCCATGACCCGCGGCACGACGATCATCGCGAGAATGCCGAGAATCACGACGACGACCAGGATCTCGATCAAAGTGAATCCGCGAACGGAAAACGCACGCGTTCCAATCCGATGGGACGGGCGCCGGGCGATCGAAAGAGTGCTGTGCATGGCGAGGCTTGTGCGGCAGCGGGTCAGGCCCGGATCATAGCAGCCATGATCTCCCCGAAAGCCGCCGCGCTGGCGGCTCGCGACCTTGCCGTGGTCTGGCACCCGTGCACGCAGATGCACGACCACGAAACGCTGCCGATGCTGCCGATCGCCAGCGCCGAAGGTGCCTGGCTGCATGGTCATGACGGCCGGCGCTATCTCGACGCTGTCAGTTCCTGGTGGACGTGCCTTCTCGGCCACCGGCATCCGACGATCGTCGCCGCGCTCAAGGACCAGCTCGATCGGCTCGACCACGTCATGCTGGCCGGTTTCACGCACGAGCCCGCGATCGAGCTGGCCGAAGCACTCGTGCGCATTGCGCCCAGGCCGTCGGATGGAGCTCGCGCGCTGCACCGCGTCTTCTACGCCGATAACGGCTCGAGCGCGGTCGAAGTCGCACTGAAACTCAGCTTTCACTTCTGGAAAAACAGCGGACGCGGCGAGCGCACGCGCTTCGTCGCGCTCGCCGGCGGTTATCACGGCGAAACCCTCGGAGCCTTATCGGTCACCGATATTCCGCTCTATCGCAGCACCTACGCACCGCTTCTGCTCGAACCGATTTTTGCGCCATCACCCGACACGTACGATGCCGCACCGGGAGAAAGCGCTGCCGATTGCGCATCGCGAAGACTCGGCGAAATGCGCCGGATTCTCGAGCGCCACGCGGGTGAACTTTGCGCCGTGATCGTCGAACCGCTGGTCCAGTGCGCCGGGGGCATGCGCATGTACGACGCGAGCTATCTCGGCGGCTTGCGCGCGCTCTGCGATGAATTCGACGTGCATTTGATCGCCGACGAGATCGCTGTCGGATTCGGCCGCACCGGGACATTGTTCGCGTGCGAACAAGCGCAGATCGCACCGGATTTCCTGTGTCTTTCGAAAGGCTTGACCGGCGGCACGCTGCCGTTGTCGGCGGTGTTGACGACAGCTCAGGTCTACGACGCGTTTTATGCGGAATATGCCGCTGGCAAGGCGTTCCTGCACTCGCACAGCTACACCGGCAATCCGATCGCATGTCGCGCGGCGTTAGCCACGTTATCAGTGCTGGAAAACGAGCCCGTCCTCGTACGCAACCGCGCACTCGCCGCTCACATCGCGAAGCGCATCGCACCGCTCGTTGCACATCCGCACATTGCCGATGTGCGCCAGACTGGCATGATCGCGGCTATCGAGATGGTGAAAGACAAGGCGACTCGCGAGCCGTTTGCCGCCGCCGAGCGTCGCGGGTTGCATGTCTATCGGCACGGCCTTGAGCGCGGCGTCGTGTTGCGGCCGCTGGGCAACGTTGTCTATTTCATGCCGCCGTATTGCGTTACGCCAGATGACATTGATTTGATGGTCGATGTGGCAGCCGAGGGCATCGAACGAGCGACATTGTTCTGACACCGCACTCTTCGTGGTCAACAGAAGAGCTTTTCGCCCGCACTTGGCCGTCTTTCCCAACGACTAAGCAAAGCATTTGCAACACTTTCCCCTACCAGACAGCGAAAGATTTCGACTAGCGTGACCATCGACGTCGTCCGGACGGTGCTCGAGGAAGTGCGATGCGAACTTTCGCCATTCTTGCGTTGATGCTCGGCTTCTATCTTCAAACAACGCAGTGTGACGCATCTGGAGAAGTGCAAGATTCCGGACTTCTGGCCGCAAAGGCGTGCAATGGCTGCTCGCTTGCTCAAGCTACGAGCATGGCGACATTTCTGGGGCATGGCGACCACTACATCTATGATCTGCCGGGCAACCACCTCTATTTGTTCGAAGTCGAGTGCGAGCCTATTGTCGGTGGCACAAAGTGCTATGCCTCGACCTCAACGCCTGCGCCCGCGATGGCTGCTTCTTTCAACGACTACCACTTGGCATGGTCGCAGAATCATTACAGTGAGGCATTCGTATATACCGTTAACTACAACGTCCCGAGCGGACAGCCTGCGGGCCAGCACGATGACGGCTACATCAATGCCTACGATACGATCCATGTGAGCGCATATCAGAATGCGCTCATCAATTGGCTAGACAACCCGAACAACTACAGCGGAACCCTGTCGTTGATTGTGTCTGTAGTGAACAATGCAACGTCGTATTTTTCCGGTGTCGTCATTACTGTCACCGTCGTTTTTCACGACGGGAGCAAACGCAAGTTCAATTTTGTATTGAACAACAGCCAATTTGAGCCGATCGCCAACTCTGGAATCGATTCCGACACCAACGTGTTGCCGGAACAGCGTCCGGGAGGGCCGAGGGGCTACTTATTCAATGATGGCCCGAGCGGTCATCATTACAATCCTGGGAATGTTGCGGTTCTATTGGGCGTCGCGCCACCGGACATCAATGAAACCTACTACTCTTGCGAATGGGATGGGCAGCAAAATCTGAGCTGCCAAATTCATTGAGTCGCCAACATCGGCATGCTGAGGATGTGCTCGTGAACGGCGGCGGGCGATCGGTTGGGCGTGAACACAGGTCAACAATGTGACCGCGCTTCAACCTCCCTCTCCTGCGGAGCGGGAGAGGGTTGGGGTGAGGGCAAGCTTGGTTCACGACAGCGATCTGAGCGCTCAAGAGAACCGGGACGTTCACTCCGCTTGCTCTCACCCTCCCCTCTCCCGCAAGCGGGAGAGGGGAAAAGCTACTACAAACTCGATGCGCTACTTCCTCGCAAACTCAATCCGCCGATTGCTCGCGCGACCTGCCGACGTGGTGTTGTCGCCGATCGGATGATCCGCGCCGTAGCCGGTCGCAACCAACCGCTCCGCATCGACGCCTTTGAGGATCATGTACGCACGCACCGATTCGGCGCGTGACTTGGAAAGCTTCAGGTTGTCCTCGGCGCTGCCAATGCTGTCTGTGTAGCCCGCGATTTCATAACGGCCTTGCTTGAGACACTGCGCGATCGCGTCGAGCAGTTTCTTGCCGCGCGTGTCGATGCGGCTAGACGCCGTCGCGAACGTGACCGCCGCGGGCATCCGCGCGGCGCAGCGCACGTCCTCGGGTCTCGTCACCGGCTGCTGCGGCGCGACGACTTCGATGTTATTCACGATCGAGGTGTCCGCGCCGAAGAAATCGTGCGCCCAGCGTTCGCGCGTGGCTTTGTCGGCTTCGCTCGTCGCGCTGCCGGTGAGTGTCACGCCGCCTTTGGCGTCGCAGGCGACAGCGATCGGCGGATCGGTCTTGAGCGCGGCGAACAATGCGTCCGCTTTGTCGGCGCATTTCGACGTGCTCGTTTCCGCATCGACGGCGAGTTTGTCGACGACGTTGGTTTCGCCCCACACCGCACTCGCGGCCTGCAGCAGACGCGTCTTGACGCCCTGATCGAACACTTTGCCTTCGAGGATGCGTTTGTCGCCGTCGATGCGCACAATCAGTGTGCCGGGTTCTTTCGCTGCACTCTGCATCGGTGGCGGCGGCGCGAGCGCGGGTTCGATCGGTGTCGAGGCACCGTTCGCATTCGTTGGGTTGCCGCAGCACGCGCCGGTGCCAGGCCCATGTCCGGTCAGCCAGAGAATCACCAGCACGATCACGAGAAGCGCCGCGATGCTCCAAGTCCAGCGCGAGTGGCGCGGCGCGTCGGTGGTCCGGGTCATGTCGCCTCCTCGCCGGATCAGAAGCTGTCGGCCGGCCGGCCTGCGATGAGCTCTTCCTGCAGTCGTTTGAGCTCGGCCCAGCGGTTCTCCGAAGCAAGCGCCGCCTGGCGTGCCCACGAACCGGGATTCGCCAACTGGAAGTGCGGACCGCCGCGTTCGAGGATGTCGAGCATCTCCGGCACGCTGAGCCGCGCGAGCTGCGCGAATGAAACAACGCCGTTGGCATGGAACAGATCGTCGATCTTTGGACCGATGCCTTCGATGATCGTCAGATCATCGTCGTGCTTGAGATTGAACCCGGCCGCACGCGCCGCGCCGACATCGATGACGCGGGCCGGGGGCGCAGAGGCCGCATTGACCAGCGCCTCATGCTGAGCCGCGGCGGCTTCGCGCGCCGCGGATTCATCCGCGGCACGGACCGCGGCGGGTGGATCCTTGTGCAGCCACTTCGACAGCAACCAGTTGAACAGCCAGCCGAGCAGGAAACCCAGTACGAGCCACCATAGACAGCAGGCGATCAAACTCATCGCGTCTCTCCGGAAGGGGCCGCTTGCGCGCCAGAGAATACTCCTACTTGGTGCCGCGTTAACTGAGTGTCATCGCGCGCGATCGCAAGCCGACCACTACCGATCGCCGCCGCGGCGCGGTACTGTCCGTTTCCGAGGCATCCGCACGCCTTTGCGCGCGGACGATTTTCCCCTTCGCGCCACGGAGACGCCCATGCGCATCCCCCGCATCTACGTGCCGCAAATGCTTCGCCCGGGCCGCGAAGTCGAACTGCCGATCCAGGCCGGCGAGCACGTCGCCAGAGTGCTGCGCCTGGAACGCGGTCACCCACTGCGCCTGTTCAATGGCAGTGGCGATGAGTACGAGGCCGAGCTCGCCTCTCTGGCCAAACGCTCCGTGACCGCGCGCGTGCTCGAATCGACCGAGGCGGAGGATCGCGAAAGTCCGCTACGTATCACGCTCGCCCAGGGCATCGCGCGCGGCGAAAAAATGGACTGGATCCTGCAGAAAGCAACCGAGCTCGGCGTCGCACGGATCGTGCCGATCATCACCGATCGCACCGAGGTCAAGCTCGATGCCGAACGCGCCGAGCGCCGCGTCGCGCATTGGGAGGCTGTCGTTGCCTCGGCCTGCGAGCAGTGCGGACGCAGTCGGCTTCCCGACGTGTGCGAACCGGTGAAGCTCGGCGACTGGGCCGCGTCGCTCGACGAGTCGTCCGGTCTGCGGCTCGCGCTCGATCCGGAAGGCGAACACGCGCCGCGCGATCTTCCCGCAAGTACGCGCGCGACGCTGGCAGTCGGACCGGAGGGCGGATTGTCCACGCACGATCTGGCGACGTTGAAGGCGGCCGGATTCGTGGGCCTTCGCCTCGGTCCGCGCATTTTGCGTACGGAAACCGCCGGCCTTGCCGCGCTGGCGGCCATGCAGGTGCTGCTCGGCGATCTGTAGCTTGGCGCCTGGGGTTCTCGCGTGCGGAACGTACGCGATCTGAACGGCAAGTCTCTGCGGCGATGATTTTGTCCGCTTTCGCGCGGAATTTACGTGGACAAAGCTGTAACCCAACGCAAGGGACGCAGCCACCATGAACGCGAATCTCCGCCGCACCGCTATTTTCGCACTGCTCGCAACGACGTCGGCGCTCGCCGCACCGCCCGCGGACATCGACCAGCCCGGACGCTCCGCCGACACGACGCTCGCACATTCGACGTCCACCCCCAAACCGGCAGACAACGCGCCTTCCGCGCCACCCTCCGACGACACCGGCGATCCGGACTCGTTCGGACGCAGCCTGCAATGGCTCGGCCTCGCCGACGGCGAAGTCGACCTGCTCGACGATTGCACGGGCGACACGTTTGCGTGCCAGCCGCTTGTCGCGCCGCCCGGAGAAACGAGTTTCAGCTTCACCGACCTCGGGCACATCACACTGCCCGCGCGCGCGGCGCATTCGCTGCTGTGTTACTGGTTCTCGCCGTTTCTCAACATCGGCTACGGCAACGACAGCGCATCGCCGGTCGTCGCGCATCTCGCCTATACGCCGACGGTCACGATCGAGAACCCGGTGCTCGACGATCCATCGTTGATCGATCCGACGACAGGACTTCCGTTCGGCGGCCAGCTCCTGACCGGCATGACCTCATCGCAGCATTTCGATGTGCCGTTGCCGGCGGCGACGCATATCACCGAGCGCACGCGCGATTCGGCGGTCTGCATCGCAGGACTGATCAGTCGCAGCACGCTGATGCAGCTTTACGGCCTCAGCGACGCTCAGACGCGCGATTTCTTCCGCCATGCGATGACGCTTCGGCTGAACGTCGACGGCAACGCGCAATACGTCGATTCGGCGACGTTGTACTTCGGCTGGCGCATCGTCGGCGACTGAACATCGCCACGTTTCAGGCGGCCGGTCCGCTACGCTCGTTGCGCGCGCGACGCCGCGCGCGTAGCGAGCGCGATCGGCAGACCGAACAAGATCATGTGCGCGACGACGTTGATCGCGACGCGTGTCGGCGTGAACGTCAGCGGAGTCGGAAACGCGGACAGCGGCAGCACGACGAAATTCATGACGAGATACACGCAGATACCGTAGAGGAGTCCCGACATCACTGCGCGCTGCGTCATGAAGGCGAGTTTTCGGCTCGCGAAATAGAAGATCGACGCGATCAGAAACGCCATGCCGAAATGCAGGCAGAAACCGAGGACCGCCGTCTGCGCGCCGCCGTCATATGCCGGTTGGCCCAGCAATCCGCTCGCGACGGACTGCAGTACGCGTTCGGCGGGCACACCGCGAAACGCGGAGTACACGATCGCATAGACGATGTCGAACGTTCCGGCGAGGCCGCCGCCGACAAGGATCGCGAAGACTGCGGGATTGCGGCGCATCGATTCTCCCCTTGCGCAGGAAATGGTGCTGCGGAATTTCCCCGAGAGGATGTTACGCGGGCGCTGCGGAGCGTTGCCCTCGGCCGGGCGAGCGCGAAACACCGGTCGGCGCATGAGTTCGGATCAGCATGGATAGCGATCCTTGATGTGCTCGTTGTAGTAGCGGCCTTTCGATGCGGCATCCAGGAGGCCCTCGAAGACGCTCCGTGGAACAGCGCAGAAATCGTAGGTATGGCCCGCAACGAAGCGGATCTTCATCTGGCGAGTCGCGTCGTCGTAGCCGACCGCCGCAATGGCCGAGGAAGAAATGACGGCGATCATGTCCATGCCATCGGACATGCGGCCTTTCGAGCGCACGCCAAGTCCCCGCGATGGCCGCGCGAGCACGTCGTGGAAATCGCTGAACGTCGCTGACCGCTAAAGCACAAGCGCGCGACCGGCTAGGCCGCGACAGCGTCCGCGACCATTCCCTCGATCAAGCCGAGGTCCGGAATCACTGCGCGATCGTCGCGCACGAGCACTTCTGCGCGAATGCCGAGCGGGTGCGCGTTCTCATCACCGGTCGGAATCAGCGAATCCGGCGTGACGGTCGTCAAGCGCGGAAATCCCTGCGCAAGCAACGCGAGAAACGGCATTTTCGCGTTGCCGCTGAGCGCCTTCAAGACAGCCACGCGTGCATTCGTATAGGTTTCGTCGGCGACCTGGCCGGTCAATATCGGAAACGAAAACAGCGGCAGGCGCCAGCCGCGCCACGACAATCGGCCAAGCAGCCACTTCGGCGCGTTCGCGACGCGCTCGGGCTGCGAATACGTAATGACCTCGGCGACGGTCGCGTTCGGCAGCAATACGCGACCACCGGTGACCGGGATCATGACGCCGCGGATTTCGCGTGGCAGGTCGAGCATGTGACTTCCCCAATCGTCGCTACGCGAGTCGCATTCGACTCAGCGCTTGTTCTTCGTGTGTTCGGCGAGCAGCACGTCGGCGAGTTCCGTCGGCGTGCCGAGCACCTTGACGACGCCGGCTTCGACCGCGCCATCGACCATCGAGCTGACGACGCAGCTGTCCGGATGCTGCGCGTACACCGTGCCGCCCTTGCCGGCCAAATACTTTGCGCCGTCGACCGCATCCGTGGTCATGCCGGAAAAAATGATCGCACCTGCGTTGGCGCCGTAGCGATCGGCGACGTCGCGCAGTACGCGATCGATCGACGGGCTGTACGCGCCCTCGTTGCTGGCGCGCTCGAGCACGACGAAGCCTTCCGGATCGACCTGCAGTCGATGCGTGGTCGGCACGATAATGACTTCGCCATGGCCGACGCGCTCGCCGTGAGTCGGCGTACGCACCGTAAGCGATGTCGCTTTCGCGAGTTGCTGCGCCATCAGGTCGACGAATTCCGCGCCCATGTGCTGGGCAAGCAGGAACAACGCCGGATAATCGCGCGGCAGCTCGCCAAGAAATTCGCGCACGGCTTCCGGACCGCCGATCGAAGCGCCGAGTACCCACACGCGACGGATCTTCGGCGGCACCACGACCTTGTCGGGATCGAGCCACGACTCGTGCGCCTGGCGCTCGACAGCCTGCGGCGCAACGGCTTCCTCGAGCGGCATCAGCTCGAGCGAGAACTCGCCAAGATCGGGCATCGACGGCTGCGGCGCGGTGTTTTCGGTCGGCGGCGCGAGATATTCCGCGGCGCTGACCTTCTCGATGCCGAATTCGGCGCGGCCGGTCGGAGCCGGTACAGCCGGCGGCGGCCCATCGCCTTCGAGCATGTCTTCGAGCGACCAGTCCGCGGCGGCGGCGAGTCTCAGCGGCGAGACAGGAACCGAGGCTTCATTTGATGCAGACGGCATCGGCACGTCCAGACCGACATCGTCGAGCAGAGAAAGATGAGAGATGTCGACCGGCTTCTCCGCCGTATTTTTAGCGACCGGCACCACGATTTCCGGCGGCGCCGCCGGAATCGAATCGAGATTGTCCAGATCGCCAAGATCGCCGACGTCGATCGATGCTACTTCCGCGTGCGTCGGCACGGGCGTTGCGATCGGTGCGTCGGCCGCCTCATCGCCGAAGAGCTTGTCCAATGCCGCGAGATCGAATACCTCGAGATCGGG
>Ga0157372_10007102_pt1 | contig 11936 bp, 8 predicted proteins | sample C55metaG_FD_115307 | JGI IMG/M metagenome (GOLD analysis project Ga0157372, IMG submission 115307) | Corn rhizosphere microbial communities from Kellogg Biological Station, Michigan, USA - C5-5 metaG | ecosystem: Host-associated > Plants > Roots > Rhizosphere > Soil | place: USA: Michigan...
GGCTGTCCTGACCGAAGGTCGGCGGGAAGAAGCGCTCCTGCAGGCAATGCTGCGTGGTGTACGCGACGATCTCGTCGGAGAAGTTGTTGCGGTAGTACTCGCGGTGGAACCAGTAGTACGAATGCGAGAACTCGTGCGCGAGCAGCAGGTTCACGCCGTTCATCGTTTCGGAGTCGCCCCTCGCACCCGGAAGCCGCAGCGCGAACGTCATCGGCAAGGCCTCGCCGCTCGTCGCGATCATGGGCCACGACTCGTCGATGCGGCTCCCCGGCGGCAACGCGAGGATGCGGAAGCGCCGCCCGCCCTGTCCGGGATAGGCGCGCTGGATGTGGTCCACCATCAGGATGAACTGGCGGCGCAGCTCCGGCCCCGACTTCACGAAATACGCGCGCGCCGCTTTCGCGGTCGCCTGCGGCGCCTCGAAGGTCACCGACCAGTCGTAATGCCGCATCGAGTAGACCACCTTGTAGGGGCCGCTCGGCGGGTCGGAGCCATCGCGGATCCAGCTCAGGTTCGCGATGTAGTGGAGACCGAGGATCTCCGCGTTCAGGCTGCCGGATAGGTGATTGAGCTCCGGCGAAATCATGCCCGCGGAGCCGAGATAGGAGGATGCGCCGATGGTGCAGCCTCCAACGACGAACAGGAACAGCAGGAAGCTGAGGGCGCGCGCCAGATGCCTCACGTGGAGCCTCGTCTGTAGCCAGGTTGCTACAGCATTAAACCAGTTTTTGGCCTTCGGTAAACTATTGCCATGAAGGTCGGCGACCGCCATTATTTGAGTCTCTGGGCCGATGCCCCACTAGGGGTTGTGCATTTCATCGACCAGGCCCGGCTCCCGTTTACATTTGAAACATCGACGCTCGCATCTCCCGACGCCGTGGCGGACGCCATCCGCACGATGCGCGTACGGGGCGCCCCGCTCATCGGCGTGGCCGCCGCTTTCGGGCTCGCCATGGCGGTCGCTCGGGATCCCGCGGAGGAGCCCGTCGCCGAGGCCGCGCGCATGCTGCGAGCGACCCGTCCTACCGCCGTGAACCTCGCCTGGGCGCTTGCACGCGTGCACGAGCGCGTGAAGAACACGCCCACGAAGGACCGCGCCGCGGCGGCCTGGAGCGAGGCGCAGGCGATCGCGGACGAGGACGTCGCGTTGAACGAGGCGATCGGACGCCACGGCCTCGCCATGCTCGAAAGCGAATTCGGCTCGCTCGAGCGTCCGATCAACATCCTCACGCACTGCAACGCCGGCTGGATCGCGACGGTCGATTGGGGCACCGTGACGGCACCCATCTTCATGGCTCACGAGCGCGGTCTCCCCGTCCACGTCTGGGTCGACGAGACGCGCCCGCGCAACCAGGGGCTCCTCACCGCGTGGGAGCTCGCCCAGCAGGGCGTGCCCCATACGCTCGTCACCGACAACGCGGGTGGTCATCTCATGCAGCGTGGGCTCGTCGACGTCGTGCTGGTCGGCGCCGATCGCGTGTCGCGGCATGGCGACGTGTGCAACAAGATCGGGACTTACCTGAAGGCGCTCGCGGCACGCGCGAACGCGGTTCCCTTCTACGCGTGCGTGCCCTCGCCCACCATCGACTGGGGCATCGAGGATGCGATGCGCGAGATCCCGATCGAGGAGCGCAGCGAGGACGAGGTGCGCATCGTGCGCGGCCTCGATGCGGCGGGCGCGTTGTCGGAGGTGATGATCGCCCGGCCCGCGACGCCCGTCGCGAACCCGGCGTTCGACGTGACGCCCGCGTCGCTCGTCACCGGCATCATCACCGAAGCCGGCATCGCGCGCGCGTCCGAGGACGACCTGCTGCGCTTCTGGCCGCGCCAGCGCGAGGACAAGGCGTACCTCACCTGAGCGGCGCGAATCGCGTCTCCCGCCGGCGACACTTCGCCGTTATATGCACGCTTTGTGATGCGCTTCACAGACGCGCTGCGCGCGCGGCCGATAGTTTTGCCTCGCGTTGTGCGCATGAACCGGACCCCGAAAGTGCGTGGCAGTGCAAGACGACGGCTTTCGGCGCACCCCGATTGCGATCGGAGAAAGCTTCCAAAGGCAGCGACGAACCCGACGCCGAGCGGGGATCGCGAGCCGAGACTCGGCCCGCCAGGGCAGCGGCTCGCGGCGGGCAGCCGGAGGTTCGATGTCTTCGATCCAGCGTTCGCGCGCGACCTTTGATGCGCGCCCAGCCACTCCATCGTTTTCCCTGACATCCGTATCGCGATGCGCACCAGCGACATCGCGTAGGGCGCGCCCTGCGCGCTTGCGCGCGCGCGGATTACGCGACGATCGTCGCCTTCCTGTCGCCGCCGATTACTAAGTTTCAGCGCGGCACGGAACCGGATTTTGTCCGTTCGGCCACGCGCATCGATTGGCTTTCGGCGCCCCGGGATTTTTCCGGAGAAGGCCTTGGCCGGGCAACGACTATCCGACAGCAAAGGCGGAAGTCGTCGCCCGGCGGAAACGTCGTCGACCCACCGCGAGGTGCGGCGACACCAGGAGGTTTCATGCAACTGCACTTTCCTTCGCGCGCACTTTTTCGCGCTCCCGCAACCCCCATCATCATCGCCGCGGCATGCGTGGCGCTCGCGCTTCCGCTGCACGCGCAGACCAACGCGAGCACGATGGGCGCTCCCACCAACATCACGGCGACGAGCGTCACGGTCGCGGGATTGCAATGCGGCACGACATACAAGTACCGCATCTCGATCCCGAGCGTGAGCGGCAGCGCGCAGGTCTACACGTTCACGACCAGCGCGTGCGCGGCCGGGCCGAGTGCCACGACCGCCGCCGCGACGGGCATCGGCCTCGCCGGCGCGACGCTCAATGGCAGCGTCATGCCGAACGGCGCGGACACCACCGTCTCGTTCGACTACGGCGCCAGCACCAGCTATGGCGCGAGCGTTGCCGCCACGCCCGCGACAGTGCCGGGCGCATCGGCCGCGACGACCGTCTCCGCGGGCCTCTCGGGCCTCGCGTGCGGGACGACGTATCACTTCCGCGTGAAGGCCACGAACAGCAATGGCTCGAGCACCGGAGCTGACGCGTCGTTCAAGACGAGCGCTTGCCCGGCCACCGCGCCGGTGGCGACCACGGCCGCCGCGACGAACGTCTCCTCGGGCGGCGCCACGCTGAACGGGAGCGTCACCCCGAACGGCGCGGCCACGAGTGCCAGCTTCGATTACGGCACGACCACGAGCTATGGCTCGACGGTGTCGGCCACGCCCTCGAGCGTCGCCGCCACGACGACCGGCACCACGGCGATCTCCGCGTCGGTCTCGGGCCTCGCATGCGCGACGACCTATCACTTCCGGGCGAAGGCCTCGAGCACCGCCGGCACCGGTACGGGCTCGGACCAGTCCTTCACGACGTCGGCATGCTCGACCGTGGCGCCGCAGGCCACCACCAATCCGGCGAGTGGGATGACGAGCACTGGCGCGACGCTCAACGCGACGGTCACGCCGAACGGCAGCAGCACGACCGTCTCGTTCGACTACGGGCAGACGTCGGCGTACGGCTCGACCCTCGCGGCCTCGCCTGCGACGATCGCGGCGAGCGCTTCGGCGACGGCCGTCACCGGCAACGCGACCGGCCTCGCGTGCGCGACGACCTACCACTTCCGCGTGCGCGCCGTGAGCTCCGCAGGCACGACGCTCGGCGGCGACCAGTCGCTCACGACCGGCGCCTGCTCGACCAGCGCGGGCCCGTGGCCGTGGCCGACGTGGACCGGCGACATCATCGCGGTGCCTCCTTCGACGACGGGGAAGACGTGGTACGTCGACGGCACCCATGGCAGTGACGCCAACGCCGGCAACTCCGCGACGGCGGCGTTCAAGACCCTCGCGAAGGCCGTCTCCAACATCGCCGCGGGCGACACGGTGCTCATCCGCAAGGGCCTCTACCGCGAGGGCATCAACCTCGCGAACGGCCAGAGCGGCGCGGCCGGCAAGCCCATCACCTTCGGCTCCTATGGCGACGGTGAGGTGATCCTCGACGGATCCAAGCCGGTGACCGGCTGGACGCTCGTGAGCGGCACGGTGTGGCAGGCGCAGGCGTCGTTCAAGCCCATCGCGGTCGTGGTGAACGAGGTCCCGCTGAGCCAGGTGACGCAGGGCCAGAACGGGTCCACCGCACCGCAGGTCGGCCTCGCGGGCGTCACGAGCGGCAGCGGCAAGTGGTACGTGAGCAGCTCGAACGTCATCACGGCCGACTTCGGCACGACGCTCGGCAGCGCCGACCCGAACAGCGCCGACATCGTGGTCCCCAACAGCAACGGCTCGCAGGCGCACGTGTACTGGTACGGCTCGAGCTACGTGACGTTCCAGGGCCTCACCGTGCGCGGCTCGGGCTCGAACGGGCTGTGGGGCTACGGGGCGAACATCACCGTGATCGACTGCGACATCAAGTTCAACGGCAAGGCCGCCGTCTCGTTCCTCTCGGGGGGCGTGCCGTCGAACTCCGACAACGCGGTGCTCTACAGCCATGCGTACCACAACGTGCTGCTCAACTGGCCGTTGGGCAACAACGGGAACATGGAAGCGGGAGGCGGCTGGCCCGGCACGGTGGTGTGGGAGACGAACCTGCGTCCGCTCGCGCGCGGCAACGTCGTGCACAAGAACGGCGGCGAGGGCATCATCACCTACGGCACGCAGTCGGGAAGGCCGAGCGGCTCCGCGCTCTTCGAGCAGAACGTCTCGTACGACAACTGGAGCGTCGACATGTACTTCGACAACCAGCCGAACGACGTCGCGCGGCAGAACTTCCTGTTCAACCACCCGCCGAACGCCGCCGACTACCTCTATGTCGGGAAGTACCCGTACGACAGCCCCGGCAAGTTCTCGGTGTGCATCATGCTGGCCGACGAGCAGAACTCGAGCGATTCCACCAACGGCTACGCCAACCTGCGCGGCACGCAGGTGTACGACAACATCCTGGCGGGATGCCGCATCGGGATCCGGGATTACTCGGAGGGCTCGTCCGCCGTGTCGCACCACGGCCTGAAGGACACGCTGATCGCGAACAACACGATCGTCATGGCCTACAACGACGTGCCCAACTCGTACGTCGCGGGCATCTACCTGCAGGACAACGGAAGCAACAACACGAACTCGTTCATCCAGAACAACATCGTGTACGGCTTCAACCAGGACGCGGTGCTCTTCAGCGAGGCGGTGGGGGCGATCAAGGGCGTGAGCCTCGACTACAACGACTACTACAGCACCGCGTCGAAGCCCTTCGGCCAGGGGTACAACAGCGTGACGTACTACGCGTTCCCGGGCTGGCAGGCGGCGACACCGGGGGCCGACGCGCACAGCGTCTTCGCCGATCCGCTGTTCAACGACCTCGTGCAGTTCCGCACGCAGGGCACGGCGCCGTGGAACTACGCGAGCGCGGGGGTCTCGCCCTCCTCGCCGTCCGCGGGCCGGGGCCAGGCGCAGCCGTTCAATCCGGCGGTGACCTTCACCGGCGCGATGCGCAGCGGCTGGAGCATGGGCGCGCTGTAGCGCTCGCCGCGTAAGCAGCGGCACCGGGCCGGGAGCGGCGACGCTCCCGGCCTTTTTCATGACCCACGTCAACGAACGATCGGGGAGTGGAACAATCTCAGGCTTGGCAGGTCTGCGCACTCCTGCGCGGCGTCAATGGCCCGCGCGGACCCAAACTGCCATAATTGCCGTTCCAGACCGTGCCGGCGGATTCGAAAGCCGGCCCCAGGAGGAGACACAAAATGCACGCCCAAGCCGCCCCTGTTCGCGGGGATGCCCCGACACGCAATCGCGCGCTGCTCGACTGGGTCGAGGAAGTCGCCGCACTCACGCAGCCCGATCGCGTGTACTGGTGCGACGGCTCCGATGCGGAGTATGACCGCCTGTGCAACGAGCTCGTCGACGCCGGCACGTTCAAGAAGCTGAACGCGCAGCTGCGCCCCAATTCGTATCTCGCCTGCTCCGACCCGTCCGACGTCGCGCGCGTCGAGGACCGCACCTTCATCTGCTCGAAGACGAAGGACGATGCGGGCCCGATGAACAACTGGGTCGATCCCGCCGAGATGCGCTCCACGCTCACGGGCCTGCTCAAGGGCTGCATGAAGGGCCGCACGATGTACGTGGTGCCCTTCAGCATGGGTCCGCTGGGATCGCCGATCGCGCACATCGGCGTCGAGATCAGCGACTCCGCGTACGTCGCGGTCAACATGAAGCTCATGACGCGCATGGGCAGGAAGGTCCTCGACGTCCTGGGCGACGGCTCCTTCGTGAAGTGCCTGCATTCGGTGGGCGCGCCTCTCGCCCCCGGGCAGAAGGACGTGCCGTGGCCGTGCAACAAGGACCACAAGTACATCGTCCATTTCCCCGAGTCGAAGGAGATCGTCTCGTTCGGCTCCGGCTACGGCGGGAACGCGCTGCTGGGCAAGAAGTGCCTGGCTCTTCGCATCGCATCGGTCATGGGCCGCGAGCAGGGCTGGCTCGCCGAGCACATGCTGATCCTCGGCGTCGAGTCGCCCCAGGGCCAGAAGCATTACGTGACCGCCGCCTTCCCGAGCGCCTGCGGCAAGACGAACTTCGCGATGCTGATCCCGCCGCCCGCGTTCAAGGGGTGGAAGGTGACGACGATCGGAGACGACATCGCGTGGATCAAGCCGCACAAGGATGGGCGCGTCTACGCGATCAATCCCGAGGCGGGCATGTTCGGTGTCGCGCCCGGCACGGGCTACGACACGAACCCGAACTGCATGGAAGCGATCAAGCGCGACACGATCTTCACGAACGTGGCGCTCACGCCGGAAGGCGACGTGTGGTGGGAAGGCATGACGAAGGAACCGCCCGCGAAGCTCACCGACTGGAAAGGCCAGGAGTGGACGCCGGGCTGCGGCCGCCCCGCCGCGCATCCCAACGCGCGCTTCACGGTCGCGATGACCCGCGTGCCTTCGCTCGACCCGAAGTGGGATGATCCCGACGGCGTGCCGGTGGACGCGTTCATCTTCGGCGGACGGCGCACGACCACGGTCCCGCTCGTGACGGAAGCGAAGAGCTGGAACGACGGCGTCTACATGGCCGCGACCCTCGGCTCAGAGACCACGGCCGCGATCACCGGGCAGGTCGGCGTCGTGCGCCGCGACCCGTTCGCGATGATCGCGTTCTGCGGCTACAACATGTCCGACTACTTCGCGCACTGGATCACCCTGGGCGCGAAGATCACGAAGCAGCCGAAGATCTACCTCGTGAACTGGTTCCGCAAGGACGCCAACGGCAAGTTCATCTGGCCGGGCTACGGCGAGAACATGCGCGTGCTCAAGTGGATCGTCGAGCGCGTCGAGGGCAAGGCGGGCGCGAAGTCCACGCCCCTCGGCAACGTGCCCGAATCGCTCGACATGCAGGGCCTCGAGAGCTTCGGCGCGGACAAGTTCGCCAACGCGACCGCCGTCGAGCGCGACCAGTGGTCGAAGGAGATGGGCCTGCACGGCGAGCTCATCGACAAGCTCACGCACCGGCTGCCCACTGCGATCAAGCAGCGCTTCGAGGAGCTGAAGAAGGCGTTTGCGTGATGTCATCCCGGGCGCCGCGATAGCGGCAACGGCCCGGGATCCAAGTTCGTCTCAACGGGCCGCACGTCGCGGCCCGCTTCATTTCATCGGCACTCGACCGGCAACCAGTGGGGCGGCACGTCGGTGTCGTCCTTGCCCGTGACCTCCATGTTGTTGGGCACCGCGGCCGCGTGGCAGAGCCACGCGATGGGGACCACGGGCGCGTCGGGCACGACCGCCGGACGCAGCGTGACCCTCTTGCCGTCGAGCGCGCTCGACGCGTTGTTGCCATACGTGATCGTGATGGCGCCCGCATTGACCGAGACGTCCTTCACGAAGCTGTTGACGATCTTCGCCGAGTCGGGGATTCCCGCCTCCTTGTTGTCGAGGGGGAATTTCCCGCCCGAGAGCGCATAGGCCGTCTGCACGCCGGTCTCGGCCACGCCGGCGAGCGCCATGCCCTCCTTCACCTGCCGCCGCAGCACGCCGTCCTTCATCGACGGGACGGCGATCAAGGCCAGGATGCCCACGACGCCGAGCACGACGAGCACCTCGATCCAGGTGAATCCGCGTTCCATGGGCGGATGATACGAAAATGCGCGGCTGGCGTCGCGCATCACCCGTTCAAATTGGACCCCGGCCTACGCCGGGGTGACAGTCTTTCACTCCGCCGGCGGCTGCCCGTTCGACGCCGTGACGCCCCCGTCCACGGGAATGTTGGCGCCCGTGACGAAGCGCGCGTCGTCGCTCGCGAGAAACGCGATCACCGCGGCGATGTCGGCCGGCTGCGCCACGCGCCCGAGCGGCATGCGCTCCATGAATTTCGCGACCAGCTTCCTGTCCTTGACCATGTCCTCGGTCATGTCGGTCTCGGTCAGGCTCGGGCAGACCGAGTTCACGCGCACGCCCTGGCGCGAATAGTCGAGCGCCATCGCGCGCGTGAGCTGCACGATCGCGCCCTTCGAGGCGTTGTACGCGCTCATGTTCCAGTCGGCGCCGAGGCCCGAGACCGAAGCGGTGTTGACGATGCACCCGCGACGCTTGATGAGGTACGGCAGCGCCGCGCGCGAGCCGTAGAAGACGCCGCCGGCATTCACCGCCATCACCCGCTCCCAGTCCGCGGGCTTCGTCTTCGTGACGCTCGAGCCCTTGAAGATGCCGGCGTTGTTGACCAGCACGTCGATGCGGCCGAAGGCTTTCACGGTGGCCGCGACGACGTCTTCCATGTCGCGCTGCTTCGAGACGTCGGCTACCTTCACCAGCGTGCGCTCCTTCGGCAGGTCCGCCGCGACGGCCGCGACCTTCCTGCGATGGTCCCCCACCAGGACGACCGCCGCGCCCTCGTCCGAGAAGCGCCGTGCGGTGCCCTCGCCGATGCCGGAGCCCGCGCCCGTCACGATCACCACCTTGCCCACGAAGCGTTCCATGCCACCCCCTTGCAAAGCCCGATTCGACTGCCGGTTGCAGCCGTAATTCCATGCGCGTCCGTGCTGTGGCGCGCGTCATAGTCCCGCTCGGTGCGCGCGCCTATCGTGGGGCCGTCCAGCACACAAGGAGCCTTCGATGAGCGCGATCGATGCAGGGATGGCGGGCGAGAGCCGCGAGAGCCGCGTGCGTTCCCTGTTCGGCCACCTGCGCGAGAGCCTCTCCCGGGCCGCCTCCACGCCCCTCGAGCTCTCCCATACCGAGCAGGCGATCCAGCTCGCCCAGAGCCTGCGCGCGGAGCTGATCGCCGGCGGGCGCTGAGCCTGCCCCATAGTCCGTCAGGACCGCCCTGTGCACGCAGCGGCCGTTCTGTGCGTTTCTTCACATCGGTCCCTCGAGAGATGGGACTAGATTGGAACCGTCCCACGCACCGCCGGAGGTCCCCATGAAGCGCATCCTCATCGCCCAGGTCGCACGCCTCGAACGCGAACGCCGCATGGCCCGGGACCAGCGCCCGCAGCTGGCGCTGCCGCTTCCGCCGCAGCAGTCGCCCTTCGGCCCGTCGGGCTCCTCCGCCCTCGAAGCCTCGGCGATGTCGTCGCTGATGCTCGCCAAGGCCTACAGCCGCTAGCCTTTCCGGGGAGGCCGTGCGCGATCGGATAAGATCGCGCGATGACCTCCCCTGACGCGGTCGCGGATCACTCCCGCGACCTTCTCGAGACGCTGCTCGCGTCGCTTCGCATCGCGTCGGTGAGCCTCACCGGCGAAGGCATCGCGGAGCAGGTCTCGTTCCTGCGCGACAGGCTCCAGCGCTGGGGCTTCGCCGTCGAGGTGCATCCCACCTCGAGCCATCCCATCATCTACGCCGAGGCGGGCCCCGCCGATGCCCGCTTCACTTGGCTGCTCTACGGGCATTACGACGTCTATCCCGCGGACGAGAAGCAGGAAGGGTGGCGCACCCGGCCCTTCGAGCCGGTGATCGACGGCGACCGCGTATGGGCGCGCGGAGCCGGCGACAACAAGGGGCAGCACCTGGCGATGCTCTCGGCCATCGCGCTCTGGCGCGAGCTGCACGGCGAGCTGCCGATCCGCGTGAAGGTGATCCTCGAGGGCGACGAGGAGACGGGGAGCGGACCGCTGCCGGGCTTCGTGGAGGCCCATCGCGAGCGGCTCGCGGCCGATCTCTGCTGCTATTCCGACGGGCACATGTTCCCGAACGACCAGCCGGTGCTGCTCATGGGCGTGCGCGGCAATCTCGGCGTGGAGTTCGTCGCGAAGGGCGCGAAACGCAACCTGCACTCCGGCAACTTCGGCGGCGTGGCGCCGAACCCGACGCTGGACCTCGTTCATTTGCTGGCGGAGATGGTGGATCGGCAGGGGCGCTTGCAGGTGCCCGGCGCCGCCTACGCCGAAGTGAAGATCGCGCCGGCGGAACGGCAGGCGGTCGCCGCACTCTCGCTCGACCACGCCGGCTTCGTGGAGAGCGTCGGCGTCGAGCCCATCACCGGCGCGGACGATGCGCTCTTCCACGAGCGGCTCATGCTGCGGCCCGCGTTCAACGTCTCCGGGTTCGCCGCCGGCTATACCGGGGCAGGGCAGAAGACGATCATCTACAAGGAGGCGCTCGCGAAGGCGGATGTGCGGCTGGTCGGCGGGCAGGATCCCGAAGCGGTGCTCGCGGCGATGCGGCGGTTCGCCGCGGAGCGCGGCTATCACGGCATCGAGATCCGCAAGCTCAAGGCCACGCCCGCGTCCCGCACGCCGCTCGACCACCCGCTCGTGCCGCTCGTGAAGCAGGCGGTGGCGGACGGCTTCGGGCGTGCGCCGCTCGTGGTGCCCTCGCTCGGCGGAACGACGCCCGACTACGTCTTCACGCGCATCCTGGGACTTCCGTCGATCGTCGTGCCGCTCGCGCCCTACGACGAGAACAACCACGCGCCCAACGAATCGACCAAGGTCTCGCTTTTCCTCGCCGGCGTGCGCACGGGGATGCGCCTCATCGAGGCCATGGCAAAACCGGGGACGCACCCCAAATTCGCGGAGTGATATCGGGGTGCGTCCCCGGTTTTCCGGAGCTTCCATGGAATATCGAAATCTCGGCCGCAGCGGCCTGAAGGTCTCTCCCGTTTGCCTGGGCACGATGATGTTCGGGGACCGCACCGACAAGGCGGAGGCCGGGCGCATCGTGGCCGCCGCGCGCGAGGCGGGCATCAACTTCATCGATACGGCGGATGTCTACGCGAAAGGCGAGAGCGAGCGCATCACGGGCGACCTCATCGCGCCCGACCGCGACCGCTGGATCCTCGCGACGAAGGTCGCCAATCCCATGGGGGATGACATCAGCCGGCGCGGCACCTCGCGCAAGTGGATCCTCGCCGCGATCGACGAGAGCCTGGAGCGGCTCGGCACCGACTACGTCGACATCTACTACCTGCACAAGGACGTCTACAGCACGCCGCTCGAGGAGGCCGTGGGCGCCATGGCGGACGTGATCGCGCAGGGCAAGGCGCGCTACTTCGGGCTCTCGAACTACCGCGGCTGGCGCATCGCCGAGGTGATGCACCTCTGCCGCGACATGGGCATCGAGAAGCCCGTCGTCTGCCAGCCGTACTACAACGCGATGAACCGGCAGCCCGAGAACGACATCCTGCCCGCGTGCGACTACTACGGGATCGGCGTGGTGCCCTACAGCCCGCTCGCGCGCGGTGTCCTCACGGGCAAGTACGCGAAGGGCGAGGCGCCGCCGGCCGACACCCGCGCCGGCCGCAAGGACAGGCGGATGATGGAGACCGAGTTCCGCGAGGAGTCGCTCGAGATCGCGCGCAAGCTCAAGGCGCACGCCGAAAAGAAGGGCATCACCGCCATCGACTATGCGGTCAACTGGGTGCTGAAGAACCGCATCGTGTCGAGCACCGTCGCCGGCCCTCGCACCCTCGAGCAGTTGCAGGGATACGTGGGCGCGATCGGCAAGCCCTTCGATGCCGAGGACGA
>Ga0157372_10007112_pt1 | contig 11926 bp, 9 predicted proteins | sample C55metaG_FD_115307 | JGI IMG/M metagenome (GOLD analysis project Ga0157372, IMG submission 115307) | Corn rhizosphere microbial communities from Kellogg Biological Station, Michigan, USA - C5-5 metaG | ecosystem: Host-associated > Plants > Roots > Rhizosphere > Soil | place: USA: Michigan...
CGATTCGGGTCATCAGATCCTGATATTTGCCGCCGAATTGATCGCGCACCGGCTGGGTAGCCTTAACGAAGTAGTCGCGGTCGGTCTGCTGGAAGGTCACGCCGCCGGCCTTCATTTTGGCGATCGACTGTTCGGTGTAGGTCGCCCAGAGCTGACGCTCTTCATCCTGTGCCTCTTTACCGAGCTTTTTCAGCAGTGTCTGATCGTCGGGTTTCAGGCGATCCCAGGCACGTTTCGAAAACAGAATCATCTCTGGCTGAATAAAGTGGCCGGTGAGGGTGTAGTACTTCGCGACCGGCATGTAGTTGTGGGCGACAAAGGTAGGTGGGTTGTTCTCGGTGCCATCGACCACGCCGGTCTGCATCGCACTAAAGACTTCGCTGACGCCCATTGCCACCGGATTTGCGCCCATCGCTTTCAGTGTCGCCAGTGAAATGGCGCTGTTCTGCACCCGGATCTTCATACCTTTAAGATCGTCGGGTTTTGCCAGCGGCTTCTTGGTGATCATGTTGCGCTCACCGGCATCCGTCCAGCCCAGGAAGACCATGCGGGCGTTGGGATCCTTATCAAACTTGCTGGCAATCTCGCTGCCTATCTCACCATCCAGCACTTTATGCATGTGGTCGATGTCGCGAAAAACGTAGGGCAGGGTCAGCACGCTGGTTTCCGGGGCGATAGACGTGACCGGAGCCAGTGAGACGCGGATCATATCGATGGCGCCCAGCTGCACCTGTTGCAGCGTCTGGTCTTCATCACCCAGCACGCCACCGGCGTAGATCTTCATCTCCAGCCGTCCATCAGTGGCCTGTTTGAGTTTGTCGCCCATGTGTTGCAGGGCAACCACAGTGGGATAGCCGGCTGGCTGCACTTCAGCGACTTTAATCACCTGTGCCGTGGCGGTGGAACTTATCATGATTGCCGCCAGGGCACTGGCCAGGCATGTTTTTGTCAGTCTCATTATTTTGTCTCCCGCAGAGGTAGGACGGCCTGGAGTCTGGGCTAACCGCAGAGTGCCGTGTGGAGCCAGCATAGTGAAAATGCGTCTGAGTAAAATGCAGTAATGTTGATTGAATGAATGGCGTCACATTTTGAAACGTTGTTTTAATAAATTTTCATGCAGCTTCACATTTTCGAAACGTCCCTGACGGAAAGTGTGCAAAGCTGTTCAAAGCGAGGTCTGTGACCAGGGTTGGGTTTGTAAATACTAATGAGAACTACTATCAATTCGCCGCCATTTTGCTATTATTCGCGCTTGTTTCGCATCCCTGAATCAGAAGTTGGAGAAGCAGCGTGGTAGCCAGTGATTTGATGCAAACGGACCTCTCCGTTTGGGGCATGTATCAACATGCCGATATCGTGGTAAAGGTCGTCATGATTGGCCTGTTGTTGGCATCGGTCGTGACATGGGCAATCTTTTTCGGCAAATATGCTGAACTCAGCGCTGCTAAGCGCCGCCTGAAGCGTGAGCAACTGGCGCTGGGCGAAGCCCGTAGTCTTAATGACGCCGCCCGCATTGCTCAGTCGTTTACCGGTCACAGCCACAGCGTCGTGCTGCTGAACGATGCGCAGAATGAACTCGAATTGTCGGCAGGTGTGGAAGATACCAACGGCATTAAAGATCGCACCAGTTTCCGCCTTGAGCGCCGCGTGGCTGCTTTCAGCCGCCATGCAGGCCGGGGCAATGGCTTCCTGGCAACCATCGGCTCTGTCGCCCCGTTTATTGGTCTGTTCGGCACTGTCTGGGGCATCATGAACAGCTTTATCGGTATTGCGAAAACCCAGACGACGAACCTTGCGGTGGTGGCACCGGGTATCGCCGAAGCGCTGCTGGCAACGGCGGTGGGTCTGGTCGCTGCGATTCCGGCGGTGGTGATTTACAACGTCTTTGCCCGCATGATCGCTAACTACAAAGCCTCGCTGGGTGATGTTGCCGCTCAGGTGATGCTGTTGCAGAGTCGTGACATCGACCTGGGCACTGTGGCCAAAGAGGTTCCACGTCCCGCGACCGCCCAGAAACTGCGCTTAGGGTAAGCTGTTATGGCCATGCGATTAAACGACGATCTGCAAACCGACGGTGAAATGCATGAGATTAACGTGACGCCGTTTATCGACGTCATGCTGGTTCTGCTGATCATCTTTATGGTAGCCGCGCCACTGGCGACGGTCGACGTGCGCGTCAATCTGCCCGCCTCAACCAGCGCGCCGCAGCCGCGCCCGGAGAAGCCAGTTTATTTGTCGATTAAAGCGGATAAGCAGCTCTACGTCGGTAACGATCAGGTTACGCCTGACTCGCTGGTGAACGTGCTGACCAGCCAGACGCAGGGCAACAAAGAGACGACGATTTTCTTCCAGGCGGACAAGTCGGTGGATTATGAAACCCTGATGAGCGTCATGGATAAACTGCGCACGGCGGGCTATCTGAAAATCGGGCTGATGGGCATGGAAACCGTGAAGAAATAGCGAATTATCGGGCATCCTTAGAAGGCGACTATTGAGGTCGCCTTTTTTTATGCTGGCTCTCTGACCACATAAAATCGGGTCAAGCAGTGCTCAAGCCGATCACTTATGCTGCCTGATTCGGATTGTTAATTTGTTGTTACTTATGTACATAGATTTGTAAATTGCAATGGTGACTCACGTCACATTAATCCCGCTTCAGTCAGGCTAAAACGGCTAAAAAACAATAGGAAGCCGTTATGAGTCACACCCCGTCTTTACAAAAGCCGCCGAAAAGTGCTGCCCGAACTATCTTCAACGTCACCAGTGGTAACTTCCTGGAGATGTACGACTTCATGGTGTTTGGCTACTACGCGACCGCCATTTCAAAAACCTTCTTCCCGGGTGATGACCCGTTTGCTTCCCTGATGCTGACCCTGATGACCTTTGGTGCCGGCTTCCTGATGCGCCCGCTGGGGGCGATCATTTTAGGTGCCTACATCGACCATCATGGGCGCCGTAAAGGCCTGTTGCTGACGCTGGGCTTAATGGCGATTGGTACCCTGACCATTGCGGTGGTACCGGGTTACGCTACCTTAGGCGTGGCAGCACCGATTCTGATTCTGCTGGGGCGTCTGTTGCAGGGCTTCTCGGCGGGGGTTGAGCTGGGTGGCGTATCGGTCTATCTGGCCGAAGTTGCACCCAAAGGACGCAAAGGCTTCTTCGTGAGCTGGCAGTCGGGCAGTCAGCAGATTGCGGTGATCTTTGCTGCCCTGCTGGGCCTGATGCTGAATCATCTGCTGGCGAAAGAGGCGGTAACGGAGTGGGGCTGGCGTATCCCGTTTGTGGTTGGCTGTCTGATTGTGCCGTTCCTGTTCTATATCCGCCGGATGCTGGAAGAGACTGAAGCGTTCAGTAAACGTAAACATCACCCGAGCATGACGGAAATCATGCGGTCGGTCGCCAGCAACTGGGCGCTGGTGCTGGCGGGCATGCTGATGGTGGTCACCACCACGGTGATGTTCTACATGATCACCGCTTTTACACCGACCTTTGGCAAAACTGTATTGATGATGAGCGACAAGCAGGCGTTTCTGGTGACGCTCTGTGTGGGTGTTTCCAACCTCTTCTGGCTGCCGCTGATGGGTACGCTGTCGGACCGCGTGGGACGACGTCCGCTGCTGATTATTTTTACCCTGCTGATGATTGCCACCACCTGGCCGGTGCTTCACTGGATGGTGGGATCGGCCAGCTTCGCTCACCTGCTGGAAGCTGAGCTGTGGCTGTCGTTTCTCTATGCCAGCTATAACGGTGCGATGGTGGTTTATCTGGCAGAAATTATGCCTGCTGAAGTGCGCGCTGCCGGTTTCTCCATGGCTTACAGTCTGGCAACGGCGCTATTTGGCGGCTTTACACCTGCCATCTCCAGCTATCTGATTCACGCCACCGGTGACAAAGCGATGCCTGGCGTCTGGCTCACCTTTGCGGCGGTCTGCGGGCTGATCGGTACGCTGTTGATTGGCCGGATGGTGAAGCAGTATCAGCGGCGTCACAGCGCCACAACGACGGTCAGCGCGTCACTTTAAAACGATAAATCGACGACCACGCTGTCGCTGTAATTTCCCGCAGGCGGCGTGTTCTGAGTGGTCAGGATGCGCGCGGTGTAGTTAAAGCCGCGCGTCAGTCCATCCGCTGATACCGCTGTCGAGGTGGTACTGCTCCAGCGTTCAGTGCCTGCCGCTCCCCAGCGATTGCTGGTGGCACTTTTATAAATCTCATAACTCAGACGGTTCGCTCCGCTCGCCATGTTCCTGACGCTGCCCGCCGGATAACTGCCATTGTTCAGCCCGACGGTATAGGTACTGCCTTTACTGCACAGCACGTTAATGGTCTGCGATACAGCGGAGAAGCTACTCACCAGCGGCGCACTGCCAAAGCTGATGTTGGGTGCGGTGATCGTCGTGCAATCGTTGGTGAGGACAGCGGTAACGTTAATCGGAATCACGCCGCTGCCTTTCTGCTCGCTTAAACAGAGATTACCCACGCCAATGCTGGTGCAGATGCGGTAAGTCACAGCCATATTTAGCGTAACGGAATAGGTTCCCGCTGCAACCACCTGACCGGGAACAGTGCGCAGATAGACGGGAAGGGCAAAGTTAAGACTGCCCAGCAAACCTGCCAGATTTATCAGGGTTTGTGAGCTGTAAACAAACGGCGTGCTGCCAATCGTCAGTTCGCTGGCGCAGGCGCTGTCGGTGCAGAGCCGTACTGGCACATTATCGCTGCCGGTGTCACCACTGCGTTTCAGGACGCCCCGTGTGCCGCTGATATTGGTCGCGCCGGTCAGCTGAAACGTTATCTGGTTATTGCCAAGCAGTGACAACGCCGAGCCTGCGCCACAGTTGACGTTGGCGTTAGTGGTCACCGAGCTGACGGTGGTATTCGCCACAAACGTCGTGACCGAGCCGAAGCTGGCGGTCGACGCGGGCAGACCGCAGGCGGCGTAGCTCAGCGACGGCAGTGTCAGCAGCAGGGCAGCCAGTAACAGAGATTTGATCATGGTTGGGTTCCGGACGTGAAAGATTCAGCGGGAGAGGCTGCGCTGCCTGCGGCGGGCGCGGGCAGCGCGCAGGTCAGAGGGCCATAGGTTTTCAGCGCCTGCGGCTGACCGCTGGCGATGCGCAGTTCGGTTTCACAGCGGCGGCCATCGGGCGTCACCACCTCCATCGGGTTTCTGGCAGTGAGATTTTCCATCCAGACGATGCCATCCCAGCCGACATACTCAGTGGCATGATCCGCACGCTGTACCAGGCTTGAGACCGGCAGCGGCTGGCCCTGTGCATCAACCAGAATCACGCTGGCAGAGCGCAGTTTTTCCACCGGGAAGTTAAGCAGGTAGCCGCTCTGACGTTTCACCGCAAAACGCTGCTCAACATGGGGCGTGGTCATATCGGCGGGCAGGTCGAGGGTGTCGATATCATATTTGGCCGGGTAGTAGCTGCTGATGGCGGGGACCAGCAGATAGCCCTGTTGGTTAGTGCGTCCCATCGACTGATTTTCATAGCGAACATTAACGTCGGGATAGCCCGTTTTCACCAGCACAAAAGCGTCGTTGATGGCGTTGGCGGCAAAGACGCCGTTGTCCATTAATACCAGTGCACCGGCGACATCGGCCCATTGAGTCAGATTGTCATCATCACCGTAGAAGCCCCCCGAGGTGTCGATATGGTTATTGCGGTAGCGCAGACTGCCCTGCCGGTAGTCGCCACTGTCGCCACTCTGATTCGCCCATGAGGCATCCCAGGCGAATCCACCGTCGCTGGGCATGGCACTGGAGGCATAGAGACGCTGGCTATCGCGACCGCGTTGATCGCGCTCGGTGCTGATCGCCGCGCTGCCCTGCTCGCCAAACGGGATCACCAGCGAGAGCGCACCGGTCCAGCTCTTCTCCTCCTGATCGCGGCTGGCGGAGACATAGAGGCTGCTGTTTCCCCACAGATTCTTACTCCATGAGAGGTTCCACAGGCGGGTGCGATCGCCCTGGCCGTCGGTGATATCGATGAAGGCGGCGCCGACGCTGCCAAAGCGGTTCAGTGAGATGCTGGCGCTGTATTGGGCAGTGCGGCGCGATAGCGTGTAACGGCTATCCGCCTGACTACCGGCACGGCTGCCGACCAGGGCCAGATTGCCAAAGTCGCTGCTGCGCTGGGTCTGCTGCGTGCCGATGTTGAACCAGCGATTGTTATACTGATAGCCCCAGCTATATTGCCTGCCGCTGTCGCTATCAAGATGACTTTGCGCCACCGCGCCGTTAACCACGCCCCAGCTGCCAACCCGAAGCTGACCTCCCAGCCCACCCATCGCCAGATTTTCGCTGCCCTCGGCGTGACTCTCCAGCGTCAGCCAGTCGGTTATGCCGTAGCGATATGAGCCACTGGCGGCAGCCGCACCGTAATCGAAGTTTTTAATGCCGTAATTTTCGCGAATCGCCCCGGCGGAGATAGCGTAGTCAGCCAGCCCCGATTTCAGCAGATTGCTGGAGACATAAAACGGCATGGTGGTGGTGACGCGTCGGCCGACCGCATCCGTGGTGGTGATCACCGCGTCACCCGCACCATTGACGAATGGCACATTGGTTAATGACCAGGGGCCAGGCTGCACATTTGCCTGACCGGAGCGATAGCCATTGATAAAGAGATCGACGGTGGAGGGGACTGCAGCCTGGCCAGAGAAGGCGGGTAGCGGATAGGTCACCAGGTCAGGACGGACGCTGAAGTCGCGACCCACACTGATGCCGCCGAGTCGGATGCTGCTGCTCCAGGCAAGCGAGTCAGTCACCAGATCCCCGACCCGCCAGCTCATCACCGCGTTCTCATCTTCATTGCTCCACCAGCTGTCGTAACGGATATAACCGTTGTCCTGATAAGCGGGGCTGCCTTCCAGCTGCTGCTGCCAGACGCCGTTGGTAGAGACGTGTCCGGCATCACCGAACAGGCGCAGTTCGTTCCAGGCAGAAAGCCGGGTGCCGGTGGTATCGGTACGGCTGGCGTAGAGATCGTAGTTAATCAGCGCGCCGGCGCTGGTGCGCCCCGGATAGCGCGGTCCGTTCTTCGCCTCGCCAATCACCTGACCGGGAAGCCATTCCGGTGGTACGGTGAGCAGCAGCCGCTGACGGGCGGCGTCATATTCCACACTGACGGATTGCAGGCTGCTGACATCGATCTGCGCCTGCTCACCCAGCTTATCCAGTGGCAGACCGGCACGCTGCAGATCGCCGCTACGCAGCCAGAAATGGTCGTTGCGCTGCTCGACTGGCACAATGTTGCCGTTTTCCTGCTGGTTAATCACCAGCTCCAGCATATATTGCTGACCGCTGCTGCTGGTCTGCAGGCTGGGCGGTGGCGGCAGGGATGAATAGGTCTCCGCCAGCACAGGATCCGGCGTTAAGGCGTAAATGACGCTGGCTACCGCCAGCGCGCAGGGATGCAGGGAAAAAGGTCTCATTCAGCGCTTATTTCTGGGCAGCGCTGCGCCACGGGCTCTTGTTGACCTCTGCAGTGAGTTCGCCGCTGACCGGCGTGGTGAGTGGCCAGCGATATGTGCTGTCCGCGAGCACATAGCCATATAAACCGTCGCCCAGTCTGCGACCGCCGATAGTCACATTGCTCAGTCGGGCATGGCCATTGCCGCTGTTGGTCAGCTGCAGCCAGCGCTTGCCTCCCTCGCTAATCTGTTGCCAGCGCAGAGCCGGACGGGCACTGTCGGTGGAGAGCCCGGTGCCATACACGAACAACGGCACTGAGTAGCGCATCTGAAAGGTCAGTCCGGCCTGATTCTCGCCAGGATTGCGCGGCGTGGGAATCTCATCCAGCACCACCCGATAAGCCTGCTCTTTACCGGCCGCAGGCGGCGTCTGTTTAATCAGTCTGACCAGCTGTTTTTGTCCTGGCTCCATTCGCACCATTGGCGGGCTGGCGACCACCCGCTGCTGGGTCTGGTACTGTTCCTGTCCATTGATTTGCTGCCAGCTGAAAACACGGATCTGCATCATCGTGGTCGTGTTACCGCGATTCTCCAGCCAGAGTTCGCTGGCTTTCTCTTCAGGATTAATGGCGGGATCGATAGGCCATATCATCACAGAGTTAGCAGCAAAGGCTGCATGGAAAAGGGGAGAACTTAACAGCAACAGCAGGGCGCGCAGTGGCTTCATGATCGTATCCTTGTTTTCTATCGCCTCACCAGCTCAGGGTGACGGTCAGCGTATCGGTATAAACGCCGGCGCGCGCAGTGCCGGGCAGTTGCAGCTGGCCATAGATCGGCAGCGTAATGTTATTAGCATTGCTATAGCTCAGCGGCACCGCCTGATTGACCGGGATCACCGTGGTGCGGCTGGCATTACTAAAGAGCGTATAGGGAACGGTATTGCTGAAGTTGGGCAGTTTCAGGTTGCGGGTGGTGGTGAAATTGGCGCCCTGATTAATGCTCATGCTCAGCGTGGTGCCCGGCGTGCAGGCAAGATTTATCGAGGTACTCTGCACAAAGCTGGCGCTGGCGGGAGTGGCCGCCACGCCAGACTGTGTGCCAAAGTTAAGTGTGCCGAAAACACCGGTATTGGTTCCGGATATTACGCAGCCTGCCACGACAGAAGCCGTGACCTGAAAGGTGCTGGTGGGCAGGCCCCAGGCGCTGAAACACCTTATCAGCAGAGGCAGACCGCATGCGATCATCAGGCTGGATCGCCAGAGAACCACCCTTATCTACCTGCGACAGTCGTTAATAGTTCACGGCAACGTTAATCGTATCGGTATAAGTTCCGGCAGGAATCAGGGGATTAAAACCGCCGCCAACAACCCGGCCATAAATGGCGTAGTTGGTGCCCAGTGTTGGGTCCGTGGTTCCACTGGCGGCGATTGGCGTATTGTTGGCGATAGCCGTGGTAAAGGAGGCGTCACTGTAGAGGGTATAGGCGATGCCCTGTGCATTATCCGATCCCAGAACCAGATAACGTGGTGATGCAGAGGCGGTGCCATAAATGGTCGCTGGCGCAGTATTGCTGCTGGTCACCACCACGTTATAGTCCTGACCCGTGGTACAGCGGACAAAAATACCGTTACCCGCCGCACCGACCAGCGTGGCGTTCAGGGTGTCGAAGGTCGCTGCACTGCTACCAAAATTCAGGGTACCGAAGTTAACGCCCGCCGTAGCTGACTGACCGTTTACCAGGCAACCCGTGGTCAGCGTTAACGTGGCATTGATGGTTCCGGAGGTCGTTGCCGCCTGGGTTAAGGGTGTCATTGCGACAGTTAATCCTGCAGCGGCACACAGAAAAAGCTTGAGTTTCATAATATTTCCTTACGGATTATCGAGAGTCAGTGCTTTTTCACCCGGTGTTTATTAACGATTCAACTCAAAATGATGAAATAAAAATTACAAGGCGGTTAGTGCCACTGTCCTGAGGGAAATCTTAGACTTAAGAATGATGATTTATATTAGTTTTACTTACTATAGATCAGTTAAAGCGTTACGCGAAGCCCTGCCAGTTATTTTTCATTAATCAAATGGCCTAAGTGGCCGATAACCCAGTAACAGCAAGGCATAAAAGCAAGAAAGAAAAAGAAAACTCTTTGTTTTTTCGGTCTCTGGCATGCTTTCCGCTTCGGTGATATGTTCCTTTACCAATCAGACATAATAACGATTTACCGGCTGTCTCAGCAGGCGGGAAATAAGATGCAGGTTTAAAATGCCCTGCGTCTGGGGGCGCGCTTTACCGGGCCTCCGGGATAACAAAAAACCGAAATTTAATGACTTTCACCCAACGGGTGTTTTTTGAATCACTTTCTGACTTTACACAGCACCCGTTTCTCAGCGGGTGGTGAGGAGCTGCACATGTTGCTTGTCACCTGGGATAGCGTTTTGATCTGCGTTTCGCTGATCGTCGCGTTTATTGCCTCATTTACAGCGCTGGATACTGCCGGAAGGGTGGCGGTATCCCGTGGCTGGAGCGCCCGATTCTGGTTGCTGGCAGGCGGAACTGCGATGGGGATTGGCGTCTGGGCAATGCATTTCATTGGTATGCTGGCGATGATGATGCCGATGACGATGCGCTATGACACGCGGCTGACGATACTCTCGCTGCTGGTGGCGATCATGGCGTCAATGTTTGCTTTTGGCCAGACAGTAGGCGGCCTGCATCTCACCCGTTATCGGTTACTGCGCGGCACACTGATCCTGAGTTCAGGGATTGTCGTGATGCACTACCTCGGCATGTATGCGCTGCTGATTGAGCCGCGACCTGAGTGGAATGTGCTGCGGGTGGCGCTCTCCGTGATCATTGCGTTTGTTGCTTCGGGCGTGGCGCTGTGGCTGGCGTTTCATCTGCGCCAGGGCGACCATCATCTGCTGCTGATGCGGGGACTGGCCTCACTGGTGATGGGGATGGCCATTGCTGGTATGCATTATGTCGGCATGTCGGCAGCCCGATTCAGCGAGAGCAGTATGATGCAGCCGGGTGGTGTGAGCAATCCAGGACTGGCGGTTTGGGTAACGCTCATTACGCTGATTATTCTGGGCATTACGCTGCTGAGTTCCATGCTGGATGCCCAACTGCGTGCCGCGCGACTGGCGACCCGACTCAGACACGCTAACCAGGAACTGCGTCAGCTGGCGATGCATGACAATCTGACCGCGCTACCCAATCGGGCCATGCTGGAGCAGCAGCTCGATCTGGCGATTAAACAGGCTATGCTCAACGAAAATCGCTTTGCCGTGATCTACATGGATCTTGATGGGTTCAAAGCGGTCAATGACACCTGGGGACACCACGTCGGTGATCGGTTGCTGGTGGCTGTGTCGGAACGGCTGCGTAGCCAGCTCAGCAACACGATGCTGCTGGTGCGTCTGGGAGGCGATGAATTTGTACTGATGGCGGAGACATGTGATATCACTCCAGCCCGTCAGCTGGCGCAAAAACTGGTCAAAGTGATCAGTACGCCGTTTGAACTGGATCGCTATGTGTTACACGTTTCCCTCAGTGCGGGCATTGCGATATTCCCGCTGCACGGTCGTAACCGGCAGGAGCTGTTATTCAATGCCGACTCGGCGATGTACCACACTAAACACAGCGGACGTAACGGCTGGTGCCTGTTTGAGCCGGCGATGAGTGATGCAACGCAGCATCAGCTGGCGCTGGCAAACGATCTGTGGGAGGCGATCGATCGGCAACAGATGCGGCTCTTCTATCAGCCCAAATTCCGTTCCGGCGGCACACGGCTAATGGGATTTGAAGCACTGCTGCGCTGGCAGCATCCGCAACGCGGGTTGCTGACGCCTGAGCTGTTTCTGCCGCGTGCCGAAAAAACTGGCCAGATCGTTGCACTGGGCAACTGGGTGATTGATGAGGCCTGCCGTCAGCTGAAAATCTGGCATAACCAGGGCAACAGCGACTGGACGGTCTCGGTCAATCTCTCCGCGTTGCAGTTTCACCAGCGTGATTTACTCCACACGCTGATGCAGACGCTGGCGCGTTACCAGTTGTCAGGCAGCGCACTGATGCTGGAAATCACGGAAGCGATTGCCATGCGTGATCCCCTCTTCAGCCAGCAACGTATTCGTGAACTGCAGCAGGCGGGCGTTAGTGTGGCCATTGATAATTTTGGCATCGGCTATGCCAACCTGTTGCATCTGAAAGATCTGGATGCCAGCGAACTCAAAATCGATCGCAGCTTTATTAACTGCCTGCGACCCGGCAGTGAAGATGCGACCGTGGTCAGCGCCATGCTGACCCTGGCGCAGAGTCTTAACCTGCGCATGGTGGCGGAAGGGGTTGAGACAGAAGAGCAGCAGCACCTGCTCACCAGCCTGGGCTTTGATGCGCTGCAGGGATATCTGCTGGGCAAGCCGACGCCAGCGGATCGCATAGAGGCGTTTCGTTTTCCCGGACTGCGACCGCCTCTGGCATCAGCATCCGTCTGACGCTGACGCTGACACTGAC
>Ga0157372_10007113_pt1 | contig 11925 bp, 9 predicted proteins | sample C55metaG_FD_115307 | JGI IMG/M metagenome (GOLD analysis project Ga0157372, IMG submission 115307) | Corn rhizosphere microbial communities from Kellogg Biological Station, Michigan, USA - C5-5 metaG | ecosystem: Host-associated > Plants > Roots > Rhizosphere > Soil | place: USA: Michigan...
CCGGCCGCCGTCTTCCATCTGCGTGAGATAAGCCGTGATGACAGTCGTCAGTTGTTCTGTCTGTTGGATACTCCTGTCCAGAATGGCGCTATATGTCGCTCCTATATGCTCCAGCTCTTCGGTGTTAAAATGTGCATCCTGTCGGATGGCCACCCACGCCTTTTTGTACGCTGCCACCAATTGCTCTTGCTGTTCCATGATATCCTTCACCTTGTGGTACATGGAGAGAACATTCTTCACCTGCCAGAGCTCCTGGTAATAGCCTTCAAACAGATCTTTTTGATGTTGTACCCAGTCCGCGATGTCCGTCAGGCGCTGTAATTGCATGGCGTTCTCCAGGGCCTTCTGCGTATTTTGCAGGGCAATGGTTTTCGTCTGAAGACGCTGGATGGCCAGGTCTGTGGCGACGACGACTTTTTTGATACCCGCCTGGATAATGTCTGCTATAGGAAATTGAGCATGGGTCTTCTCCGTCGATAGGACGGAAAAAAGTACGAGGACGCCTGCCATCACCCACTTCACCGACCCATCCCGCAACCCGGCTGCCAGGGCGACAATACCCTTCCGCAGGCCGCCATACTTCCGGGCATACTCCTGCACCCGGATCTTTTCGCGCTCCTCTGTGGTAAAAGTGAGGTATTGTTCCAGGGACAATTCCACGCGGTACACCTTGCTGCAATTGGAGCCCAGGCTAATAAACACTTCCTTATATTTCCGCTGAGGGTCCTTTTGCTGATTCAGGGAGAGTATCAGGGCCTTATCTTTTTCAGAAAGACCCAGCACTTGCTGCAGCTGCTCGAACTTATTCCGGAACTTGCTTTGGTCTAATAGGATTTTACAATCCGTGTTGTTGAGAATAGCCTGTTTTATGACGGGGCTGGAGATAATATCGTCCACCTCCTGTGTGACAACGATGGCTTCTCCATAGAATTTACGGACGGTCTTGAGTAGGCTAAGCACCCGGCGCCTTATTATATTACTATAACAGGTTTCCTTGCACTCGCCCCCGAACCGGACTTACACGTCTCCGCGTATCCGGCTCTCCGCCAATATCATCAGCCTATCTTACCTAAGTGAATGTTGCTGTGACAACTCCTGCAGACTGCTACTGTCTTACGGCGTCTTGCTATCATATGGCGCTCCCAAGATTCCTTTCCTTCTAAGTCTTTAAGTTTCCGCACATGGTGCATAACCAGGCTTTTCTCTGAGCCATATAATTCACATTTTTGTGCCTTCAGCCTGTCGATTAGCTTGTTCGACTTGCATCTACAATAGAGTAGGGCAAATAGTCAACATTCGGTTCATTCATTGGGTTTTTCCTGATAAACGATCCATCGTAGAAATGACGTTGTTTGATTACACCTGATTTGGTCGTATAGCTTACAGTAAATACACCATTGGATAGGTATTTTCTACTGATCTTGACCTTTGAGGTTCTGTACTTACCTGCGAAGGTTTTATACATGCTCAATTTCATAATGTAGTAAAAACTATTCAGTTCCCAACAGTTGTTAGCAATAGAGTAATAGTTATGCAATCCTCTTATTTCCCGGTTGAACCGGTCGATAATTTCAAGATCATCATTGAAGATCAGTCCGGGTCTGGACTTTGCCCTCCATAATTCCACGCCGTTTACATTTTTGAACTTTATAGCTCCGTATTCGATCAATTTCTTCTTGATCGTCTCGGTATTTAGCTTCAAGTATAACCTCTTATGGTAGGTTCTTCTTAAACGTCCTTGTTTATCTCTCCTTGTGAGATTAGACTTTCTAACAAGAACTTCATATCCAAGGAATTTTGCAGGCTTCTCCGTATGGGTGATTAGCGTCTTGTCATCTGATAATTCCAATGCAAGTTTGTCAAGTAGGAAAGTCTTTATTCCCTCTTTGATTCTCATTGCATCTTCTTTACAGCCGATCACTCCAATAATGAAGTCGTCCGCATACCTTACATACTTAATTCTCTTGTAGTTCTCATCCATTTCGTCACAACTTGGATAGCGCAGCCTTTCCTTCTCGTTGCTTTTAATCTGCTTGATCAAAACAGCTTTTTCTTCGTCAATTTTAACCTTCTTAAGTTTTCGCATAGTTCGATCTCTTGCATTTTCAAAATCTAAGCGTTCTCTGCTCGGCCTCCTTTTATCCCCTTTGTCAAATGTTAGCGTGAGCTCTTTCATATACTTGTCCAATTTGTCGAGGTATATGTTAGCCAGAATGGGGCTTACTATTCCTCCTTGCGGCGTTCCGCTGTATGTCTTATGAAAGGCCCATTCTTCCATGTATCCGGCGTTCAGGAATTTTCTGATAAGTCGAATGAATCGTTCATCTGAAATTCTCACTTTTAAGATTTCTAACATAACATCGTGACTGATGTTGTCAAAGAATCCCTTAATATCTCCTTCAACGAACCATTTGGCCCCGTTGAAGTTCTTCTGGACTTGTGCCAGCGCCGTGTGACAGCTACGATGTGGACGGAATCCATGAGAAGTATCTTCAAAACTTCCTTCATAGATTGCCTCTAATATCATCCTCACTACCTCCTGCACTAGTTTGTCGTCGAATGCCGGGATACCCAAGGGTCTTTTCTTCCCGTTCTTTTTGGGAATATAAACCCTTTTTGAAGGCTGGGGCTGGTATGACTCGTCTTTTAACGAGCTTATCAGCTTTTCAATCCGGGAAAGACTCATTCCATCAATCGTTTCTCCGTCTGAGCCTTTTGTCATGTTGCCTGGCTTCGCATAGACGCGTTGATAGGCGACATAGAACATTTCTTGGTTGAACAGAAATCTATAAATCCGCTCAAATTTGTAACTTAGAGACTTACTATGCTCTTTTAGACTGTTTAATACTCTTTCAGGACTTCTCATAATGTCTCGCACATTTTCCTTTAATTGTATTAAAGATATTAGTTGCTTCCCTTCGCCATGTACAAGGCGTTACCCTGTTCGGACTACTATGGAAGCTCCGTTGCCATGCCAGATTTTCAGAATCCATTGACTCATAGCCTTTCGGCATTCCAGGTTAGGCAATCCCCGTTTTCAGCTTAATAACCAGGCTTGATAGATTGTCGGATATGACTTCCGTCCTTTTTCATTTACTATGAATGTCCTGTATTAAGTTCTTGCTGTCCCATATACCTTTTCAATATGGGAAGTAATACAGTATGACGAGTTTAGCTATCTTACGTCATAGTTTCAAGTGGTACAACTCGGACTATCATTCAATCAGTTTGGATTTTATCCTTGTATCTATCTTTTCATCTGAACCATTCAGTAGCAGTTCGATAACTAACTGACTTTTGGCTTTACCGACATGCTACACTCCCTGTCCAGTTTCCCTTTCAGATAAGTCGGTTGATGATAGGTTATTTCAAAGAACACTTACCTAATAGCTTGCCAGTGCTATATTTATTAAGCTGCCTTTACGGGCGCACAAAGATACTTCAGGTATTCGCTCATACCCTGACGGGCAATGGCCTTCCAGGCTTCCTCGATCAGAATAACCTTTCGCACTCCCTGAAGCTTGCGCATCTTTCCGATAAATACCTCCATGATGACAAGGGTCACTACGGGGAACAGGATAGGATGATCCTTGATGGTATCCAGCTCGAAGACGATAAATCGTTGCTGCAACAGGTCCAGCTGTTCCCGGGCATTGAGCAGGAAATCGTACTCCCCTCCCTGGTAAAAAGGGCGTAGTACATACAGAAAGTTGTCCATATCGAAATCCTTGCTCTTTACCTTGTCTTCCGACAGCACCCGGGTAAATTCATCCCGCAGGAACTCGTAAAAGGTATTGAAACAGGGAAAAAGCAACGAATCTTCTGCAACCTTGCCATAATATAATTGAAGGGCATTGGAGAGGGTTACCAGCTCGCTGCGGACAACGGGATCTTCTTCCATTTTCCAAAGGGCCAGGATCAGCGCTTTGAGGCTCTCCAGCTTCTCGATGTCCGGCGTCTCGCCAAAAGGTAGCCAGAAAGGGTTTAGCTGAAGAGGGGATGATGCCGTATAGGTATAATAGTATCCCTCCGACAGATCACAAAGCCCCTGATAGCTATTACCGATGTCCACGACAAGGACATGCGATCCCTGCTCATGGCAGCTTTGTAGCAGCAGGTTCATGGTGACGGATTTTCCGCTGCCGGAGCCTCCAAATACGGCCTTATTGCGATTGCCGATGATCCCGGCCCGTAACGGTGCATCCGAAAGGTCTACCTGAAGGGGCCGGCCCGACAGCCTGTCTCCCAGGCGGACGCCATAGGCGCTGATGCTGTCCTGGTAATTTGTCTCCTGCGTCAGCAGGCAAAGGGCATGATCTGCCAGAATATCGAAAGTTTCATAGGCAGGCAGGTCAGCGGCGTTGCCGGGTATTCCGGCATACCATAATTCAGCGACATTCACCGTCTCCAGGTAGGGCGTTGCTCCCAGCCGGGCAATGGCTGCGGCCACCATATCCCCCAAAGACCCCATAGCACTTCCATGCTGAGTCCAGGATAGAATATTGAAATGAGCCTTGATCAATTGTTTGCCGTCGGAGATGGATTCGTTCAATAGGGCGTCGATGGCATCCCTGCTAAGAGCATTGGCCCTGGAATGAGCCGATAATGACTGCATCCGCTGCCGGCGGGTCTCCAGCTTTTTACGCGCACTGGTTCCTTCTTCGATGAACAGATATTGGTTGTATATGTGATTACAGGACAGCAGCAGACCCAGGCGAGAGGCAAAAGCAACAGGAAAATGAAGCTGCTCCGTCGAATAAGGCCCATGATCCACTATAGGGCTGCACTGGGCGGGCAAATGTTCCGCGTCAGCGATGGTATGTATGAGGCAGTGATGATTACCTATGCGCATCCCGTCTTCAAAATGAATGTCGCGTGATTCCAGGGTCTTCTCTTCCGGCATGAGGAGTTGACAATAGCGCTCGATGTGGCCTACACGCTGCCCGGTACTGACCAGGTCGTCCGTCGACAGACGGCGGCATTGTAGCAGGCCGGAGTCCGTCAGTATGTGTATGAATTGATTGACCTCGTTGGTAAACTCTTCCACGGCGCCGGCTGTAAGCGTATCCTGCGGCGTAAGGCTCTTTTGTAAAAATGCGCGGCCTGCACTGGTCATTCTTCGCCGCGGTCGCCGGGTGACGTGCAAATAACAATGATGATTCATCCACGGCCGCTCGTGATGATATTGTTCGCTGCTGCGGGAAAGAAAGCCGCTGTCCTTTTCGAAATCGGCTTGCCACTGGGTCTGCCAGTACCAATCCTGGATATGCACGATGGTATTGGGGGATAATACCTGCAAGGCTTTGATCCATGCCTGAAAGACCATGTTCAATTGCTCAGCCGACAAAGTGAATATCTCCGGCTTGAAAAGAGAAAATACAAGGGTGACCTCTCCCATTTCGGAGACGATACAATCCGCAGCTACCTCCCAGATAGGCAGGCGGACCCGACAATTCCGTGTCATGTGTTTATTTTTTTAATTGCAGATACTCCCGGCGGCTGCCAGATCGCAATGCTTTTGGAGCTCTTCGCGCCCGCCGGCTCTTACGCCAGCCATAGACGCCATATCGTTGGCTTAAGTGATAGACCCTGCCAATACCCATCGCACCCAATCCAAAGCACAGGAACAAACAGAGATAGCTATTGACGCGGGCTATGTACAGAATGGCGAAAAGTACCATACAGCCAATCACAGTTGCTCCAGCGTAAAGAATATACTGTCCTTTCAGTCCTTTGAACTCCACGGGTGCATTCACCCGCCGGTGTACCTTAAAAATTGTATACATAATCCCTGATCTAAAGTCCAAAAAAGGCTTTTAGGACGGTAGCGGCCACCACCAGGAAAATGCAAACGCCAAACCAGATGGCGATCTCACTGTTTAGTTCTTCCCGATGTCTTCGTGTTGCAATCCTTATCGCCCCGATCAGACCCGATATGGCGCCTATAGCATACATCAGTTGCACCGCCGTATCGTAATAGCCCCGTACCATGGTATTAGCCTGAGCCAGGCCGTTGTTGCCGTCGGCTGTCTGGGCATAAAGACTGCCTTTCCATAGCATAAATGTTAGCGCAAAAAGAAAAACATTGTGGGATCGATTCACAAATCGTCGCAGCCCCCTGCGGTAATATAAAAGTAGGATCACTACATAATAGCATGTAGTTAATAGGAGGAGAATCCGGACAAATTCCGCCCAGCTTACATTGTGTAACATAACTTTAATGTTTGGTGTTACACAAATATGCGATTACAGATGGGCGATATACAAGCTCAAATGAGCCGTTTTTTTTATTTCAAACCTTTCCCATTCATATAATCGCTCCTGGCGCGTTTAAGCGAACTTTCCGAAAAATTTAAATAGCTGGCAATAATAGGCGCAGTTGCTCTTTGCAATAATTCAGGCTCCTCGTTTAACAACGTCTCATATCGTTGCACGTGTTCCTGCCTCATTAGCTTGAACTTCCTGTCTTCGCTATGCGCATAATATCGCCTCAGGATAGCGACCTGGTGCTTGTTGAATTCCGGGTGCGTTCGACAGATATCGTTCAGCGCCCTGAAGCTAACCCCGACGGCTTCGCAGTCCTCCACCGCTACGATATTCTCGAATGAGGGTTGTTGCAGAAAAAAACTATGCACGGAGATAAAGATATTCCCTTCCGTGAGCAGCCAGGAAGTAACCTCCTTGTCTTTCGGAGTGAGATGATAGATCCGAACCAATCCGGTCAAGAGAAAGTATATATGCGTGTTGGTCTCTCCTTCCCGAAGAAAAAAGTCTTTCTTGACTCTTTTTGTAAACTCCAGCGCGCCTAAAAGACGATCCTCTAATGCCGGAGACATCCGGTCAATGTCATTCAAATAATTTAGTAGTGGTTGTGGGTTCATGCGTGATAAGGTTTCCGGCAATTTAAATCGCTTTCCCGATAAAAAAAATTGATAAATATCACTAAATGCCGGACACCTTCAACCAGAACCAAGTCACTCCCCCACCGGAAAGCTGATCCCTTCCCCCTCCCAATACGTCACGGCCAGCCTGTCCTCTCCCACCAGTATCCCAATCCCTTTGAAACTGGACTTCCCACTGACGACCCATTCCAAAGAATAGTGGGTGATCCTGGATTCTATCCGCAACGTCCCCGTCACCGGTCCACCCTTTTCTTCGATCCAGCTCACATAATATTCCCCGGCTATAGGGTCTTTCTCGGGACTCCTCTTCTTCCGCGCAATCTCATTCATGGTCTTTTTGCCTTCCGTATGGTTGTTGGTCCACACCCCATTGAGACACCCGTCCCCGAGGATGTCGTACAGGACCACACCCCATAGCTGGGCCCCACCGCCTTTCTTGTTCTTCATGCAGCATAGTTTTGATTTTCAAATATAAAGAAGAGGAAAGGCCAGGACTAGCGTGAAAACACCTGAAATTAAGAAAATCAGTAAAATGTCAGTAAACGTAACGAACCAGGCTCCCCGGTATTTCTACCGAAGGAGCAACTGGCGGTTACAAACTAACTAATAGGGAGATTCGTACAGAATAAGATGCTTGGCATATGCTGCGCAGGGGCGCAGCCCTGGAACAGGCCTGGTTCTGAAATAAAGGTTTAATGATTCATGGTATCGATTCGAGCAACCCCCATTACCGTGTGACGACGATCGTATTATCCTGCATATTCACCTCAAAATGCAGGTCCGGTAATTCAAGATCTTTCAGCAGCCTTTTTATGGGCAGGTCACGTTCGATATTACCAGAACCAAACGGACCGTTTTTTATATTGTCATCAAACAGTATGCGCATGTGATAGGACTGGGCCAGCTGCGTTAAGGCAGCCTTGATATCCAGCCCGTCGAAATTGAAATACTCTTCCTTCAATGCCAGCACGCTGCGGACATCCATATTCGAATCAATTTCTATCTCTCCCCCTTCGCCGATATTCGCGCCCTGGGAAGATCGTATCTGAATGGAATCCCCACCGCTACGCATTTGATTGTTACGCACCCTCACCAGTCCCGATGCCACCGCCACTTTCGCGTGTTTTTCACCCGGGTAGTCCGACACTACAAACGCAGTTCCAAGCACCTCAATATCTTCCTTATGCGCCTGTACGATAAAGGGATGACGGCTATCAGGGGCTACATCAAAAAATACCTCGCCCGTCACTTCCACGACTCTCTTATCACCCGTAAAGGCGACAGGGAATTTTATGGAAGACCCCACATTCAATTTTACCCTGGTGCCGTCCGATAACAATAGTTTGAACCGGCTGCCATAGGGAACGGTCAATGTATTATAGACTTCAGGAGAGGCCTGGCCGGCACGGGCCGTAGTATATTGTAGCAATTTGCCATCCTCTGCGATACTTGCCTGCATATTCCCCTCCCGGGCCACTATTCCATCCTTCAACGCGTCTAAATACCGGATGGCCCCATCTCCCAATGTCAACTTTACCGAGCCGCTGTCAGGAGCCTTCCGGTAATAGAACGGATCTGCAGGTCGCCCGGTAGGAATCATGGCTGTTTGATTCTCCTTACCGGGAGCCTTTACAAGATAAACGAGGATAAGACAGGCCAGGACAACCGCTGCGGCCCCCCATAGGTATGGCTTTAGACGGCGGATAATTGGCCTGTATGGCGGTACGGCTGGAGGATCAGGTTCTGAAAAAGGCTCATTTTCATGGATGCCCGCGTCGATCTTTTCCAGAAGAGAGACTTTATTCATGCCCATAAATACCTTTAGGTCATCAATGATAGATGCATCGCTGGTGACCCTCTGCAGGAAAGCCTCGTTCTGAGCAGACGCCACACGCCAGCCATCGAGTTCTACCCTTCCCTCTTCGGTCAGGTCCCGGCATACAAGATTAACCAGTAAAGCCGCTAAGCGTGTTTCATCCGACATAATAGATTCCTTGATATTCCTTGGCTGGGAAGGACCATGTAATTTTCCATAATTAACTGCGACCTTCCATCTATATAAGACACAGGTCTGATTCGAAAACTTAAAATTCGGGGGAAGTTTTTTAAAAAATTTTATCTCATCAGGTCCCGGAGAAGGACCACCAGCAGCAGCCCCTGCCAGCTATCTGCGCGCAACGCATTAATTTTCATCTGATTAATAGCTTTCTCGGCATACGTCCTTACCTGGTATTCCGAGAGCCCCATTTTGGCGGCTATTTCCAGGATCTTCTCGTTATACAAGTATCGTCTGACAATTATCTCCTGTTGTTGTGCCGGTAAGCTCCTGATCAGGGTAGCCAGCATCTCCCGCATCTCTGCCCGGATGACATTATGCTCATGTTCCGCCGCCCATTTTTCTTCAACGGCAGTCAGCTCCTCCAGGGTGGTGGGGTCGGCCGATGAGGCAGGGACCATCTTCTTTCTCAACACGTTAAGACAGGAATTCTTTACGGCTCCATACAGATAGTGCTGGATATTCCTGACCCCGCCTAAAGAATTTTCGTTTTTAAGTATCCGGATAAATACATCCGCCACAGCATCGCTGGCCAGATCCATATCGTCCAGCAGCGTGAATGCATAAAATTGAAGGCGTTCCCAATGCTCATCCAGCAAGGACCTCGGGTCCAAATTTTCATGGCTCATAAATGCAGTACGTTCCGTGGAAAAAAATGTCCGAAAAACGGGCCTCCCGGGAAATATAGCCCGTTTTCCGGAAAGGTCTAATGTCCGTCCTCCGGACAACGAGCCTCCGGCCCGTTCGGGATAGAATGCACGCTGGACAAGGTTTTAGCATGTACATAAACAAAGAGTTTCTTCCCCGGTCTGTTGCCGGTAGATGAAGGAGGGACGCAGATAATTATGGAAATCTAAAGTACTAAAAAATGGGGAGTATTACACTGGCTCGCCAGCAAAATGAAGAGAATAATTTGTTTGTCGGAGAATCGCATGCGGAGGAATTGCAGGGCCTTGCCCTTATGTTCCTTTACCGTATGGATGGAGATATCCATATAGCTGGCGATCTCATCGTTCTTCATGCCCTCGAGATAAGCCATTTTGAATACCATACGGCGTTTTTCGGGCAGCTTCTCGATCTCGGCATAGATCTCCTGCATCAGCTCCGCCTTGATCATCTGGTTGATGACGAGGTCCTGCCCTTTTTCCTCTTCGAGGTACATGAGCTCTTTACGGGATGACTCTTTTACCCGTACGTGCCGGAGAAAGTTGAGACAGGCATTGCGGGTAGTGATATACAGGAATGCCTTGATGTTCTGGGGAGTGGCAAAATCCGTGTGTTTTTGCCAAAGCTTGACGTATGTGTCCTTTACGATGTCCTCTGCATCCGGCTGGCTCCCGATGAGCTGGGACGCGAAATAGCAAAGGGGACGGTAATGCATTTGAAAAAAGGTGGTAAATGCTGTTGGATCACCCTTTTGAAAGTCGATGATGATGTCCGGATTTATCTCAGGATGGTCCATGTGTAATCTCTGTTTTAGCTACTTTTATGATGACTGTTATCAGGGGGTTCCCTTGTCGGAAACGTCCGATTGATCGAACAATTAAAACTTAGGGCGATTGACTAATAGAAAGACAAGGTAACAAGGCTATATAATCATCATTACAGGAACACAGCGCCTTGACTCTTAGCAATTTCAACAGAAAGGCAATCGTTCAATTTGTGTTCTCAGGCGGTGATACCAAACTAATTAATTCTTACCGAAATAGCAAATAATTTGTCCTTTTTGAGCATTTCCTATTTTGATAGTATACGGTCTGACTTTCGACACATCAAGGAGCGCCTGGAAGGCGCTCGTCCGAAGGACAGACTTTAGCGTTTTGCGGAAATTGGGCCTATTTTGCCGTGAAGACCAATTTTCGCACATCCTACATTGGAAAGCCCCCTCCCCCAGGTCGGGAAAGAGGGGTTTAAGGGTGTAGGGGCGTTAATAATTATTTACAGAGAAAACATTTAAAGGAGTTGGGCTTAAAGCGTCCGGCGACCCGGAAATGACGATTGTATTGCTCTTATACAACGCATAGCTCCAAAAATAGCTGGTCAGCGAATCCCCTGTAGCCTGATCTCTTATCACAAATTGATAATTTCCTCCAACACTGGCGCCGGCATTATATTTTTTAAAATCCGTGATACCCTGGTAGCCAATAGCGGGGAATTGCAGGTTATTCGGGTCATCTCCCATCAGGGTTACCGTTACGGCCTTTCCTCCAATCGAAAGATTTACAAAGCGCACTCCTACAGAGCTGTCACCATAATACGGAATATTATCCCTCACTATCATGGTATCGGCATGAGCCGTATCCCCCGAAAGAAAAAAGGAATAGATCCCGCCAGACGCAAGGTTCAAACTGCCGTTGAATATTTTAAACCCGGTATCTGTGCTGGGAACCACAAGGCATGGGACTGTTCCGGCCACCGGCGAATACAATTGAGAGCTGCCATACCCTAGCCGGATCATACTATTGCCAGAAGGGTCGTTATAATACCGTCCAGCCGTATCAGCCCCTAGTCTGGGAACGATAGGATTGGATGTAGCCATAGCATTGATGACGGTGAACGAAGCCGGCGCCGGCACAACCTTAGCCTTCTGGCAAGACATTCCTTCAGCCAGGAATAGAGCAAACATGACAATCGTGAAGATGGCCACTAAAACTTTTCTCATTGGGAAAGTTAGTTATAAAATTAGATAAAAAACGCTTGACAGTACGACAAGGTCTTCTGTTTATGGCAAGGACCCATACCATAAGTTCTTCATCTCCAAGGCTTCTGCTAATGATGGTTGGATGCAGGCTCTAATGCGGAGGTGGGTTTAATGGAGACAAGGGAGATGAGCTCCCTGCAGTATTAAAACACTTAAGTGGGGAATTGGAACTACTCCAATAAAAGAAAAGGCGGGACCTTCCGGTCCCGCCCTCATTATGGCTATTCTTATTATTTCTTCTGCCAGTTCCGCAGTATCATCTCCAC
>Ga0157372_10007114_pt1 | contig 11923 bp, 9 predicted proteins | sample C55metaG_FD_115307 | JGI IMG/M metagenome (GOLD analysis project Ga0157372, IMG submission 115307) | Corn rhizosphere microbial communities from Kellogg Biological Station, Michigan, USA - C5-5 metaG | ecosystem: Host-associated > Plants > Roots > Rhizosphere > Soil | place: USA: Michigan...
CGGCCATTTCACCGTGACGTTCGATGCTCGCGGCCACGGAGACAGCGGCTGGCGCGAAGAAAAACCGTACGACTGGGAGCAGATGGGCGACGATCTCGTCGCCGTCGTCGGCACGTTTTCATCGCCACCGGTTCTGGTCGGAGCGTCGATGGGCGGCCTCGTAGGCCTCGCCGCCGAAGGGATGGACGGTCCATTGTTCCGGGCGCTGGTACTCGTGGATGTCACGCCGCGCTGGGACCCTCGCGGGCTCGACCGCATCCTGAATTTCATGCACGCGCATCCGCACGGATTCGATTCGCTCGATCAGGCCGCCGAGGCGATCGCTGCGTATCTGCCGCATCGTAGCGAGCGAAAATCGCCGGAACGGCTCCGCGCATTGCTCGAAGCGGGCGACGACGGGCGACTGCGCTGGCATTGGGATCCGCGCCTGCTCGACGAGCTCGCGCGCGGCAGCGAGAGTCAACAACCGCTGCTGTTCGAAGCTGCGAAGCGCATTTGCATTCCGACGCTCCTGATCAGCGGCGGCGCCAGCGACGTCGTCTCGCCCGCGACGATCGAAGAATTCCTTTCTCTCGTGCCGCATGCCCAGCACGTCATCGTGCCGCACGCGACGCACATGGTCGCCGGCGACGATAACATCGTGTTCACCCAACATGTCGTGCAGTTTCTTGGGACGCTGCGGGACAAGGAGTCTCGGTCATGAGTGCGTTCGCTCCCGCCATCGCGGCGATTCTTGTATCGCTCGCCGCCGCATATTTTCGAGTCGGTCTTCGTGTCTGGACGATCGCGGTCGCCGTCGCGATGGTCGCCGCCGCATGGCTGGCGCAGTCGTCGCCGCCGGCGATCGGCGTGTCGCTCGTTGTCTTCGCGCTCATCGCGGTGCCGCTGAATCTCCCGGAATTTCGCCGGCGCAAGCTGAGCGCGCCGCTGCTCGCGATCTTCCAGAAAGTGACGCCGAAACTTTCCGACACCGAGCAGATTGCGCTCGAAGCCGGCACGGTCGGTTTCGAAGGCGAGCTTTTCAGCGGCAAGCCGGACTTCTCGAAATTGCTCAAGCAGCCCAAGCTCGAGCTTTCGGTCGAAGAGCAGGCTTTTCTCGATGGCCCGGTCGAAGAGCTCTGCCGCATGATCGACGACTGGGAGATCACGCACGAACGCGCCGACCTCACGCCCGAAACGTGGGACTTTCTCAAGAAGAAAAAATTTTTCGGCATGATCATCCCGAAGGAATACGGCGGGCTCGGTTTCTCGGCGCTTGCGCATTCGGCAGTGCTGCAAAAGATGGCCGGCATGTCGACGACGCTCGTTTCGACGGTGGCCGTGCCGAACTCGTTGGGTCCTGGCGAGCTCCTCGTCCACTACGGCACGAAGGAACAAAAGGATCATTACCTGCCGCGCCTCGCCGACGGACGCGAAGTCCCTTGCTTCGCGCTCACCGGGCCGTACGCCGGCTCGGATGCGACGTCGATCCCGGATTACGGCATCGTCTGCAAGGGCGAATGGAACGGCGCGAATGTCGTCGGCGTTCGCCTGACGTTCGACAAGCGCTACATCACGCTCGCGCCGGTCGCTACGATCGTCGGCCTCGCATTCCGCATGTACGATCCCGAGAAGATGCTCGGCGACGTGGAGGATCTCGGCATCACGCTCGCGCTGCTGCCGCGCGACACCAAAGGTCTCGAAATCGGGCGTCGGCATTTTCCGCTCAACGTGCCGTTCCAGAACGGTCCGGTGCGCGGCAAAGATGTGTTCGTGCCGCTCGCGCAATTGATCGGGGGTCCCGACATGGCGGGGCAGGGCTGGCGCATGCTGGTCGAGTGTCTTTCGGTCGGCCGCGCAATCTCGCTGCCATCGAATACCGCCGGCGGCGCGCGCTCGGCCGTGTTCGCAACCGGCGCGTATGCGCGCATCCGCAAACAGTTCGGCATGCCGATCGGACGTTTCGAAGGCATCGAAGAAGCGCTCGCGCGCATCGGCGGCTATACGTACGCGATCACCGCGCTGTCGCGCGCGACGGCCGCGGCGGTCGATCGCGGTGAGAAACCGGCGGTGCCCTCGGCGATCGCGAAATATCATGCGACCGAGCTCGCGCGCGAAATCGCCAAGGACGCGATGGACGTGCACGGCGGCAAGGGCGTGATCCTTGGTCCTTCGAACTGGATCGGCCGCGGCTGGCAGGGCGCGCCGATCGCGATCACGGTCGAAGGTGCGAACATCATGACGCGCAGCCTGATGATCTTCGGCCAGGGCGCGATTCGCTGCCACCCGTATGTGCTGAAGGAAATGCAGGCGGCGCGCATCGCCGACTATCGGCAGCGTCTCAAGGCGTTCGATGCGGCGCTGTTCGGTCATATCGGATTCGCGATCTCGAACGCCGTGCGCAGCTTTGTGCTGGGCCTCACTTTCGCGCGCATCGGTCGCGCGCCCGGCGATGCGTATACGCGCCGTTTTTATCGCAAGCTCACGCGTTACTCGGCGGCACTCGCCCTCGTCGCCGATACCTCGATGCTCGTGCTAGGCGGCAAGCTCAAGTTCAAGGAAAAACTTTCGGCGCGTCTCGGCGACGTGCTTTCCAATCTCTACATCGCGAGTGCGATGCTGAAGCGCTATGAAGATGGCGATCGACCCGCTACGGACCACCCGCTGCTCGCGTGGGCATTCCACGATTCCGTTTGGCGCATGCAGATGGCGCTCGACGGCGTGTTGCGCAATTTTCCGGTGCGGCCGGTCGCGTGGCTCCTGCGCATCATGGTGTTTCCGTTCGGACGCCGCGAAGTGCCGCCGTCGGACCGACTCGGCCGCCGCGTTGCGGCGCTGATGACTGCGCCGAACGAAGCGCGCGATCGCCTGACGGACGGCATCTACAAGACGCCGAATCCGAACAATCCGGTCGGGCGCATGAATGCGCTGTTGCCCGACGTGATCCTCGCCGAGCCCGTCGAGCGCAAGTTCCTGAAGGCCGCGAAGACCGGCGAGCTCAAAGGCTATGACTACGCGGCACAGCTCGCCGATGCGGAAGCGAAAGGCGTGCTGAGCGCTGCCGAATGCGCGTTGCTGCGACGCGTGCGCGATGCGTCGTTCGAGTTCATTTCGGTCGACGATTTCGACTCGGCCGATCTCCAAGCAGGCCGTCATCCGCGACCGGCGTTGCGCTCGGTGGCGTAAGCCCATTATTTTTCGGACGGCCCCTCGCGCATGCGCACGCGTCCCTCTCCCGCTCGCGGGAGAGGCGAAAGCTCAGCCGAACGCTGCGTCCGGCATATCGAGCACGCTCGAGGCCCCAGCCAAAATCGCCGCAGCGTGTGCATGCACGCGCGGCAAAACTCTCGCGTAGTAAAAGCGCGCGGTAAGCAACTTGCTGTCGCGAACGCCCGCATCCGACTTCGCCGAAGCAGCAACGATACTTCGCGCCCAGAAATACGCGAGCGCGACATAGCCCGAATAGAACAGATAATCGTACGCAGCCGCGCCCATCTCGTCCGGATTCGTCGCCGCGCGCTTCGCGATTCCCATCGTGAGATCGCTCCACTGCTTCGTCGCGACCGCCAGCGGACCGATGAACTCGCCCAGCGTCGCATCGGCCGCGTGCGTTTCGCAAAATCCGCTGATCTCGAGGAGAAAATGCTTCAGCCCCGCGCCTTGCAGCTGCAGCACTTTTCGACCCAGCAGGTCGAGCGCCTGGATCTGCGTCGTACCTTCGTAGAGCGTCGTGATGCGCGCGTCGCGCGCGAACTGCTCCATGCCGTGCTCGACGATGTAGCCGTGACCGCCGAAAATCTGCAGTGCGTGATACGTGCACTCGATCGCGGTCTCGGTGAGCATCGCCTTGACGATCGGCGTCAGGAAGGAGACGACCGCATCCGCGCGCTCGCGCTCCTCCGCGTCGGCGGAGTGCTTGGCGATGTCTTCTTGCGTGTATGCGTACAAGCCGAGCACGCGGCAGCCCTCGGCAAACGCTTTCTGAGTGAGCAGCATGCGCCGGATGTCGGGATGCACGATCAACGGATCGGCGGGACGATCCGGAAACTTCGCGCCGGAGAGCGAGCGCATTTGCAAACGTTCGCGCGCGTACGCGAGTGAATTCTGATATGCGCGCTCGGTCAGTGCGAGACCTTGCAGACCGACCGCAAGCCGTGCGGTGTTCATCATGGTGAACATCGCATTGAGGCCTTTGTTCGGCTGACCGATCAGCCAGCCTTCGGCGCCGTCGAAATTCATCGTGCACGTCGCCGAACCCTTGATGCCCATCTTGTGCTCGATCGCGCCGCACGCGAGCGCGTTGCGATCGCCGAGCTTTCCATCGCGGCCGACCTTGAATTTCGGCACGATGAAGAGAGAAATGCCTTTCACGCCGGCCGGCGCATCGGGCAAGCGCGCAAGCACCAGATGCACGATGTTCTCGGTGAAATCGTGCTCGCCCGCGGTGATGAAGATCTTGGTGCCGCTGATACGGTAGGTGCCATCGGCGCCAGGCACCGCTTTGGTCTTGAGGAGACCGAGATCGGTGCCGCAATGCGGCTCGGTGAGGCACATTGTGCCGGTCCAGCGGCCCGCGACGATCGGTTTCAGGAATGCTTCGCGCTGCCAGTCCTCGCCGTGCTGCAGCAACGCTTCGGTCGCGCCGTGCGATAGCAGCGGATAGTTGCCCCACGAGAGATTCGCCGCGTCGAGCATTTCCTTGACCGCAGCGCCCAGCACCTGCGGCATTGCTTGTCCGCCGAACTCGGCGGCAGCCGTGAGACCGGACCAGCCGTTCTCGACGTATTGCTCATAGGCTTTCTTGAAACCGGCTGGCGTCGTGACGCTCGCGGTCGTCGCGTCGAAGCGACAGCCTTCCTGATCGCCGCTCTGGTTCAACGGCGCGAGAACCTGTTCGGTAAATTTCGCCGCTTCTTCCAGCACGGCATCGATCACATCGCGCGTCGCAGCTTCGCAACCCGGAAGCCGCTTGAACAGGCCCTCGACATCGAGCACTTCGTACAGCGCGAAACGCAAATCGGACAGCGGCGCGGCGTAGCGGGCAGCCATTTCGTCCGCGCCTCAGCGCCAGGTGCCGGGCAGGCCCGGCGCCGGCGACAAGCGGCTCGAATGATCGAACTTGAAGTTCTCCTTCGGCTCGCTCGTGTCGATCGTGCCGGCAATTCTGTACTCGATGTCGCCGGCCGGCAATTTCGCGGTGGCGTGCAGGGTCGCATCGATGACATCCGCGCTGTTCGGCGGAATGTCGACGTCGGGCTTCAACTCGATCGTGCCGACGTCGGCGCCGGCGATGTGCAGCGTTCCGTGCAGCGCTGCGTATTGCATCGCGATGGTGCTGTAGTTCTGGATGCGCAACGTCAGGCGCCATTGGCCGTCCGGTTGCACGACGAGCTGCTGTATCGATACGACGGAAGGCGTGATGCGCTTGACCTGCCCGCCGCACCCCGCGATCAAGCCGGCCATCGCAATGGCGGCGATGAAATGACGCAACGTCATGACAACCTCTGGGCGGCGCTCGTAGTGCCTAGCCTAGCCTGTTCCCAGCGGTCGGCAAAGCACGGCGAAAGGGCGGCTTACACCGCCGTTTCTGGTGCGGCCGCGAGATATCGGGCGACGAAATCATCGCGTGCGAGGCGACCGGCTACCTGGCCCGCGGCGAGCAGCACGACTTCATCCGCCAGAGCCGCGACTTCGTCCGCATGGTGTGTCACCAAAAGCGTAAATACGCGAAGCTCGCGCTTCAGCCGGCGCAAATGCTCCAGCACCTGCCGGCGCGCCTCGAAATGGAGGCCGGTCAGCGGTTCGTCGAGCAGCAGTGCGCCCGGTTGGGCCAGCAACGCACGGCCGATCGCGACGCGCTGGCGCTCACCACCCGAGAGGTTGGACGGCGTACGGCGCAGCAACGGTGCAAGCTCGAGAAGCGTGACGACCGCATCGAAATCCGTGCGTGCGTGTTCGCGTCGCGCACGCGCGCCGTAAAGCAGGTTCGCGCGCACGTCGAGATGCGGAAACAGGCGTCCGTCCTGAAACACGTAACCAACGCGCCGCTCATTCACCGGAACGTCGATGCGTTTCTCACTATCGAACAGCACGCGATCGTCGAGCGCGATGCGACCGCGTTCTGGTTTGAGAAGTCCCGCGATCGCATTCAAGATGCTCGTCTTGCCCGCTCCGGAATCGCCGAACAACGCGAGCGTGCGCGCATCCGCACGGAACGCGACGTCGAGGTCGAGGTCTGCGAACGCATGGCGCATCGAGAACTCGATCAACGCGGTCTCCCGTCGGAGGCTTCGTCATTCATTGGCGGACCCGCGGCGCAGCACGCCTCCGGCGATCAGCGTTGCGCTCGCTGCCGCGGCGAGCGCAACAAACAGCGCCACCAGCGAAAGCCGCTGCACGCCCGGCATGCCGCCCGGCACGTTGAGGAGCTCGTAGATTGCAATCGGCAGCGTGCGCGTTTCGCCGGGAATGTTCGAGACGAAACTGATCGTGGCGCCGAATTCTCCGAACGCGCGCGCGAACGCGAGCACACAGCCGGCCGCGAGGCCACGCAACGAGAGCGGCAGCGTGATCGTCGCGAAGCGGCGCCATGCCCCGGCGCCCAGCGTCTCCGCGGCCGCTTCGAGACGTCGATCGACGCCGTCGAACGCGACGCGAATCGACAATACGAGCAGCGGAAATCCCATCACGGCCGCGGCGATGACGGCGCCGGTCCAGCGAAATGCGAACACGATGCCGATGTCGGCAAGCATGCGTCCGACCGGCGCATTGCGGCCGAGCAAGGCCAGCAGCGCGTAGCCGGTGACGACCGGCGGCAATATCAGCGGCAGGAACAGCAACGCTTCGACCAGCGTGCGCCCGAGAAATCGCTTGCGCGACAACACCCACGCGAGCGCAAGTGCGACCGGCAGCGAAAACACGACGCTGAGGAACGCGACGCGAAGACTCAGCGCGAGTGCTTGCCAGTCCTCCGGGGAAAGCCAGCTCGTCATGCGCGCGATGGTGGTCCGGAAAGGATCGAGCCAGGAGCACGGCGACGACGAACGGTTTGAAGTTCGATCACAGCGCCTCTCTTCGTCTTTCGACTCCGCTACTTCGGCGGAGCATCGAATCCGTAGCGGCGGAAGATCGCCTGTGTTGCCGGCTCGCGCAAGAGGCCGAGCAGCGTGCGCGCGGCCGGCGTGTCATGCTCGGCGACGATCGCGGCAGGGTAGACGATCGGTGCGTGGGATGCCGGCGGGAACGTGTCGACGACTCGGACGGCCGGCTCCGATATCGCATCGGACCGATATACAACGCCAAGCGGCGCTTCGCCGCGCGCAACGAAATTGAGCGCCGCGCGGACATTGTCCGCGGATACGATGCGCGGCTGGATCGTTTCCCAGACGCCGAGCGCGGTCAACGAACTCTTGGCGTATTTTCCGGCCGGAACGCTGTTTGGTTCGCCGAGCGCGAGGTGTCCGTCCTTGCCGAGCGCGCCAAGAAGATCGAAGTGATCGGTGATCGCGAGCTTCAACGTGCTGTCCTTCGGCGCGACGAGCACCAGCGCATTGCCGAGCAGATCGACGCGTGTGTCGCGCACGATCTTGTTCTTCGACTCCGCCGCATTCATCCAGTCCTGGTCGGCGGAAATGAATAGCGATGCCGGCGCACCCGCTTCGATCTGATGCTCGAGCTGCGAGCTTGCGGCGTAGCTCGCCTTGATCTCACCGATGGCCTTCGCCTCCGGCGTGGCGATGATTTCATCGAATGCGGGCTTGAGACTCGCGGCGGCGAAAACGAGCAGCTCATCGGCGTGCGCTCGCGAAGCGAGCGGGGCGATCGCGACCAGTGCGAGGAAGGCCCGCATCGCGAGCAAAATTCGGCCTGGTCTCATGGCGCCTCTCTCCGACAGTTGACGAAAACCGCGCGACGGTGCGTGATGCCCGTCCCGATGCATCGAGGCGGCAGGACGTGCGCATGAAAAGCAAACAAATCGCCGAAGCGGTTCGCTTGCGCCTGCAGATCGCTCCCGGCGTCGCGCTCGGGCCGGGCAAGGCGGATCTTCTCGAGGGCATTCGCCAAACCGGATCGATCGCGGCCGCGGGCCGGCGCATGCGCATGAGCTACAAGCGCGCGTGGCAACTCGTCGACGAGCTCAACGACCTTTTCGACGTGCCGCTCGTCGCGGCCAGCAAAGGTGGATCCGGCGGCGGCGGTGCTGCATTGACGAAGGCCGGCACCGACGTGCTCGTACGCTACCGTCGCATGCACGCCGCGTGCTGCGCGGCGATCGTCGATGATCTTTCGGCATTGCACAGGCATCGGTCGTCGGCAGCCGATTCGGTGAAAAAGAAAAGCGCGCGGGTGCGCGCTCAGCGGTCCGATTCGATATAGTCTGACGGAAATATCGATGGTTGTCGCCTGCAGCCGCGGCGGCCATGGTCGGTACCGCCGCGTCCGCCGTGTGCGAAAAAAGTGGCGTCGACGCTGCGACTCCAGCAGGAGCACTCGATGGGGATTCGAAAATGGGCGGCTTTCGCCGTATTCGTCGCGACGGCAAACTCCGCACACGCGTACGACTGGAACGACTGGCCGACGCATTACACGTTCGCCGATGGCACGGACATCGGTCTCGTCCTGGTATACCGCTACGACATCAACGACTTCAGCGACGATCGCTTGCCGAGCGGCAGCGATGCCTTCGAGGATTCGTCGACGAACCGGCGCAAGGAATTCGGTCTCTCGCTCAGAAAGAAAAGCGTCTACGACGCCATCGTCGACTACGAATATCAGGGCAAGACCTGGCTCGACACGAACATCCGTTTCTATTCGAAAGGATTGTTCGGCGAGGACTACGGCGCATTCCGCTTCGGCTATTCGAAGACGCCGGTTTCTTTCGAAGGCAACACGTCGACCAAGGCCGATTCGTTCCTCGAGCTCGCATTGCCTTCGCAGGCCATCTACGAAAACCGGCGGACGGGTGTCGACTGGATGTTCGAGCGGCAGCAATACATCGTCAACATCGGTTACTACTGGGGCGAAGATCTGCTCGGCGACAATGACGGCACGACATTCGGCGGTCGGCTCGCGTGGACACCGCGCAAAGGCAATGGCGACGTGATCCATCTCGGCGTTTCGGCGTCGCGCGAAGATCGCGACGCGACGACCGATGGACGCGGCGTGAGGCACGGGCCCAGCGTCACGATCTCGACTCCGCCCGAAGCGGGCCTGACGCCGGTGCGCCTGGTCAGCAGCGGCGCGTTGTCGGGCGCTGATCATGCCGATCGCGCCGGGCTCGAAGGATTGTGGATCGCCGGACCGTGGTCGCTGCAAGGCGAAGCGATCCGCGAAGATGTCTCGCGCACGGGCACGAATCCGGATTTTTCCGCGAGCGGTTTCTACGCGTTCGGCAGCTGGGTAATTACCGGAGAAAGCCGGCCTTATAGCAACGGCAACGTTGGCAACATCAAGCCGGCGGGCACTTGGGGCGCGTTGGAGTTTTTGCTGCGCTATAGCGAGATCGACCTCAACGACGGACCGGTGCAGGGCGGCAAAGAGCACGACTGGACGCTCGGCGCAAACTGGTACCTGACCGAGCACTTCAAGTTTCAGGCGAATTACATCAAGGCTTATAGCGACAAGGGCAATCTGTCGCTCGATCCGACGATCTTCGAGCTGCGCGCGCAGATCATGTTCTAGTAACCCGCGTGCCAAGGACGCAGCGATCGAGGTGTCGCACGTATGGCGTACAGCCATTGACTTGCTTGTACGCGGACAGATGTCCGATATTCCCGCGGTCGCGGCCTGGATATTCTGCGCGGCCCTATGCGCGACTTTGCTAGCATCGCCGCGATGCACACGGGCGCGTTGCAACTCCTCAGCACGGTTTTCGGCTACTCGGCATTCCGCGGCGAGCAGCAGGCAATCATCGAACACGTCGCCGGCGGCGGCGATGCGCTCGTGTTGATGCCGACCGGCGGCGGCAAGTCGCTGTGCTATCAGATTCCGGCGCTGATGCGCGATGGCACGGCCGTGGTCGTCTCGCCGCTGATCGCCCTGATGCAGGACCAGGTTGATGCGTTGCGGCAGGTCGGCGTCGATGCGGCGTTTCTCAATTCGAGTCTCGATGCGTTGGCGCAGCGCGATGTCGAGCAGCGCTTTGCCGCCGGCTCGCTGAAACTCTTGTACGTCGCGCCCGAGCGCCTTCTCACCGAACGTTGTCTCGAAATGCTGTCGCGCCGTTCCGTCTCGCTGTTCGCGATCGACGAGGCGCATTGCGTCTCGCAGTGGGGTCACGATTTCCGGCCGGAATATCGTCAGCTGACCGTCCTGCACGAGCGTTTCCCCAAGGTGCCACGCATCGCGTTGACCGCGACCGCGGACGCGCCGACGCGACGCGAGATCGTCGAGCGTCTTGCGCTCGGCACGGCGCGCGAGTTCGTTGCGAGTTTCGATCGGCCGAACATCTGCTATCGCGTCGTCGAGAAGGACGAACCGCGTCGGCAGCTCAAGGACTTCCTGGCGTCGCACGCCGGCGAATCCGGGATCGTGTATTGCCTTTCGCGGCGCAAGGTCGAGGACACCGCAGCGTGGCTCGTCGAAGAAGGCATTGCGGCGCTGCCTTATCACGCGGGTATGGATTCGGCATCGCGCACGGCGAATCAGCAGCGATTCCTGCGCGAGGATGGCATCGTCATGGTTGCGACGATCGCGTTCGGCATGGGCATCGACAAACCCGATGTGCGCTTCGTCGCGCATCTGGATCTGCCGAAAAGCATGGAAGGCTATTACCAGGAAACCGGTCGCGCGGGTCGCGACGGATTGCCTGCGGACGCGTGGCTTTGCTATGGCCTCGGCGATGTCGTGACGTTGGCGCAGCTGATCGCGCAAGGCGAATCGGGCGACGAACGCAAGCGCGTCGAGCGCGGCAAGCTCGATGCGCTGCTCGGCTATGCCGAAACGACCGCGTGCCGGCGTCAGCGTCTTCTCGCGTATTTCGGCGAGAGTTACAAGAGTCACGACGAACGCGGCTGCGGCCATTGCGACAATTGCCTCGATCCGCCCGAAACGTGGGACGCGAGCATCGTTGCGCAAAAGGCGCTCTCGGTTGTGTATCGCACCGGGCAGCGCTTCGGCGTCGTGCATCTCACGGCCGTATTGCGTGGCGAAGCGGACGATCGCATCCGCGCGCTGCGCCACGATCAGCTTTCCACATTCGGCGTCGGTACGGAGCTCGACAAACGGCAATGGCGCGGCGTGTTTCGCCAGCTCCTCGCGGCTGGCCTACTCGCCACCGACGAGGAAGGCTACGGCACCTTGCGCCTGACGACGGCGAGCCGCGACGTCCTGCGCGGCAGCGTGCCGGTGCACCTTCGTCGCGAAGCCGATCGCGCCGAACGGCGCAGCGCGCGAAAGAAAGCGAAATCGGAGCGCGCCTACGCCAGCCTCGACATCGCCCCGCACGAGGCAAACCTGTGGGACGCGCTGCGTGACCTGCGCGGACGCCTCGCGCGCGAGCAGGGCGTGCCCGCATATGTGATCTTTCACGACGCGACGCTGCTCGCGATGTTGCGCGAGCGACCGCAGACGCTCGATGCCATGAGCACGATCAGCGGTGTCGGCGAGCGCAAGCTCGCGCGTTACGGCGAAGTATTCCTCGCGGCGCTCGAGCGCACGCCTGCATAGTTTCAGCGAGCCGGCAGGATGTTCCGGAGCGTTGGACGCACGCGGCGATCGCAACGCTCGACTCGAGGATCGTCGGAAGGGTCGGCGTAGGTCGGGATACCCAGCGGAGAATCGCCTCACTGGTCGAAAATCGGGGTGTTCAACGTCGCCTCCGAGGCAAGGTCCGTCGGCCGAATGGACAGTCCGCAGCCGTCGCCGACCGGATGCGCGCCGATTTGTCTCAAATGCGCGCGGTTTGGCGTTCTTCATGGGCGAGCGCGTCCGGGACAGCCGCGAC
>Ga0157372_10007115_pt1 | contig 11922 bp, 7 predicted proteins | sample C55metaG_FD_115307 | JGI IMG/M metagenome (GOLD analysis project Ga0157372, IMG submission 115307) | Corn rhizosphere microbial communities from Kellogg Biological Station, Michigan, USA - C5-5 metaG | ecosystem: Host-associated > Plants > Roots > Rhizosphere > Soil | place: USA: Michigan...
GCAACTCCGAGACGATTGCCCCATTCCTCATCGGTAGGCAGGGGCAAGCCGCTGCCTAGCTTCTGACACGCTTCTGTCGCCGATTCCCGCGTGAACATGCGTCCATATGCCTGTATGAATCCATGGAGCTGCGGTTTATTTACATGCATTTTTAGACGCCCGTAACCTTAGTCACCTGCCTTTGCCGACGTGGGATTGCGGTACCAAAAATGAATGCGCGATATTGAACCGAGGTAGCACACTACGGTGAAGAGCACCTGTTATTGGAATAAGCCATTGCTATGTGTTCTTCTCTCACCTCAGGTTGACGTTCGACCGGTCATATGACACACGGACCTACTAGTTTTGCATTGCGGCTGCCCGCGTCAACGCGGCTGCAAGCCATCGAAGGGGCGAAAAAGGAAGGTATGTCTCTAAATCAGTTCATCACGCTGGCCGTAGCAGAAAAGACCGTGCGGATGATACTTGAGCCGAAGGCGAACCGACGGACGTTGAGCGCAGGGGCACGTGCCAGAATTGCGGAGGGGCAGCGCAAGAGGTGGGCAAAGCAGAAGGCTCAGAAGTGATGAACAAACGGAGAACCAATGCCTAACCGGTTCAGATCGCTGTTCCTAACGTCCATCTTTGCCGCTTGGTGTCATGCTCGGGTTGGTTGGTGATGAGATGAACCGAGCGACGAGGGATCGTAGATTGTCAAGCACCATCGAAATCAGCGTTCAAGATGGGCCAAACGGCAGGTCATCAAAGAGGGGCAGTAGTTGCTGATCAGATCGAGCTTCGTCGTAGTTGCTTTTTCGGAGTGAGCAGGTAGTAAAGACCGAAGCTGCCGTTTACAACGCACTCGTCTCTACACGTTTCACACTGGGTACGGTGCTCTATTGCTTCCCAGTAGGCAGCCACTGCTGCCTGTTCCGCGTGTGGGCAGTCAACGACGATCATCCACTGTGTGACAAGCCGTTTGTAGGCAATACAGGCCATCTGCAACCTTCAACATTGTAGACACGAAAGGGGGGAGAACCAAGACCATCCCCCGAGGCTCGGTCCCCCAGGGCAACTTTCGTGCTCTAGGTTAGTAAGCAAGACAATATCTTGGAGTTTGGTAACAACTCAAGAAAACTTTCGTTCAGGTCCTGCCCATTGCTCGGGCGCTAGTCTCTAGGCAATCGCCTTCGGTCGCCATTCGAATGTTTCAGCTTCCGGGGCTCAAGGTACCTATTTGAGAACCAGACAATGATGTCAGCGGCGTTCTGCAGCCGGCCGGGGGGGAACGGCATTTTCTCCCCGCATCCGTTGCATATCGCTCTGATCGGTTTCATTTGAGCGTCGTACTCAATCTTCAACTCGGTTCTGCTCATCACACCTGCTCCGAGATCCAGCCTTGCGACGTTTTGCTGACTTGCATCTCGCGTCCTTCAATGCTGACTTCATAATGTCTGAGGGGAAGCTCAGTTGGTGCGTGAGTGAAATCAGCTTTTACGTCTTCCAAACGTCGAGCTTGGGTAATGAGACCGGACGGCTCTCACGAGAGCATTGCGCCTCGAGGTTCATTCCTTTGACGCCTTGAATGAGTACAGCCTCGCGAATAGAAAGGGATACTTGAATCCTCGCTCAGCCTCAGATAGAGAAGGAAACCCTCTGCAACCTGCGTTCCAGAATTGCAGAGGGCTGGAATGGGAAGCCGTTCACTGCATTCCGAATTCGATCTGTTGAGAATGACCGTGGAGATAGACTCTCACGCGCTCTGAGAGCGTGACGCGACGCAAATCACATACCGTGCGAAATGCAGATGAGACCATCCATTTCGCCCCTTGAAGGATGCAAGCCAGCAGTTCCCCCGGGGTTTCTAGACGACATGCAGGCGAGAAGCCGACCGCTCTGACTCCAGAACGGAAACCTAAGGTCGGTTTTTCGTTGTCTAGAGGTAGAGTCAGTGGCGTGAGGCGATAGTTGCAGAGCCTCTTTGCATCTCACCACCAAACTCCTTTACGCGGGGTGCCTTCATGGCGCTTTCCAACAGAATCCAGCATTTGACACGACGCCGAGTTCGTTGCAGAGGTCCCTACCTGAGATTCATTTCTGTTTACCTTGTATCCCATGACGCCTACATTGTCCGTTGAGGCAGTCCAGGAGAGATTGATCTGGCTTGTGGAGATAGCAGAGGCCTGGAGATCCATGTGGACTGAGCGCGGGGTGGTATCGCGAGAAGGAACGCTTCCACTTCCATTCTTTCCCACAAACGTCGTCACGCTTTGTCCTGGAAGATTGTAGGAGAAGGAACTCCCCGCAAAGAAGGCTTCTTGCGCAGTAAGGTTATACGATGCCGATGTGATCCAGGGGGTAATAATGCCTGCAGTAAAGCCGTTCATTGAGAAGTTGATACTTTTCGCGGAGCCCTTCTGGTTAATGGCCACGATTGCGAACGCGCCCGTTGAAGGATCCTTGAACGCGGAAACGAAGATGCCGCGCGCCGGGCTCGCGTTCGCATCCATCCTCACCCATCCCGGGCGGACAAATTTGCTCCAGTTCCCAGTTGCATATAACCGCTTTGCGGGGTTATAGGACTGATCGGTTAACCCATAGTTCCCCTGCGAAGAAGGATGAGCCAACTCCCACCATTCATAGGCGCTTACGTTTGCGACGGTAAAGAATTGATGCATGTTCAGGGCCATTTTAAGAGCGTTGGTGATCGAGGGATCCCAACTACTGGCATCCGAAGTCTCGCTAAGCCAGAGACGCTTCCCTCCAGTGGTACCAAGAACATATGCGCTCGCCCTCGCAGGGTAAGGATAGCCATGTCCGGCCGCGATCGCTACGTATCGGGCGCATGAGGAATTGCTGAGGCACGCAGCGGTGTAATCAGGGGAGAACCATTGCGAATTGCTCGCGAGCATCAGGGCGGGATGTAATCCGGCTGCGGAAAGCGCAGGCCCCAAATAATTCTGAATGAAATCCTGGAATTGAGTACCCGATCCCCAAATACATGTTCCAACACCACCTGCGAGAGCACCGCCGCTCAACGTTGGTTCATTCTGCACATCCAGATAAGCGATCGGAACGTTGTTCGGCGGCTTTTGGTAGGTGTTGATCAGATTAACAATATAATTCGCGTACTGCTGGTATGCTCCACCACTACCGTCCAATGGAAGCGTGCTCGTAAAGCAATTACCGTTCGATCCTACCGCCCCATCATCAAATGCAGGAGAGGCCTTACTGCCGTCGGATGAACCAGGTTCACCGGCCTCGGTGGTATTGTTTGCGGTCTGGATGATGCTCACACTGGGTGGGGTGCGAGATGACGTAACTGCAGGCTTAAACGCCACCATCACGTTCGATTGCTGGTCGGCTTTCGACGATGATGCGGTGGCGGCGATCAATCCTGCGGAGGTCTGCACCGCATCCATCGTCGTGAAGTTCGCAATACTGCCGTTATCCACACGCCTTGTGAATCCTGGACCTGGGGTAAGCGTCTGACCCTGGCTGTTCCCTTGAAAGACGGCGAAGATAAGCTCTCCTGGAGAATGGGTCGTCGCGGACCCTGTCGTCCAATTTGAGGAGACGCTGGATCCCGTGTCATTTGATACGGTCAAGTCGACAGGCGTTGATGCCGCGAGGCCTGCATATTCATGCACCGCGATGTCTTTATATGCGGTAGGGATGCTAAAGGTACAGGTAATAGCATCCGTCCCGGCAGCAATGTTTGCTGCATACCAGACTGAAGTGCCAAGCGTTTCAGCGGTGTTGAAGCTTTTCCCGGCTTCCGCGAAAGTGTTGTGCAAGGAGTCACTGCAACCGGTGACGACATCGCTCGAAGCGCCAAAGGAGAGTGCAATGACAAGCGTATCCCCTGCTTTCACGGGAGAGGGGAGGGAAGCACCAATCGTCGAGGTCGCGCCGATGCAGGACTCCCCCAAATCGACATAGGAATGCTTCAAGTTACAAGGCGGAGATTGTAACCCTAGTTCCACCTTGGCTCCGCGTGCGACCGCTGACTGAAGCGTCGTAAGGTCAGGAATCAATCCGTTCCATGTATTTGCTGATCGGACAATTGAAAGTCCAATTCCCGCAGTTTGAGAGAAAAACAAGTCTGCATTCGATCCGGTGAGATTGTCGCCGTAGATCCACGTCTGGCCTCCGAACCCATCGATCGTTTGATATGTCGCGTTCCAGTTGACGGTGTCTGTCGTCGTTATCCGTGTTTTCACGACAAAATATGCACTCTCGGGTGCTAGTCCAATAACGGCGATTACTACGAGAACGACAAGCAAACCGAAATCAGGGAGTTTTGCGTCGGGGCCCAGGATCGAGGTGAACATTTTGACCATCGCGCGTTTTTGGTCCGAGTTTCCTTCTTGATTAAGGAATACGCGGCTTCCCGGAAGAATTGTACGGCAATACTGAAAATCTAGCCGGTGTCAGATGTTTTGCCGCTCCCACCACAGCATTCTGGGGTGTCGAAGGCAACTCGGACCCAAGCCAAAAGTGGAAAACCCGAGCTGCGGGTAATTCGGCCAGAACTCAATTCGCGTCAACCGAAGAAGTGCACTCCAAGGCCGTTTGCCTGTGCCTTCGTCCAAATCCGTTAGCCATCCATGTTCCCGAGCTATGTGATCAAAGGGAATCGGATCACTGGGAATGGGTCACCTCCCATTGATGACTTCCGTGGCACAAACCGCGATGGAACAAATTGCACTGCCTTCAATTCTGAAGGTAGGATCGCGAACAGCTCAGGAGTCGCCTATGCAGGTGCATCGGGCAACTATCGAAGATTTTCACATCGGGCCACGCATCAGAGATATCGCTAGTGCGAGTTCCGAAAGCCTCATCTCCATGGTCATTGCCGTCTCGTTTCTGCCATGGATTGCAGTCGCACTGTTCGCTGCGGCCGGATGGGCGGCTCTTAACCTTATCGCATACGCAATCCTCATTTTCGCAGCGGGTTATAGCATTGTGGCTGCGGTTTGCCCTAGATCGGCTCGCACCGAGACCTTCTTTTTCGTTCCGTGCACCGGCATTCTTGCAATCTCTGCGTTGAGTGCCTTCTGGCTTAGACTGGGTCTTTCTTTGGTTTGGGTTCCGGCACTTTGGCTTGGCTTGGCTGCAGCGGGCTTACTGGCCCTTTGGAGAGACCGCACTATTTGGGCAAAAAGCACCGTCGCGTATGGCAAGAGCCTAGTCATCTTTTCATTGCTTATTTGCGCCGTTTATTTTGTCCCATCAGCGAAGAACGATCTCGTTCAGCTTCACGACGGAAGCTTCCGCTGGAGTGACTGGCAAACGCAACACTTCCATGCCATTGCGGCGAGCATCAAGAATAGTGAAGGACCGCCGAGGTCTCCGGGGACAGACACTGCCCAACTTCTTTATCACTTCGGGCCTTTGGCACCGGCTGCTGCCATCTCCAGGTTTGATTCGCTGAACCTTGGAGATGCAATGGTCCGTGTCACGCGGGCCGTCTCCCTTTGGGCTCTTGTGCTCTCATGCTTTGGGCTTGGCACAGTGCTATCACTTAAAGCTTCCAACTCGAGATTCGGCGGCATCATGTCCGTTGTAGGGCTTTTCTTCTACGGATCCCTTGCCTCGAATTTCAACGATCTGATGACTCGCCATCATCGCATCCAGACCCTTCTCTTCCAATCCAATGACTCAAGAATGCTTGTGGATGCAGGCCCATTCGGTCACTTTCTGATGGGGCATTCGCTGGTCCATGGGCTGGGTGCCATTACGGTGATCATGGGTCTATGCCTGATCGCGAGAGAAAAGGAGCCTTCACTCACCTGGGACGTTGCCATATTGCTGTTGCTACCCGCGCTTGCAGTCCCTACTAATTCTCTGGCCGCTCTCTATTGCTTCGGCACAGTGAGCATCCTGTTGTTTTGGGGACGTCTCGGCCAATTGAGATCCTGGGTGCCGATCCTTTTGATGTGTTGCTTGTTCCTGGCGGCCTGGAAGCTGATGGGGTACAGCCACGCTCCCGACTCTCAGGCAGTGATCAAGGATCATTTGGCTTCGCAGTGGTGGCCGCTTGTGCTCTGGTTTGTTACCGGGCTGGGGTTCAGGATCATTGCATTCCGCTGGATCGTTCGCCCTTTCAAGGACCCCATCTCGGCAGTGGTCCTTTTTAGCCTGGTCGCATTGCTGGCGTTTTCTCTCGCATTCCATTTCAGAGACAACAACGAACTTTACGGCATCTATTTCCTGCAATCTATGCTCAGCATTTTTGCCTTCTCACGGTTAACCCCTGAGAGCTGGCAAGGAGCACCGCGATCCCGGTTGATTTCAGACTGGCTGAGAATCTCAATCAAGGGCGTCGCCGTGCTGTGCGCCTGCGGAAGTTTGATCGTCATTGTGGCTCTGTCAACCCACCATCAGACAGGGATCTTACTCTTCCGCGACAAGCTTCTCCTGGCGTTTCTATTACTGGCAACGCTCATCGCGATATCGTCGCGCATGAGGCGCAACTCTCATTTTGCGAGTGTCGGCTCTGCCGTTCTAATGATGTGTCTTCTGGTCGGCGTCTTTGCCTGGATCACGACCTGGTTCAGATACACCGCGGAAGGATCGAGGACAGATATCGTTTACAGCCGTGGCGTAGTGCAGGGCCTACATCGCCTCGGCAAGCTCATGCCGCCTGGTGATCGGTTTGCAACGAACAAACACTCCCTCCGTGGGGATACCCTTCAATGGCCTTCGGAGCATTCCTACGGTTACTCCGCTTTATCTGAACGTCCAGTCCTTCTGGAGGGCTACTTGGCGCGAGGCGAAAAGTCTCTTCCCTGGTTCAATGCTTTGCTTCGCGACAACGACTCGCTTTTCACTACGAATGATCCGCAAAAGGTGCGCGCCATTGCCAGAACATGGCAGGTTCAATGGCTGGTTGCCGCTCCCGGTACAGATATCGCGCTGCCAAGGCCTTTGCCTGGCTGGCTAATCGAACAGCAGAACTGTGGCGACCTCAAGATCTACCATGTCGAGTGAGGTGAGGGCAGAACATCGAACCGATCCAGGCAGAACGCAACGTTCGATTGTCGTAGGGGAGAAAAAATGAGAATCATGTGGTCTGAAAACCGGCTGAGACGAGCTCACTCTTCAGGAGCGGCGAAAACGTCCCCCCGATCGGCCGAAGAGTGTGGACGATGAGACAATGCGCACGCCTATGCGCCCTGGCAGAGGTCGCGATCAAAAAAGACGATCGGGAACTCCGAACAGGCGAAATCTGCACAGGCTGTTGTTGGACGAGGCTCCATTTTGCAAACCGCAAAACACCTCTGAAGGTCGGCCTTCAGCTCTTCGCACAGTCGACATGCAACGAGTACCAGGGACGCGTATCAAAGGAAGGTCCTCGCGCTTCGCAGAATCGGCTTTCCTGAGGATTGGTTCGACAAACATTACCAAAGCCCGCTTCTTTCAGCATTCGAGCTAGCTTCTGGAAGTTAAACCAGTTTATGTGCTCTCCCGCTCTTTTCGCGTCGTAGTTCAATCCCTGCTCGCACCAGTCCAGGAATTCATCTTCTGCCATCGTCGCAAGCCTTTGATCCATATCGGCCTTATCGAGATCTCTCGATTGTGCCACCAGGGTGCAAAAAGCCTCCTCGAGGCTGGAATTATCGCGATCCATCCAGCTCTTGTAAAACTCGGCGTCACGGTTGCGCAGCCGATCATAGAGCAGGTCCGCGTCCGGCACGACGATTCTTAAACCTCCTCCGGGTTCGAGACAGCGGAGCGCTTCCTGGAAAAGATGTTCACAGCACCTGTTGTGAAGATGTTCTATGACGTGTTCGCAATAAAAGAGATGTACATGTTCGTCGCCAAACGGGAACGGTTCGTTACTGGTCAAATCGTAATTGAAGTCAATGAATCCTGGCAGATAGAAGTTGTACCACGGTCCGCGGAGATCCATTGTCTTCCAGTTGGGAACGTACCAGCTACCCGCACCGATGTTCACCATGAGCTGTCGTGGCCTGTCACGCAGATGTTTCTCAGCTGTCCAAAGGCACTGCAGACTTGCCTGTTGCAAACGCCACCGGCAAGCAAAGAACCTCGGTCTCGCCTGAAATGCAAAGAACTCAGCAATTCGGCAGACAGACGGGACCCTCTCTCGTGTGATCGCCAGACGATCGCCAACATCCTTGATCAAATAGGCCCTATTGGCATCGCCCAACCTCCATCTTCGGCAATTGATTGTCTCGACCCTCGGATTCGTGCTGAGGGGACACTTGGCGATAGCAAAAGACCTTTGCAGCTGCTCATCAGCGAATTTTCGCTTAAGCCCCCTTACGGCAAATCGTCCGGTATGAAACGTTTCGCCATGCAACAGCCACGCAACCTTATTCCTGAGTGACATTGGAGTCTCCTGATCTCTTTCGCGGCTGTTGGTGCGAGCCGGCAAAGGGGCGGCGGGGAACCGCAAATCGATCTCACCGAGAGAACGGCGGAGAGGATCCGTTCGGAAATAATCTGAAAAGGCAGTGCCTCTGTACGCTGAAATGCAGGCAGCCCATCAACTCTGTGCAGAGAGGAGCTCGAACCAGCTGATGATGCTCTTTGCCCAGAGAATTTGCAACATCCCAATTGGGGCTTCTGGAGAGCTCAGATGACTCTTCAAACTCAGGGGAGTTCGATAAACACACGACCAATACGATGGCGTCTTAAGAACATCGGTTAATCGCTTTAGCCAGGCTCAAAATATCCTGTATTCGATATCTTTGGCCTGTCGCGTTTCCGATTAACAACATCGAAGCTTTGAACGCAGTTTCTGCCCGATGGCCTCAAGCTGTCCCAGTGTCGCTCGATGTGTTTTGAGAGTCGTCGGCAATACGGAAGTAATTCTGCCGTATTGCCGTTTGCAGGACCCAAACTCGACGGAACAGCTCTGTTAGGCTGTACGTCATTTAGCCGGGATAAGGTCGAACTTGCTCCCACCCTCTTCATAAAAGAGCGCTCCTTCTTTCTTGTCGCCTCCGCTCCAATGCTTGCGACCGCCTGGGACTCGGATGAAATCTCCAGGCCCGACGCGCTTCTCACCATCTTCATCCTTATAGAGATAGGCTCCCTTAATCACGACAATCCAGAGATCGTTGGTATGAGAGTGCATGCCCGAGTCGTGTCCCGGCGCAAACTTTGTGAATGTCGCATGCGCGCCCAGTGCGGGGTCACCCCAGATGATGGCCATCGAAACGCCGGGCATTGGAGATTGGTCGAATTTCGCATTTTGAGCAGCCACATACAAAACTGACTTGCCGCTGCTCGCACCATCCAGGTCTTGCGCACTTCCACCCGGTACGAAAGCAAGCATCAGAGCCACTGTTCCCGACACTAGTAGTAAATGTTTCATCAAATTCCCTCCCTGTCGCCATGGCGACTGTTCTAGTGGACCGCAAAGCGAGGGAACCCTTATACACCTGCGTGCGCCAGATGCAACATGACATTCTTGCGCATAGAATTGGGCCCTGTCCAAAATTCCCCGTCATGGCCGACTAGATCATCGTCCCCGAGAGGGTGTTCTTCGCCTAAGAGAATCTATAACGCACGCCATCCATCTTCTGTCCCAATGCCTCGTTCGTTGTCGTCGGGTTGCAGATCGCCAAGGGGGACTCTCCGGCCCCGGCAAATCGGAGGATTGGTCAGGGACGTTAGCTCTGCGCACCTTTGGATTATGGGGCTGCGTCGCGAACAAACCAGACTTGTTTGTCCGAGTGGTCATTCACTTACAACCTGAACCGCTGTCTGAAGGGTCCTCCGGGCATCTTCCCAGGATGATGGGCACATCTAACGCAGAACCCGGTACTCTCCTCGATCCTCCTTCATTCCGGCTTGTTGAATTCAGAGGAGAACCTATGGGCCACAGAATCCTTGTCAGCCTTGTCTTCTCGCTGTGTGCAGAGGCCGCTTTAGCCCAGGTCGCAACTACCAGCGGTACGTCCACCTCCACCATCGACACTAGTCTCCCGGTCGCCTACATCTACGTCTCTAGTTCCCACTACATTCACGCCTACAAAGCTTGGGCTGACGGCAGGATCACCAGCGTCACCGGATCGCCGTTCCCGTTTGCCGGGATTGCGCACATGTCCGTCACGAAGAACTTCCTCTTTGGCGCGGACTATAGCCAAAACCTCATCAGCTATTCGATTCATTCGAATGGATCGCTGAGCAAATCGAGTTCGGTCAACACCTGGAACTATCAGACAAGCGCCTGTTTCCAGAACGACGAGCATGGAACTCAGGTCGATTACAGCCAGGCCACCGTTTACTACCTAGCATGTTCCGATGGCACGGCGGCTGCAAACCAGTACTTCTCGTTTCATATCAAGTCCGACGGCTCCTTGCAGTTCCTGGGTGGTTCCGGCGGATACATCTTCGCCCTGACTCAGGGCACACCGGAAGTGCTCACGAAGATGGGGGGGAACCCCTTTGCATTTGATTCCTACTGCAACGACGAAACCGATCAGGGCGTGATTCAGATATACAAGCGCCAGACGGATGGGAACCTGATCTTTTACGGAGCCAGCAACCGTATGCCCGCAGCCGCTCCAGGATCAGCCTTTTGCGCTGGCATGGTGGCTGCTGACGCCTCCAACCACCTCGCCGCTGCCGTTTTCCGCATAGACGACCAGCCGCACGATCAGGGATTCATCTACGGCCCGTACTACCTTGCCAGCTACACATCAGATTCGAACGGGAATCTCACCACGACCAGCAATGTCGACAACATGCCGTTGATCCCCGTTGCCGGGATCATTGGCGTAAATGCGATCAGCATTTCTCCAGACACCAAATATGTGGCCGTCGGAGGCAAGAACGGATTGCAGATTTTCCACTTCAACGGCAGCAACCCACCCACGCATTTCACCGACGCACTTCTTACGGGGCACTCCGTTGCTCAATTCGGCTGGGACAAGGCGCGCCACCTTTACGTACTTTCCGCCGTGAACACGCCTACATCACACACGACGTATCTCGACATCTTCACCGTTACGTCAACCGGCGCGAAACAAGCCTCGGGATCACCACACTACCTCGCAAATCTGAACAGCCTCATTGTTCGCTCATTGCAATAACCACCGCGTGTTGGTCGCTAGAGAACAGGCGTAGAACTTCGTAGATTTACGTGGGGCCGCCTGTGCGATTCGGTCGTTTCCTTTCTTGCCTGCCGCCCGGGCGAAGATGCTGCAATCGCGTCAGCGGATACAAACGGATCCGCCCAGAACTTCATTTGATGAGGTTCCGCTGATCATTCTGCCCCATCTGAGAGGAATGGTAATTAGCAATCAAACGCCAATGCCCTTGCTGGTTTACCCATACCCTAGTGAAGCGAGTCTGGGGAACAGGCCTTTCCTTATCTTGCCCCTTCAGGGTTGACTGGCCGGTTTCGACGGCCGTGATTCCATAGACGCGAACCTGGACGTCATCGGTCGTTATGGACTGGAATTTCAGGGCACCAGAGGTGAAATCTGCAAGAACCTGGACCTTGGTCCTAACCGTCCCGCTTGGCCCTACACAAAATCATCTGCATGAAGACGGGCAAGGGCTGCAGCATCCATCTGTGGCTCTCGGACATCTATCGCAATTCGAAAAACCTCCTCAGCCAAAACAACGGACCGTGCTCGACGGTTCTGCACATGCTCAGTTCCTCTTCCAATGTTGGCAAAGAATTGACCTCATTATCGACAACGCCGCAACCTGCGTTCCAGAATTGCAGGGGGGTGGAATAGGAGGCGTTTATCTCATTCCAAAACAGGTCAGTTGGGGATGACCGATGATTGATGGTTCCACAGTGTTGATTGTGGCAATGTGATTTGGATGACTCCGAAGCTTGTCCACGCTTCATCGGGGAGAGCACGGCTAAGTAAAAAGGCCCGCGTCAGTGAACCGAGTCTGCGGGCCTTCCTGGGTTGAGTCCAACGGGCCGAGTTGAACTCGAGAACA
>Ga0157372_10007117_pt1 | contig 11915 bp, 18 predicted proteins | sample C55metaG_FD_115307 | JGI IMG/M metagenome (GOLD analysis project Ga0157372, IMG submission 115307) | Corn rhizosphere microbial communities from Kellogg Biological Station, Michigan, USA - C5-5 metaG | ecosystem: Host-associated > Plants > Roots > Rhizosphere > Soil | place: USA: Michigan...
CAGGGCGCTCGCAGCACGGTCAGCGGCAGCCTGGTGGAAAAATTACGGCCTGAATGAGCTGGCAGACGCGGGTAATGTCGATCGCATCACGCGAGTTATCAACGGTGGCCTGAACGGTATTGATGACAGGCGCCAGCGTACAGCCCGCGCACTGGAGGTGCTATGCAGAACATGAACGTTATCCGCATCCTGATCCCCGTCATCTTCGTGGTCATCATCATCGGCTTCATTGCAAAGCTCGGCTATGACAATCAGATCCTCACGCAGAGGAACGAGCGTCTGCGCCTGCAGAACACTGAGTTGATGTCCAAAAACACCGACCTTGCCGGCACCATAAAAACGCTGGCGGCGCATGTCGGTGAGCAAAACGAAATCGTCCGCGCTGAGACAAAGCGCCGGGCGGCCGCAGAGATGAAGCAGCAGGGGCTACAGGATGAGGTTAAGCAGGTATTACGCGACAGCACGTGCAGCGTTGTGCTTGTCCCTGATGATGTCACTGACAAGCTGCGCGACCAGGCAGATTCAGTACGAAGCGGTAAAGGAGCCCCGGCTGCCGATACCGGCAAGCCTGCTAAGTGAATGCCCGGTACCGGCCATTCTGAAGCCGATGACCTACGGTGACAGCATTCTGCTCAACTTCCGGCTGCTGGATTCGCTGGACGAGTGCAACGGCAAGCTGAGAGCTATCAGCAAAATCGATGAAAGCAGATAACCGGACTGTAGTAGTGCATCCGGGAAGACCGCCTGAAGTAAAAATTTTTTAAAAAGTATTGACGCTGGAAATTACAAAGTCCGTTCAATAGGCCTTGCACAAAGCGGGGCTTTTTTATGGGGCGTGACAAACCCCAAGAAGAACTGCCACCCGAAATGGCAGAGCATGCATACGCGATATCTGGTCTGTCCTGATCGGATATCGGAAGAAACATGCAAATTAAACACACCGAACCCTAACCTGTGAAATGAGCCTTTGGAGACGTCAGTTTAGTGCTGGCGAGCCTTCGGTGGGCTGGCGTTTCATTTCGGCAAAGGTTCATCTCACAGATGAGGTATACGCAATGACCTATCCAACCGTAATCGTAAACGGCGTATCCGTTCGCGTAGACAGTGAAGGCCGCTACAACCTAAATGACCTGCACTCAGCTGCTGTATCGAAAGGAGAAGCAAACGAGTCGCAAAGGCCAAGTAACTTCATTAAAAGCGCGCAGATCAAAAGGTTTGCTCAGGAGTTGAGCGAAGCTACAAAAATAGCTTCGGTGAAAACCATCAAGGGCGGCCTTGAGTCAGGCGTTTGGGGCTTAGAACTTGTAGCAATTCGTTATGCCGCCTGGCTTAGTCCAAAGTTTGAAATCCGCGTATACAACACCTTCCGCGAGGCGGTGTTGAACGGTGTCAGCTTTATGAATCAGCTGAACAGGCTTGACCTGCTGATTGCTGCAGAGACTGAGCAGGTAAGTGGATGTGCCCGCACCATGAATAAATGGGGGCGAGGAGGGCGCAAGGCGCTACTAAATAATGCCCGAGAAAGCATTATCGAGCAGATGGATCCTGACATGGTTTCACTGATGGAAGGTAAGGCGGCTTAATCATCATTCCTCATAAGCGAGTGATGTAGAAGAGCCACTTTCACAACGGCTTTCATCACAAGGCGCATTTGCGAGTGCGCCTGATGCTGAGATATCTGGCGGCAAAAAAATCCCTGCCAAAGGGGAAACCCTAAGCCTTTAGCAGGGGATGCAAAGCATCATTCGTTACATTAACGAATATGCATATTAGCGAGCCTGAATTTATTGATTAAAATCAAATTTCCATGCTCTTTATATGCTTAACCAATGATTTTGCTGATTATCCATAAAATATATTAATGAAATATTCTTTGCGTTTCATGCGATGGGTATGGCTCACATGTAATCATTCTCACGTGCATTTACGAATGCATCTCAAGATGAATCTCTCCGACAAGGGATAATGGTTAGTCACGCCGTGAAGTGTTGCGACATTGTAACTATAATTCAGCCTCACACATGGAGAGCTGAAAATGACAGACAAAGAAATAGCCCTTGAGCAGGCATTGATTGCCATACTAGCAGCTGCAAAATCGTCAAATGTAGACATTGATGAGCTGGTAAAAAATGCACGCTCGATCGTGCTGGATAGCTCGCACAGTAGCAACATAGTCGACGACAAGAGTATTAGGGTTGCTTCGTGCGAAGAGCTGGACTCAGCTGCTAGCAAGGTTTAATCAACATTTATTTTATTTAGCCGCCTACGGGCGGTTTTTTATTGGAGCCAATATGACCGACACCTACCGCATCACAGTGACCACCAAATTCGGTGAGACGCATGAAGGCCTGATGAACCGGTCACAGCCTAAAATCGTTAACGGCTTTATCGGCATTGCCCGGGAAGATGGTGGTTGGTTCTATCTGGCGCCTGATGACGTGCTCAAGATGGAGTACGTGCCAGAGCAAAAAGAGTAAGATGACCTCCACCACAAAGGAGGAGGTCGCCGATGAAGTTGAAGCCAAAATTTGAGGATTACACGGAAGCCGATTTTACAGCGTTAGTAGCTGAAATTTTCAGTGCCGAGGGCGGTGAAAAGTACCAAGACGAATTGCTGGAGAATTTCATTGCTATCAGTGAGCATCCAGAAGGTTCAGACCTGATTTACTACAATTTTGACGACGACCTGACTCCCGAGAAGGTTGTTGCGATAGTGAGAGAGTGGCGCAAAGGTCAGGGGCTGGCTGATTTCAAGGTATAGTCATCTCAAGGCGCATTTGAGAGTGCTCCTGCTAATGGCAATGAAAATTAAAAAAATATTGGTTATCTTCTGAGTGCAGCAACCAACCATTCAGAGGAATATAAGATGATTTACTCAAAAATTGATACTCGCTACATAACCAGCAGCTCGAATGAAAGGCTAGTTAGGTACGACAGAATTAAAATTGATAATGACACTTATGCAGTCAAAATCTGGGACGATCAACATCAGGAAATCTCCCCTACCAGTTCAATTGTTGAAATGGCAAACTTGAATTTCACCAGGGCTGACTACAACAAGGAATATGGAATTGGTAGTTTTCAGGGAGGGGTGGGAAAAGAAAGTCCGCCAGCTTTTGACGATTATGTTTGGAATAAATGCCAAGAGCATCGAAATTCAATGCCAGAATGATCAATGCCGCCTCCGGGCGGTTTTTTATTGGAGGCGGCATCTAAAGTTTAAGGCTTAGGTCTCTTTGGTGTGGGGGTAGGTTGTGGTTGGTTTTTTTCAAAATCTTTTAATATTTCTTCTGCTAGCGGACCAGTTATGCGTTTACCGTTAAGGTAGACAGCAACAGGCTTACCGTCTACTACCTCAATGTCATACTCAATGCCTTTATAAGTATGCTTCTCCATCAAATTCTCCATGTTCCATATATTTATGAGAAAAAAATATGGCACTCACCGACAAACAAGAAATGTTCTGTCGCGAGTACCTCATCGATTTGAACGCCACGCAAGCGGCCATTCGGGCGGGGTACAGCGATAAGACTGCAAACCGTACCGGATCTGAAAACCTGTCAAAACCTGACATTGCGCAACGCATCATTGACCTTAAATCAGAGCGCAACGAAAGGGTAGAGGTAAATGCAGACTATGTGCTGCGCCGTCTGGTTGAAATCGATGAAATGGATGTGCTCGACATCCTTAAGGATGACGGCGGCCTGAAAATGGTACACGAATGGCCGAAGGCCTGGCGCACCACGCTGAGTGGTCTGGACATCCTGACCACCGTCACCAACTTCGACGAAACGACGATGGAAAACATCCTTAAGAAGATTAAGTGGCCGGATAAGGTGAAGAACCTTGAGCTGCTTGGTAAACACGTTGCCGTTCAGGCATTCAGGGAGCAGGCGGCGCATGAGCACACCGGGAAAGACGGCGGTGCTATCCAGCATGAGCACAAGATCAGCGCAGAGGAGTTAACTGATGAACAGCTTGCCGCAATTGCAGGCGGTAAGTAAGCAGCAGGCCGCTCAGGAATTACTCAGAAGGCGTCAGGCTCGCAGTGGCCTCCACCAGTTCATTCAGTACATCAACCCTGATTACATCGTCAGCAAGTTCTCAGAGACGGTCTGCGCCGCGCTGGATGGGTTTATTGCCGATATGGTTGCAGGCGTACGGCCAATCCTGATTCTCGGTGCGCCACCGCAGCATGGTAAGTCCGACATCGTTTCGCGCTATCTACCGGCTTATTTCTTTGGCAGGCATCCGGAGATGCGTGTCGGCGCTTTGTCATACTCATCTGATTTGGCCGGCGACATGAACGCAGACGTTCAGCGCATCATGTCTACGCCTGAGTACAGGAACCTGTTCCCTGATTCATGGCTGGGTAATAAGACTTCTGATGGCGTGGCTGTTAAGCGCAATACCAACGAGTTCGGTATTGCCAATCACAAAGGCACATACGTGTGCGCTGGCGTGGGCGGTCCGCTGACGGGTAAGAAAATTGACCTCGGCATCATTGATGACCCGATAAAGAACGCCAAAGAGGCTCTCAGCCCGACCACAAAAAAATCCATCTGGAACTGGTACGTATCCACGTTTAAGACCCGCCTGTCCAAAAACAGCGGCGAAATAATCATGGCTACGCGCTGGGCGACAGATGATTTGTCGGGGCGCGTGGTGGAGATCACTCCTCGCGCTAAGGTGCTCGCCTTTCCGGCTATCAATGAGTCAGGCGAAGCTCTGGTGCCAGACCTGCACCCTAAAGAGAAGCTGCTCGAAACGAAAGCGATCCTAGGGGATTACTTCTGGTCAGCGATGTATCAGCAATCGCCTAAACAGGCTGGCGGCTCAATCTTCAAAGATGAGTGGATGCAGTACTACCTGCCCAAAGACCTGCCAGCGAATTTCGACACTGTTATCCATAGCTGGGATATGACCTTCAAAGACAGCGAAGGGACTGACTATGTTGTGGGACAGGTCTGGGGTAAGAAGGGCGCAAACTCTTACCTTCTCCATCAGGTGAGGGCGCGCATGAGCTTCACTGCAACGCTGAAAGCCGTAAAACGTATGGCCGATCAGTTTCCAAAGGGTCTCAGAAAACTTGTCGAGGACAAAGCCAACGGACCCGCAGTAATCGACTCACTGAAGAGTACTGTTTCTGGTCTCGTTCCTGTAGAGCCGGACGGCAGCAAGGTAGCCCGCGCCCACGCCATTACGGCCGTGTGGGAGGCCGGGAACATATTCCTGCCTCACAAAGATATTGCGCCCTGGATCGTCGACACCGTTACGGAAATCACCACATTCCCTGTCGGCGCGAACGATGACGTTGTTGATGCTATGACGCAGGGACTTCGAGACCTGTATCAACGCAAAGAACTCAGCCCACTGGACATCATGTAATGACGAAGAAAAACATTGTTGGTCGTCTTAATGATGGCCTGGTCAGCTTAATGACCTCACTCGGCGAGAAGATCGGCGCGGTGCGATACAGCAGCACGCGACCTGATGTGCCGGACAAAGAGCTGCTCGCGATGTACAAAAAATCGTGGGTGGTAAAGAAGTACATCGATAAGACGGCCGCCGATATGCTGAAGCTGCCGCGCGCCTTCTCAGGTGACGTGGACAGCACTCTGGTGCAACGAATCGAAGACGCGCAGACAGAGCTTCAGCTCAATCAGGTGTTCAATGATGCCCTGAGCTGGGCGTCGCTGATGGGTGACTCACTCATTGTGGCTGTCACCGATTGCTCTGATGAGCTGATCGCCAGTGAGGTCAATCTGCAGACAGAGGACATCGTTAAGTTTCTGGTATTCCGCAAAGGTGAGTACACGCCGGACAGCAACGTCATCACGGATGTCGCTTCTGCTTACTTCGGTGAGCCGCTGACCTATCAGATTGATATCGGCAAAAAGCAGCTGCGCTTTCACCACACCCGATGCCACCGGACGAAGCTTGGCCGGCATAGCATTAAAGATCGGGCGAAATTCGGAACCTCTGACCTGCAGGCGCCCTATGAGCACATCAAGACGTTCGACACCGCCATCCTGAGCACAGGCGACACCATTCAGGAAGCGAATGTGGACGTGTTGTTTGTGCCTGGCATGAACAATCAGATCGCCGCCGGGCAGGAAAATCAGGTGCGTGATTACGCCAGGGTGATGAAGGAAACGAAATCATCCACCGGGCTGCTGCTGATTGACGCAGGCACGCCGGAAGCGCAGGGGCGTTATGAGCAGAAAAATGCTCAGTTCGGCGGGCTCTCAGATGTCATCACCAAAATGGCGACCGTTCTGGCCGGCGCGCTCGACAGGCCTATTACAGTTCTGTTCGGGCAATCAGCCAGCGGGTTCAGCAGCGGGGAAGAGGATAACAAAGCCTATTACGAAACCATCAACGGCATGCAGGAAACACGCCTGCGACCAATGCAGGATTTCGCTGACAGGTTCATCCTCGACCGTCTGGCAGTTACTGAGCAGATGACCTACGAATATCCGTCAATCGACAGCATCAACGAAACGGAAGAGGCAACGCGCTTCACTCAGTATGCGACCGGATTCAACACCCTCGTTACCGGGCAGATTCTGACTGAAGAGATTGCTCTGCGGGAGATGATTGCCCGCGGCGTCCTGAAGACAGTAACCGAAGAGGAAATTCAGGGCATCGTCAGCGGTGGTGCAGATTCAGGCTCATGGGGTAACTATGGAATTACAGCAACTCCTGGAGCGCAAGCAGGGCCGACGGAAGCCACGGCGGCGTAAGATGCGGCCGCCCACGCCCAGCAAACGCGCTGAGGTGTGGTACCGGGACCGGCTTTCAGAGTTCATCAGCAGCATGACTCAGATCGTCACCGAGGAACTGGAAAGGCCCATGCTTACTGACGCACCAGATGATAACCCGCTTTCAATCACCGCCAGACTCGCCCGAATTATGCAGCGCCTCGCCAGTATCTCTATTGGCGAGATAGCCAGCCGCATAGCTGCAGGGCTCGTCAGGCGCGCCAATCTTCAGAACAAAGAGCAGACGCAACGAACCTACAAAGAAGCCTTTGGTATCGACCTCACCGGAATGCTGGGTGACGGTGCCGTCAGGGAGAAAATGGAGGATGCAGTCCGCGAAAACGTTGATCTGATTACGTCTATCCAGACTGACTTTATCAATGACATCGGGGAAAAGGTGTTTGGCAACCTGCGCGAAGGAGGCCGGAGCGAGAACCTGATTAGCATTATCCAGGAGCGTGGAAACGTCTCTCTGAGCCGCGCACGCTTCATTGCCCGTGACCAGACAGCAAAGCTCAACTCACAGCTGACAGAGGCGCGCAGTCAGGCGCTGGGGCTGGATGTTTATGAGTGGAGCGGTACCGGCGATGAGCGAGAGCGTGACAGCCATTTCGCCCTGAACGGCAAACTCTGCAAATACTCTGATCCGACCGTCTATTCAGATGACGGCGGCAAGACATGGAAGAAGCGCAGCAGCATCGGTGCTTATGAGGGTAAGCCCGGTGAGGATTACCAGTGCCGATGTCTTTCTCTCCCTTACGTAGCGTGGGAATAAACCATGACGTGGAAACGAACACCGCAGGGGTACGTAATTACCACTGCGACGATAACCCGCGCCGGTCCGATTGAATATTACGGGCATGAGGTGGGGTTAACCGGCAGCGATGCCAACAAGAAGATCACAGTAATCCGCACGCTCGATGAGCTATCAAAGCCCGAAACACTCGCCTCCTTCAACGGCCTGCCTTTCACCCTGACGCATCCTGACGACGGCGCAGTGAATGCGACAGACCACAAAGAAAAAGCATCTGGCCACATCGCTAACACTCGCATCAATGGCGATGAGGTGGAATGCGACGTTTTCCTGACTGATTCAGCGGCAATCGAGACGCTGGAGAAGACCGGAATAAGAGAGGTTTCGGTTGGCTATGAGCCCGCAGAACTTATTGATCGGGGCGGGCAGCTTTACCACATAAACATTCGCGGCAATCACGTCGCGGGCGTGGCAGAGGGGCGTTACGGTCCTCAGTGTAAGTTAAACGACAAAAAAGGTAAGCCGATGTTCAAAACACTAACCGACGCCCTCAGTTTCCTGAAGGGTAAAAAGCTCAAAGACGCAGACGGCGCCAGCCTGACGCCTGATGAGATTGTGGGGATGATTTCCGCACTGGAAAAAGCCCTCGAAGATTTAAACGCTCAGGACACTGATGAAGCAAACGCTCAGGCTCAGCAGGTTCTGTCTCAGCTTGCAGAACTGAAAGCGCAGCTCGAAGGCATGACTGTTACGCCGCCGGTAGATGCAGATCCGGACAGTGCCGGCAGCGATGACAAAGACGCGAAAATCAGCGCGCTCGAAACCGAGAATGCTGACCTGAAAGACAAGGTGAAGGAACTGGAAGATAAGCTGGCCGCCCTACAGGCAGACAGTGAAACCGAGGCAACCCTGACCGACGCCAAAGCCCGATTCCCGAAAGTTAATTTCAACGACGCCAAATCAGCCCGCGCCGTTCGCTCCGCCGTGCTGGTCAGCACCCGTGCATTCAACGATGCGCAGGTTAATGCGATGACCGACAGCGAAGTCAGGGCGGCTTATGCGGCGATTCAGGCTACCGCCAAATCACGCAGCAGCATCGGCTCTCACCTGTTTAACGACAATAAGCCCGCTCCAACTAAAACGGCCACCCAGCGCCTCGGAGGTAAATAATCATGGCATTCGGATTCACAGACTGGGACGGTGCAGACGGCACTATCCAACCAGGTTCTATCAAGCGCGCGTCCAGCTCAAACGACAAGGTCTGGGGCGAAGAGAACCTGACTAATACGCCATTGCCGTACGGCACGTTCGTAGCGGTTAACCCGGCAGGCGGCGTTATGCCTCTGGCAGCTGATACGCGCATTCACGGCATTGTGGTACGCGATATTTATGGCGACGCATCACCCGCTAATAAGACGGCCAACATCGGCCACTTCTCACACGGTGACTGTGTTGGGGCGCTGACTGTTGACGGCGTGGACTTCGTGCGCGGCGATACGGCGTACATCGTTCCGACCGGTGCGGATGCTGGCAAGGTTACCAGCGAGGCAGCCGGCAACATCGATTTGGGTTACTGGGTTGAAGATGTGAGCGCAGGTAATAACTGCGTTGCGATCACCCTGGGTTATGTACAGCAGGCAGCGCCGGCAGCGGCGGGAGAATAAGAAATGGCAATGGAAACCGCAGATTTTGAAAACGTACTGCAGGAAGCGCTGACCGAGCGCGATACAACCCTGCAGGAGCGAGAGCTGCCGGAAATCAACATCGGTGAAGCGCTGCCGATCAAAGAGGGTCTGGACTTTGCCCTCGAATACGTTGATTTCGGTGTCTCTAAGGTTGTCGGATCAGTTAAGGACGGCATCATCGGCAACAAAACCAACAGCCTGAAAACCATTGATAGCGATATCGAGTGGCTGAAGGCGCCTGTGGGTCAGTGGGCTAAAGCGGCCACCTGGACACAGCAGGAGCTGGAGAAGATCGCCCGCCTGAACATTAACCTGCAATCCAAAAAGCAGGATGACTTGTACGCAAACGCTCTGGCAACCATCCAGTATGCGGGCTACGTCGGTCATCAGGGTGTTAAAGGTCAGGAAGGTCTGCTGACCGGCGCCGCTGTGCAGGTAATCACTGACGCGGGCAACAAAACCATTGCGGACATGACTTCTGCTGAGTTTGTTGCGCTGGTGCTTAACGCCTACAACGTTGCATGGAAAAAATCCGGGTACCGCATCCAGCCGAGTCACATCGCGATGGATGCCAGTGATTTCATGCTGGCAATGCAGAAGTTCGATCCGAACTCGGCAATTGTCGGAACGGACCTGCTGCCGGTGGCTGCAATGGATCGCATCATGGCGGCACTGCGCAAAGCATCAGGTAATGAAGCCTTCAGCATCACGTTTGTGAAGGTGCCAAGCAACTATGCAGTGGGCATTAAGACAGGCAAGACGCGCATGGCGATTTACACCTATGAGGCGGACTACCTTGAAATGGAAGTTCACATGCCGGAGCTGCTACCTGTCCGCGCACGTGACCTGCTGACGTATGAGTGTGGTTATCGCTCAGCGTTCGGCGGCGCCATGTGGAAGCAGCCGCAGTCAGCTGTGTACGTGGATTACAAGTCCTCACCGCAGTAACAGAAGGGGGTAGCATGAAATTCACTGAACGTTACCCCGAATTCTCCAGCACCGCACCAGCCCGCATCAGCGGCGCTCTTGAAGATGCAGCAAACCAGATGAGCCGCAAAGTGTGGGGCCGCCTGTATGAACAGGGTCAGGCTGCATTGGCGGCTCATCTTCTCTTTGTGTCTGGCGCACTGACAGCCTCCGGTAACTCCAACGGTAACCCGATGAAGACGATCGCCAGCAGGTCCGTTGCCGGCGTTTCTGTCAGCTACTCATCTCCAGATGCCGGGTTTGGTTCAAATCACGATGGCTACGCATCCAGCGGCTACGGTCAGGAATACATCCGCCTGCGCAAACTGGTAGCCGTGCATGTGCTGGCGATTCGATGAGGGGGATGCATGACACCGGAAGAAACGCTCAGGGCAACAACTGAGTATCTGAAGAACCTGCAGGCGATGAAGTCTCACCATGTCGCTGTGGGCCTGCCGGCATCAAAGGTAGCGGATAAGAAATATGAAGGCGGCGTGTCAGTCATTGAGGTGGGCGCTGCGCATGAATTCGGCACGGAGCATATCGATGAGCGCTCGTTTCTGCGCGCTCCCTTCACCCTGAAGAAGTCGGAAATTAACCGGGCTATTGAAAGTCAGCTTGCCAGTGTGGGGGCCGGTCAGAGAGACGCAGTATCGGCTCTTAACCTGATTGGCATCGTTGCCCGCAATATCAGCGTTAAGGCGTTTGAGACCGGCGGTTACGGTACGTGGCCGGACATCAAGGAAGCGACCAAGAAGGAAAAAGGGTCGTCCGGGGTGCTGATAGACACAGGCGAGCTGCGGGGCTCTATAACATGGGAGGTTCGCAGTGAGTGATTTATCCGATCTCGATATGGCCGATGCGCTCATTGGCTGGGAGCAGTCTGTCAGGCTGAAAACCAAAGCAGAAGTCACGGTCGACTTTATGCCGGTAACCGTCGTCACGGCGCAAGACATCATTGCGGTTGTACAGAGCGCTAACAAAGAGAACCTGACGCTGGACAGCCTGGACTGGTCGAAAGAGTACCTTCTCATTCATGCGCGCATGGAGATAGAGGTGGGGCAGTTCATTGAGAAGGGCGGCAGAGATTATAAGGTCGTTTCGCCTGGGGACTTTATGGACTACGGATTTTGCTCTGCGATTGCGGAGGAAACCAAACTTCCGTTACTGGTGGCGACACCATGAAACAACCTCACCTGATAGCCGTGGCCCGCTTTGTGCGTGACCTGCTGAGTTATGACGAGCAGCTCATTAAGTTTGACCGCCAGAACATTATCGCTACCGACTTCTCCAGAGGATACATCGTCGTTAATGGCAGCCTGCCGCAGTCCGTCCTTGCCAGAGGCCAGCGATATAACGGCATTGCAGAAGAGATGCGTTACACCGCAGCAGTCAGCCACGGCATTGTGCTGGAGTTCTACGGCGATGCTGCTTATGCAAACGCAGAGGCATACCTGATGCTTAGCAGCAGCCAGAAAGGCTGTGAGCTTCGGCGCAAAAATGGCCTGACGATCATGTCGGTATCAAACATAACGGATGTCGGTCAGCTTCTCGGACAGTCACACGGCAACCGCGTTCACCTCAGCTTCAACGTTCAGTACGCCCCGGCCCGCGATGTGCAGACCCTGCGCATAGATACGCCGCAGTTTAAATTTCTAGAGGATAAGTAAATGCCGGCATCAATTAATAACGTCATTAACGTGACGCTCCTTGAGGAAGGTCGCTCGGCCGCCCGGGACAACATCA
>Ga0157372_10007119_pt1 | contig 11912 bp, 8 predicted proteins | sample C55metaG_FD_115307 | JGI IMG/M metagenome (GOLD analysis project Ga0157372, IMG submission 115307) | Corn rhizosphere microbial communities from Kellogg Biological Station, Michigan, USA - C5-5 metaG | ecosystem: Host-associated > Plants > Roots > Rhizosphere > Soil | place: USA: Michigan...
GCCTAACTGGAATATCACCTATAATGGATTGACAAGGATGAAGGGAATGGAAAAGATCTTTACCAGCTTCACTGTGCGGCATGGATACAACAGCACATTGAGCATGAACAGCTTTAATACAGCACTTTTATTTATGGATCCCCTGAGAGTGGGCTACCCTTACTTCAGAGATACACAGACGGGTAACTATATTCCTTATTTCCTGGTGCCAAATATTACTATCAGTGAGCAGTTCAGCCCATTGGTAGGTGTCGACATGTCTTTTACCAACCAGTTGTCTACCAGGTTTGAATATAAAAAGTCAAGGCAGTTAAGCTTAAGTTTGGTGGATTACCAACTGGCAGAAAACCGTTCCACGGAATATTCTATAGGCATTGACTGGCGTAAAAGAGGAGTGCCATTTTTAAGGAATATCAAGATCGGGAAAAGTGGTAAAGGGCTGGATAATGATGTTACCATGCGTTTTGATTTCAGTTTAAGGGATGATGCTACTGCCAATACCAAACTGGATCAGAATACAGCATTTGGTACAGCAGGTCAGAAAGTGATCAGGTTGGCGCCTTCGATAGATTACGTTATGAACAACAGGGTCAATATCAAGTTGTATTTTGAACAGAACAGGTCAATTCCTAAAATAGCAACTACTGCCCCCATCACCACTACAAGAGCAGGCGTTCAGATCCGTGTTTCTTTATCACAATAATTAAAGGGACAAATGAAGTATATATAAGAAGCCTCAAGCAATTGAGGCTTTTTGTTTTAAAGCCGTGTCTTTTTAAACAACATTACATAACCACACAGTCCTTTCTTTTTCTTTTTATTGACTTGTAAAATCCTGAATTGATGGTATAGTGTAACATTAGGCAGGTAGGAGAAGGAGATAAAATTGCTTTCGCTGCGGCTTCGTTTTTCATAGATCACCATATTCCCATCGGCATCGATCAGACGCACTTCTACCTGGTTGGAATTGTGATCTCCGATAAATACAAAATGATATAATGATTTTTCCTGCAATGGAACGATCACCGGCAGTTCATACTGACTTTCCATAGTAACTGAATTTTCTTTCAGTAGCGTAAAGCCTTCCAATGCTACAGCCTTTGTGATACTATCTGCCTGAACATGGATTAACGAGTCATTGCAAGGTTGAAGTTTTAATACTTCCTGTGAGAAGGCAATTGTACTGAATATGGTTACCAGTAAAAAGGGAAAGAGTAGGTTTTTCATAGTAAAACAGGTTGAGTATAAAGCTAACTTAAAGCAATTACCGGCGTTAAGAATAGCTTATTCGATTGTTCCTGATCTGTTAATAACAAATGAGTTGGCTTGCTGGGTGCTCGTAACTACAAGGTCATTGATACATACGTGGGCGGGTAGGGTAGCAGTATAATATATGACATCTGCCACATCTGCCGCAGACAATGGCACAAAACCTTCATATACTTTTTTGGCAGTATCTTCTGCACCTTTAAAACGGACAAGAGAGAATTCGGTTTCAGCTGCCCCAGGATGGATGGCGGTGACTTTGATGAAGTGTTGTAACAGGTCAATACGCATAGACTTGCTAATAGCATCAACTGCAGATTTTGATGCACAATACACGTTTCCGCCTTCGTAAGCTTCTTTGGCCGCGGTTGAGCCTATATTGATTATATGACCTTTTTTCCTTTGGATCATAAAAGGAATGACTGCTTTTGAAACATACAATAATCCCTTTACGTTCGTATCTATCATAGTATCCCAGTCATCCAGGCTGGCCTTGTCAAATTGATCCCTTCCAAGGGCAAGGCCGGCATTGTTTACCAGGATGTCCACATGTTTCCATTCTTCCGGTAAATTGTTTACAGTTTCAAAAACGGCCTTCTGGTCACGCACATCAAATGGTGCAGCAAAACATTTTACACCATATTTGTCTTCAAGGAAATGCTTTTGGCTCTGTAACCGGTCTTCCCTGCGCCCGTTTAAAATAAGGTTGTAACCGTTCCTGGCAAACTGCAATGCACATGCTTCACCAAAACCCGAAGTAGTGCCCGTAATGAAAACTATCTTATTCATGGCAGCGAAGATAAACCAATCAACTTTTTAATTACATCCGGGTATACCTATAACAAGGTTAATGTCAGGTATGAAGTTATTAGGGTTAAATAGCTATTGTCTTTATGCTTATCTGATAAGGGTAACTGTTCCCTTGGCAAAAACAGACTTTCCGGTATAATCAACCCCTTTTACTACCCATACAAAAGTGCCGCTTGCCTGTTCTTTACCCCCGATCTTTCCATCCCAGCCCTTGCCATTAGTTGTAGTGCTGAATACTAATTCTCCCCAGCGATTGAAAACACGGAAATATTCAATGTTAAGTATCCCTACAGCAATAGGACGGAATACATCATTTTTCCCATCGTTGTTGGGAGTAAATGCTGAAGGGACAAAGACCTGTGGATTGGTTTTAAAAATTTTAACGGTTACAAAGGCCGAATCAGTGCAATTGTTTTCGTCAACAACGATCACCCTATATGTGATACTATCGAAGCTGCCATTATATATACCTATAGGATTATGTATATCATCAGTGCTCAGGGAGGTCTTTGGTGACCATGTATAACTTTCACCTCCGCTTGCATTAAATAATAAAGGTTGATTCACAACTACAGAAGTATCATTCCCTGCAAAGGCCTTAACCTTTGGATATACAGTTACAAGAACAGTATCCCTGCCTGGTTTTGGACAACCTAAATTATCTAAAACAGTCAAAACATATGAAGTGGTATTTGCGGGGGAAGCTACAGGGTTTAAAGAGTTTGGATCATCCAGTGAACTTGTGGGTGACCAGGTAAAAGAACTGCCTTGTATGCTTGCATGTAGTTGTGCGGAGGTTTTGAAGCAAACAGCAGTGTCTGCACCTGCATTGGATCCCGGATAAGGTACTGTAGTTACAATCACATCATCGGTTGCTTTACATCTTCCAATTGTTGCTGTTACCTGGTAAGTAGTGCTACTTGCTGGCCTGGCATTAGTAATGGCAGAATTTGGATCTTGTATAGTAGCTGCGGGTGACCACACATATCGTAGTCCATCGCCGGTAGCGCTTAACTGCACTGAATCTGCAAGGCAGATCACCGTATCACCCCTTGCCTTTAATGTAACAAAATCTACTACCCTTACCTGCACTGTATCGTTATTGATGCATCCATTGTCATCCAGTTGAACTGTGTACCTGGTAGTAGAAGTTGGGTGTACCAAGGGGTCCGCACTTGATGGGTTGATGATGTTCGCCGACGGTGACCAGCTGAACGATCCCATGCCATTAGCATGTAGTTGTAAAGTATCACCATTACATATTAGTGTATCACTAAAGGGGAGCGTTAATATCGGTTTATCTATGATATCAACGGCTTTAAAGACAGTATCACGGCAACCCTTACTATTAGTGACAATAAATCTTACGTTCTTGGAGCCTGTTTTCCCATAGGTATAAGTAGGATTTTGTATTTGGGAGATATCATTCTCAACATCAGGATCTCCAAAGTCCCAGCTCCAGGAATCTATCAAGCCATATCTTGTCCGGGTAGTATCAAGGAATTGCGTGGGCTTATTAACACAAATACCGGAAGATGTGAAGCCTGGGAAAAAACCTGGATAAACTTTGATCCTGGAGATTGCACTGTCGCTGCATTCATCACCACGATTGATAGCAAGTTTAAAAACATAGGTGCCGGTATCGGCATAGGTATGAGTAGGATTTTGTAGGGTTGAAGTAAAACCATCACCAAAATCCCAGAAGTATGATTTGATCAGAACTGAAGCTGGGGCTTCATTTCCAAATGTATAGGTAAATCCGTCACAGGAAAGGTATTCCTGTTTAAGTGCTGCATCAGCTACATTACAATCTCCTACTTTTATCTGGAGGTCTTTCCTTTGGGTTGCAATGGGTTTTCCATTGCGGTATTCCGTAACGCAAACTGTCACCACGTAGATCCCCACAGAGGGTGCAATACCGCAGATCATACCAGTTTTGGGGTCCAGGGTTACATTAGGTCCTAAAGGTGATTCTCCAAAATAAGGCCTGGAATAAGGTACAGAAATATAGGGAGGACTTGAAGGGTCCGGGGCGGGATCATTGGGTGTACCTCCAAGGTATGCGCCACAAAAACTGTACGCCAAAGAATCTCTTAAAGAAGGATCATTGCTATCGGGGTCTGAGGCGCTAAAATCATAACAAAAATAATTATTGGCGCATATTATTACTGTATCTCTCCCAGTGAACCTTGCGCTATTGTTAGCTGGTCCATTTGCCAATATGGAAGTGCCGGGTATCTCAGCTATATATGTGGCACCAACCTGATTAGAACCTATAAGGTTATTGATCCCTGCTATTCTGCAGCATCTCTGGTAAGCTACGGTATATCCATTAGCAACACCTGGAAGTGTAACATCAAATTCGTAATACCCTACCTGGTAGCAGACATCCGGAGGATTTTGGATACATGGACTTGGCGAACTGAGATCAAGTGTAACAGTTGGGTTTTTATCAATGCTCTTCTGCCAAACTAAGCTGTTATTTGAATTATTGAAAATGGCAATACTGGCGGACGGATCTAATTGTGCTGATCCCGGGGGAGCATTACAATCCCTGTAAAGCTTTAAAACTACATGATAGGTATAATTGTTTCCTGACTGTGAAACAAGAGTGTAATACATTTCCCCACCAGTGATATGATTGGCATTGGCAGCAATGGCTCCAAGGCAAATAATAATAATAAGCAGGAAAAGTTTTTTCATTCTGGCTGAGTGGTCTTTGTAACGCTGGCGATATAGTTTCTTAAGATCCTGTCGGCTTCCACTCTTTCTTCAATCATTCCCATATGGCCGGATTCGTTAAGTATATGAATATACGAAAGTTCGGGAAGGTAAGATTGCTCTAACCCCTCCCTTATGGGAACTGCTGTATCATATTTTCCAAAAACAAATAAAACGGGCAAATGGGTTTGTTTTAATACTTCTGTCCTTTCTGGCCGATTGATCATTGACACATAATAAGAAACGAGTGCTGCAGCAGAAAAGTTGTGTGAAGCATTAATTTGATCTTCAATAAGGTGCGCACTTTTTTCCTTTGTAACAGGACTGAATAAATTGGGTATGCTAGTCTTTAAAAACTCAAAGGGTCCATGGCTTTGAATGAATTTGATACCTTTCTGCCGTATTTGTTTCTTTTCTTCACTATCTGCAAAGGCAGTTGAATGAAATAAGCCAAAACCCCTGAGCATATGGTGGTACTTTTCCGCAAATGCAAGGGTAATATACCCGCCCATGCTATGACCTATCATAATAACTGAATGAGGTTCACCCTCTTTAAAAAAGAGTGACGCTGTTTCATGTTCAATCAATGCCTTTATTGATTCTGCTAAACCTTCCATACTCATATCATCAATGATTTCAGAGGCTCCGCTTCCGGGAAGGTCAGGTATGATCAATTTTAAAGCAGGGAAAGCATCATACTGATTTTGCCATACATTTCCATCTTCCCCAAAACCATGGAGTAGTACCACAACAGCTCCTTCCCCATGGCATCGATAAGAAAGCTTTTTACCCTTTATTGAGATCTCTTTCTGTTCCATATGAAGGATTTTTAGCTAAGTTCCAACTTCTCCAGGTTATCAGTAAAGCAATTGGAAGTAAGGAAAGGTTCAATTGTTGTGGAAGAAAAAACCATGTAATGATTAAAATAATACTGAGCCAGAAAACAGCCTTGAAATAACTTAATACCCAAAAACTTCTTTTGCCTATGAAAAAAGCCATAATTACATGAGTTGGCAATGCCCAGGCAAGATTATAATTATTGCTGGTAACAGTATGATCTGTTCCAAACCACATAAAAAGCAATAGCAAACCTGCAAGCCCCAAAATGAAAAAGAAAAGGAAATCAAATATGAGCAAGGTCCTGGAAGTTCTTTTTCCTTTTTTCAGTGAAAGGAACAGAACAACAAGGAAGAGTAAGATAAAACAAACCATTGGCGTAAATATTCCAGAACTGGCTAGTGGAGAAGGCATGGTTAAAACCGGGGCTGGAGCTGAAACCAAATACTTGCCATTTACGCGGGCACTGTCAAATCCTTTAAGCAGGTAATCAGGAAGAAACATAGACTGCAGGTTGGTAACCTTGCGGTCCAGTTTAGCACCTAATAATATATCAATGCCTAACTTGCTCCAGGGTTCATGACCCCTGTCCAGGTAACTGTGTATCAGGTTCCTGAAACTGGGGACATTGGCAGGTAGAATATTATTGAATTTTACAGGTGATGCGGTATTGTTTGCAACAATATCCCTTGCTCTTGTAGTGCAGTTGTCAAAAAGGAAATCATATTTGTAATGCCGGTTTTCCTCTAAGGCATTAATTTGTAAAGCACTGTATAATTTTATTTTTTCAGCACAGGATAATTGAAGTTCCTGTTCCACTACGCTTCGGCTTTCCACCTGGTAAGTATATAGAAAATCGGGAAAGGCTTCCACTGACAAAGAATACAACAATTTTCCCCGAATGAATTTGCTATAAAAATCCGGAGCAAATTCAAATGTTCCATAATTGTAAACTGCATCTACACCCGCCAGGCTATCCTGCACCCTTATTGCGGTATGGCCAAATGTTGAATACAGTTCTTCACCCGGAGCACAGGTGAGTAATGTTATCCTTAAACTGCAATTTTTTAAGGAATCAGGAGTTTGCCTGGAAAAAGAAGAAAAGCAAAGCCAGAGTATAAAGTAAAGCGCAAGTAAAAGCCTTTTCAATAGATCGTTTTGTCAGGGCAAGATAAGTAAACAGCGTCTTGTTTTAAAGTTAAAAGAACACTGGCATCTTTTGACTATTTTAGAAAAGTGAATTCCAGGGAAGAAATAGAAAAAATGCAGCAGGAATTGCAGGAACTGCATCGGACAATAAAGCAGCAGCAGGAACAGATCATTTTACTTTATAACAAACTGGGACAATTGGGTGGTAAAACCCATGTGGTTCAAAAGAAAGTTCAATTTTCCCTGGAAAACTTTATTGGTTTAAAATTGATACATATCATAGGCATTATTGTACTGGTAATAGGCTTATCCATTGGTGTTAAGTATGCTATTGATAAGGATCTCATCTCAGAAGGAATGCGCATCGGGCTAGCTTACGGAGCAGGATTAATTCTATATTTACTTTCCGCGAGGTTAAAAAGCAAATATCACCTTTTCAGCGCCATTCTTTTCAGTGGTGGTATGGCCTCTATTTATTTTACCACTTATGGGGCATTTGTTTATTATTCCATGATGCCTTTTTCCATTGCTTTCATCATAATGATCCTGCTTACTGTTTTTGTGGTTTACCAGGCTTTGGTATATAACCATGAAGAGATAGCATTACTTGGCCTGGTAGGTGCATATGCCATTCCGTTCCTGATCAGCAAGAACAGCGACAAGCCTGAGCTTTTATTTTTATATATCACTGTTATCAATATTGGCATTATTTACCTGGGTATAAAAAGGCCCTGGAAAAATGTGGGGAGAATTGCGCAGGCTGTAACGTGGCTATTGTTTTTAGCATGGGCAGCTACCAGGTACAATGTGAAAGATCAATGGGTGGGATACCTGTATATGGTAGTTTTTTATTTGCTGTTTGTCTTCAATGCTTTGTCTGGCAAAATATCCAGGAAAGTAAAATTGCAAAAGGAAAACTTTTACCAGTTATTATTAAATAACCTTGCTCTTTATATTGGATCCTTATTTATCTCTACACCTTCAATGAATGTTCACTCGCTGGCCCTGGTGACTTTCATTAACGCCATAGTTGCAGCAATTCTTGCCGCTGTATTGTATTCGGTATGGAAGGAAAAACAATCCTCCTTAATAACAGGAGCTTTTGCCTTCTTCTTATTCATTCTTTTTATCGCATTCCAATGGACAGGATTAACTGTCACGTTTTTGTGGTTGTTAGTGGCGTTACTCCTTTTTGCAGCAGGAGTGATGCGTAAACTAAAAATTCTGCGAATGGGTGCCATTGTTCTGTTGGGAATAACTCTTTTCAAACTGGTACTATTTGATAGCCTCACTTTCACCACTGTTCAAAAAGTAATATCCTACCTGGTGCTGGGCATATTGTTACTGGTAGTATCTTACCTCTATCAAAAGTACAGGCACCGCATGTTCAATGAAGAAGCGGAAAACTAAGAAAGTTCAATTAATAGTTACTTCCTGCTATAGTTAGGTGCTTCCCGTGTGATCTCTACGTCGTGTGCATGGCTTTCACGCATTCCGGCATTGGTGATCTTCACAAAACTTGCTTCTTTTAATTCGGCAATGTTTTTGGCTCCGCAATAACCCATGCCTGCCCTAAGGCCACCTACAAACTGGTAAACGATCTCTTTCAATAATCCTTTATAGGCTACGCGTCCTTCAATGCCTTCAGGTACATATTTTTTTACATCGGCTTCTGGATCCTGGAAGTAGCGGTCACTGCTTCCAACTGACATAGCGCCTAAGGAGCCCATTCCCCGGTATTCTTTGAATTTCCTGCCTTCATAAATTATAGTATCACCAGGGCTTTCTTCGGTTCCTGCAAATATGCTACCCATCATTACGCAATCAGCACCGGATGCCAGCGCTTTCACCATATCTCCGGTGTACCTGATGCCTCCGTCTGCAATAAGTGGAATACCTCTTTTAGACAATGCTGCATTGGCCTGCATGATGGCAGTTAGTTGTGGAACACCTGCTCCTGCCACTATTCTTGTTGTGCAAATAGAGCCAGGGCCAATACCTACTTTAACAGCATCAGCACCCGCCTCAGCCAGGGCATCCGCACCTGCAGTAGTGGCAATATTCCCTGCTATGACATTAATATGTTTAAAATTCTTTTTGATGTCTTTCAGCGCATCAATAATTCCCTTACTATGGCCATGTGCACTGTCAAGGCAAATAACATCGGCACCTACATGTTGAAGTGCTGCCACACGGTCCATGAGGTCTTTAGAAACACCAACAGCAGCACCTACCAGCAATCTTCCTAAGGAGTCCTTTACGGCATTGGGGTAGGAGGTAACCTGTAGAATATCCCTGTAGGTAATCAAGCCAATCAACTTCCCGTCCTTATTGACAACAGGAAGCTTTTCAATCTTTGTCTTATGTAAAATGGCTTCGGCTTTTTTCAGGTCAGTACCTTCCGGGGCTGTAATAAGATTTTCTTTGGTCATCACTTCACTGACCTTACGGTGCATATCCAGCTCAAAGCGAAGATCACGATTGGTAAGAATGCCTGCCAATTTTCCACCACCATCCACGATGGGGATACCACCTATCTTGTTTTCTCTCATCAAATGCAAGGCGTCACCTATTGTGGCATCCACTGTTAGCGTAATGGGGTCAATGATCATTCCACTTTCACTACGCTTCACTTTCCTGACGTGCTCGGCCTGCCTCTCAATACTCATGTTCTTATGAAGCATACCAATGCCGCCTTCTCTTGCAAGGGCTATTGCCAAAGATGCTTCTGTTACAGTATCCATTGCAGCTGATAACATGGGAATATTTAAAGTAATATCCTTTGTAAGCCTTGTTTTTATTTCTACATCACGGGGAAGTATCTCAGAATGTGCCGGAACCAGCAATACATCGTCAAACGTTAAACCTTCAATGAAGTTTTTGGTAGTGGAGTTTGTTGCCATGTGCAAAGATAGGTGGCTGTCTTCAAAATTCAGAAATATGGAAATGTGAAAATTAAATTGACACCTAAAAAGCAAATTATATGCAGCGAATAGCTTACAATAATTTATACATCTTACCTGGCATCGAACCAATTACAGACTGCAGTTCAAGATTTAAAATAGCAGCGGCAACAGCACTGCTGCTTAATCCACTGCTGATATTGATTTCATCTATATGAACTGATTCTTTTTGTTTTAATATATCTATTACCTGCTTTTCTTCCGGTGTAAGTTCAATAAACAGTTCTTTTTGTTTTTTTACTTTCTTTTTCTTCTCCTGCCACCCCATGATATCAAGTAATTGATCTGCATCTGTAAGCAGAATAGCTTTATTATTTTTTATTAAATAATTGCAACCCTTGCTTTTTGTATCAGTAGTTCTTCCCGGCACTGCAAATACATCCCGGTTATAAGCATCCGCCAGTTTTGCCGTGATCATACTGCCCCCTGAAATAAGTGTTTCCACCACAATGGTAGCATCAGACATTCCGGCAACAATGCGGTTTCGTAAAGGAAAATTATGTTTGTCAGGTAAGGTGCCACTGAAAAATTCACTCAATATGCCCCCATTCTGCAATGCCATATCCCGGGCCAGTCCCTTGTTGACAGACGGGTAGATCTTATCCAGTCCATGACCAACAACGCCTACTGTTGGCATATCATTCTTCAATGCCGCCTTGTGTGCATAGGCATCAATACCAATGGCCAGTCCACTTATTATCAAGGCCTGTTGGGATGATAATGCTGCAATAAGATCTTCCGTGAATTGTTTGCCATAATCGGTATTGCTCCTGGTACCAACTATGGCCACCACTTTAGAAGCGTTAAGGTCTGCAGTCCCTTTATAAAATAGTAAGGTTGGAGAGTCATAACAATTGAGCAATCGTTGTGGATATTCAGGGTCGGTAAGAAATAAGGTCTTTATCTTATATTTTTCAATGAACCTAAGTTCTGCTTCCACCAGGTGAAAGTCATTAAATGTCCTAATGCTGTTGGCCCTGACTGTTCCTATGCCTTCCAGTCTTTCAAGTTCTCTATGTGGCGCTTTAAAAATGGTAGAAGCATTTCCAAATTGCTGTAATAATAATTTAGCATGTACATCTCCTATATTGGGTACCAGTGTTAATGCCAGTTGATAGAATAATTCCGAACTCATAACCTATAGAGTTACAATTTCGGGATTTTTGTCCTGTCACAAATAATTTCTATAAATAATATTAGTAAGTGCTGCCTGATTGTTATTTAATTAAGCTGAATCAAATAAAGAATAGTACTTACTTAGCTACAATTTTCAATTCTGTGCGCCTGTTTTGAGCCCTGCCTTGTTCAGTGGAGTTAGGAGCAACAGGTTGGTTAGCACCAAAACCTTTAGCTATTAAACGGGCCAGGGAAATACCTTTACTGTTTAAATAACTTACTACCGCTTTTGCCCTGTTCTCTGAAAGTTTTTGATTGTCTGTGGCCTTTCCAACATTATCAGTGTAGCCTTCAATTTGAATCTTTACCGTTGGATTTTCCTGTAATAATTGCACCACCTTATCCAGTTCTACCTGTGATTCAGGCTTTAGTTCGTATTTGTTGAAATCAAAAAAGATGTTCCGAAGTACAATTGTTGCATTTATAGCTAATGGTTGTAATGGAATGTCTTTATTATAGGTGGAATCCGGAGACCTGTCCTTTAAAGAATAATTATCAGAATAGAACAAATACCCTCGTCTTGCCACATTAAAGGCATAGTCTTTTCCAACAGGAAGGGTGATCATATAGTTGCCGGTTTCGTCTGTTTGTACCCGTGAAATGGTTTGCCTGGAAGCCAGATCAATCAATTCTACTGTAGACGGCAGTCCTGTGGAAGTGTTCTTGTCATACACTTTACCTTTAACCCATAAAGTTCTTGCAGGGCGTATGTCTTCTCTTAATTCAAACTGGTAAATATCAAGGCCACCCTTTGTATCACTGCGGTCACTGGCGTAATAGGCTGTTTTGCCATCTGAGGCAATAAAAAGTGTTCCTTCATGGCTTATGGTATTGATAGGATACCCCAGGTTCTCCGGATGGCCCCATTTCCCATCATTTCCTTTTCTAACTAAAAAAAGATCCTCCTCGCCATATCCCTGCAGCCCTGTGGAAGCAAAATACAGTGTGTGGTTGTCGGCATGAATAAATGGAGAGGTTTCATCCCCCGCA
>Ga0157372_10007124_pt1 | contig 11907 bp, 19 predicted proteins | sample C55metaG_FD_115307 | JGI IMG/M metagenome (GOLD analysis project Ga0157372, IMG submission 115307) | Corn rhizosphere microbial communities from Kellogg Biological Station, Michigan, USA - C5-5 metaG | ecosystem: Host-associated > Plants > Roots > Rhizosphere > Soil | place: USA: Michigan...
CGATCATGCGAAGGAGCTATGGATGACTGAGTTCACAATTCCCGGCTTGTCGGAGAAGGTCGGCAATAAGGTTGCCGACCTGCTGCAGAAGCAGCTCAGCACGTACAACGATTTGCACCTGACGCTCAAGCACGTGCACTGGAACGTCGTGGGCCCGCACTTCATCGCCGTCCACGAGATGATCGACCCCCAGGTGGACGCCGTACGCGGGTTCGCCGACGAGCTCGCCGAGCGGATCGCCACCCTGGGCGGGTCGCCGAAGGGCACCCCCGGAGCGATCGTCTCCGAGCGCCCCTGGGACGACTACTCGCTGGGACGCGCCGGGACCCAGCAGCACCTCGCGGCCCTCGACATCACCTATCGCGGGATCGTCGAGAGCTACCGCGCCGGGATCAAGGAGCTCGACGAACTCGACCTGGTCACCCAGGACATGTTCATCGCCGAGACCGAGCAGCTGGAGCTGTTCCACTGGTTCATCCGCGCCCACCTGGAGGACCAGGGCGGCCGGCTGGCCACGGAGGACGCCTCGACCGAGAAGGACGCGGCACGCGCTGTCGAGGGCTGAGGGGCTCCGCTTCAGCGGGCGCGGCGAGGAGCAGACGTCACGAGGCCACCTCGTCGCGCACCGCGACCCAGGGCGCGGTCACGCCGTGGTCGACGGCCCAGAGGACGGCCTGCGTCCGGCTGCTGACGCCCATCGCGCGGTACGCCGTACGGATGTGCGACTTGACCGTGTTCATCGACAGCCCGAGCCGCTTGGCGATCTCCTTGTTCGGTGCGCCGGCGGCGATCAGGGCAACGACATGCGCCTCGCGGGGCGTGAGCCCGATCGCGGGCGCCGAGCGCTCGGGGCGGTGACCGAGGTCGACGGAGACGATCCGTTCACCGGCGTGCACCTTCTCCAGCGCGGCGACCAGCTCGACCGCGGGCAGCTCCTTGCCGAGATAGCCGTCGGCGCCGCCGAGCATGGCCCGCTCGACGAACCCGTCGCGGCACTCCCAGGTGAACACCACCACCCGGGCGGCTCCGGGCGGACGGGTGACGGTCGTGGGAGCACCGTGCTCGTCGTCGATGCGCCGCTTGAACGGGTCCACCAGCGCGACGTCCGCCGGCTCGTCACGTCCGGCCCCGAACGGCAGGACCCGTACGCGGTCGTCGTACTCGGCCAACATCTGGGTCAGCCCCGCGTGCACCAGCTCGCACTCGTTCACGAGGCACACGCGCAGCGGTCTGTCGAACTCCACGCCCGCCCGTACCCCCCACGCCGCGGGTGCATGCACGGTCTCTCGGCGAACCCGTGGCTACGCTCACCGCATGCAGAAGCCGCCGAAGGAAGTCGTCGTCGTGGTGGTCGCCGTGCAGGCCGTGTCGGCCGCCTTCGCGTTCCGCGACCTGGCCCGGCGCACCGACGAGCAGGTGCGCGGTCCGAAGCTGCTCTGGCGGATCCTGATCGGGATCAATCCGGGCAACTCGCTCGCCTACTGGGTCCTCGGCCGGCGCACCTGAGGCACGCACCGGCCCTCAGCCGTGCAGATGGAACGGCGTGTGGTCGATGTCGGCGCGCACGGCCCCCCACGCCAGCCGCCGTACCTCCTCCCGGCCCGAGTACGGGCACCGGTCCACCGCGGCGAGGAGCTCGTCGCGCTCGGCGGGAGTGCGGTACTCGGCGATCTCGCGGACCAGCCGGCGACGGCGTCCTCGAGCGGCGCGGCGCAGCAGCAGGCGGGTGTCCCACACCAGTCGGCGCGCGTTCGGGTCCATCGATGCTCCCCGGCCGGCGGCCTGCGACGAGGCCGACCGGCCACGCGGATTCTACGCCGTACTGGCGGCCGCGTCAGCGATCGAAGGCCGCTCGCACCGCGGCCATGTCGGAGGCGCCGTACCCCCGCTCGGAGGCCCGGTCGTAGAGCGCCAGCAGGGTCGCCAGGAGCTCGTCGGGGAAGCCGTTCTCCTGTGCGGCCTCGACCATCAGGCCGACATCCTTCACCACGCTGTCCAGGGCGAACGCCGGGTCGTCCCAGGCCCGCTCCGCCATCAGCGCACCCTTGCCCTGGGCGTACGGCGAGTCGGCGGCGCCGCCCTTGATCGCCTCCAGGAACAGCCGCTGCTCGAGTCCCAGCGACTCGGCGAACCCCATCGCCTGCGCCGTCGCGGCGCACAACGAGGCCACCCAGGAGTTCGCCACCAGCTTCAGGGCACTGGCGTCCCCCAGGCGTTCGCCGAGCTCGACGGTTCGCGCTCCGATCGCGTCGAACGCCGGTCGGGCCCGCTTCGTGGCACCGGCGGCGCCGGAGACCAGCACGGTGAGCCTGCCGTCCTCGGCGGGTTGCTTCGTGCCGAGCACGGGCGCGTCGAGCAGCCGGTCACGGACCTCGCCGGCGGCGTCGGCGACCCGGCGCATCCCGTCCGGCCCGACGGTCGTGCTCTGTGCCCACACGGCGTCGCTCCCGAGTGCACCGGCCAGCTCCCCGGTCACCTCGAGCACGCTGGCGGCGTCGAACAGCATCGTGAACACGACGTCGGCGCCCAGCATCGCGTCGCCGATGGCGCCGCATGCGGTGATGTGCTCGCCGGCAACCGCCTCCGCTCGCGAGGGCGTCCGGTTCCACACGGTCACCTCGTGTCCCTCGCGAGCGAGCGAACGGGCCATCGCGGCCCCCATGATCCCGGTTCCGAGGACGGCTGCGCGCATGGCTCGATGCTGCCACCGGCGTCAGAACCGGACGGCGCGGGGTGCCCTCCGCAGCCTCCGGTCGTTCTTCACCGAGGCCAGGACTCGCCGACTCAACCGGCCAGCGGCCCTGCGGCGTACGGCTCGCCACGGCCCTCGGTGACCAGCCTCCTCAGGCTGCCGTGGACCAGCGAGGCCCAGGCCTGGGAGCAGGAGCCGTAGCACTCCAGCTCCGGCATCAGCCCCTGGTGGGAGAACCTGAGCCGCGCACCCTCGGGCACCGGCTCGAGCTCGAACACGATGCGGGTCCCGGTCCACTCGTCGCGCTCCGCGACGTACTCGATCCGGGCGTCGACGACCTCCCATGCGACGCGCGCGGGTGACGACTCGACGACCCGGAGTCGCGACCAGTGCACTCCAGGCACCTCGAACGTGAACTCGTCGCCGGGCGTGACCGACCGCCCGAAGACCGCCTCGCCCCACCAGGCCCGCGGGTGGACCACTGCGTCGTACACCTGCTCGGGCGTCGCACAGACCACCAACGTGGTCGAGTAGCCGCTCATGACGCGGCCCCGATCGCCGGCAGGCCGTCGCGGGTGCGGTGGTCGAAGGTGCTGGGGCGGCCGGTTCCCGTCTCGACCAGCTCGCGCAGGCTCTGGCGGATGTAGAAGTCCCAGCCCCGGACGCAGACGCCGAAGCACTGGTGGTCCTCGACCAGTCCGACGTGGGTGAAGGTCAGCGTCGTGCCGCAGCCGCTCCGGCGGAGGTCGAACACCATCCGCGTGCCCACCCACTCGGCGGGGTCCTCGGTGAACGAGAAACGGTTCTGCAGCACCAGCCACTCGACGCGCTCCCCCGGCACGGCGTCGGTCACCCGGATGCGGCAGTCGTGCACGTCCTGATAGGCGTACTCGAACTCGCTTCCGGCGATCGCGGTGTCGCCGACGACGTTCTCCGCCCACCACCCGCGTACGTCGATCACCGCGGCGTACACCTCCTCGGGGGTGTGGTCGACGGTGAGCTCCGTCCGGTAGTCATGCGTCATGATCGTCTCCTATCTGCAATCTGTGGGTTGCAGATAGTTAAGTCGGTCCGGACCTGCAAGTCAAGAGTTGCAGGATCGTCCATGCCCGATCGCCGGGGCCGGATCGAGCGGCGCTACAGTGACGTCGCGGTCCCGGCACGAGCTCGAGATGTGATACCTGGGGGAAATAAATGCGTCGTCGTACTGGGTGTGCGCTGGCCGCGTCCGCGGTCGTCGTGCTGGCCACGGTGGGAATGCAGAGCGAGGGCGTGGGCGCTCCCGTCGCCACCTGCTCCGGCCACCGGGCCACCATCGTCGGCACCGCGAGAAGCGACGTCCTCAAGGGGACGAAGGGCCCCGACGTCATCGCCGGTCTGGGGGGCAACGACACGATCATCGGCAGGCGTGGCGGCGACATCATCTGTGGTGACGACGGGAACGACACGATCCGCGGCGGTCGGGGCAACGACCAGATCACGGGCAGTCTGGGCACCGACCGGCTGATCGGGAACCGAGGACACGACATCCTGCGCGGCGGCGACGCAGACGACCTGCTCAAGGGCGGGCGGCGCGCTGACCGGATCTCGGGCGGTCCCGGCAACGACCGCCTGAAGGGTGGCAAGGGGAGCGACCGCCTCTCTGCCGGTGTCGGAAGCGACAGGCTCTCCGGACAGAAGGGCAACGACAGGCTCTTCGGCAGCGCGGGACTCGACACCCTGGTGGCCGGCGTGGGCGCGGACCACCTCACCGGTGGCCCGGACAACGACGCGCTCAGCGCCGTGGACGGCGTGGGTGACGACAGCGTGCGGGGCTCGTCGGGCACGGACACGTGCCAGGCCGATCGCGGTGACTTCATCCGCAGCTGTCCCTGACCCAGGGGCGCCGGTCCTTCCTCCCGGAAGACCGCGGGTCAGCGTCGACGTACCCCCTCCGTCCGGTCACCCACGACGCTCACCGGCACGGGCCGTGCCACACCAGTGCCTGCATGTCCGTGACCCTCACCAGCTCCGACTTCGATCAGTCACCGGGCCATTCGCCGGTCCACCGTTCGAAGACACGGGCGCCACCCCGATTGATCAGGGCCCGTACCGCCGAGAAGATCGCCCCCTGGATGAGGGCGGCGACCAGGATCTTCGGCAGCCGGTACTCCGACTGCAACGGCGTCGGCGGGTCGTCGGAGCTGTCCGGATCGAGGCGTTTCCACACCTGCTGGAAGATCTGTCCGGCGAGGAGACCACCCAGGAGGCTGGCCACCAGTCCCCAGGGGCGGTACAGGATCTGTGCGGACTTGCTGGATCTCTTCTGCGAAGCCACTAGCTCTCCTCCCTTTCGAGGCGTTCCGGGTCCGGGTCCTGGTCATCGCCGCGGGTGAGGCGGAGCCGGCGACCGCGTTCCACGTCCCTTCGCTCCTTGTCGGCGGTCCTGTCGCTCTTCCGCGTGTCTCGTGCCGGTAGCTGGATGGTCTGCTCGGCGGGCAGGCCGGCCTGCAGCTCCCGGCCGCGCTCGAGCTCGGCGTCGAGCTCGCCGCCGAACATGAGTGCCACGTTCGTGATCCAGAGCCACAGGAGGAAGGCGATGACGCCCGCCAACGACCCGTAGGTCCTGTTGTAGTGGGAGAAGTTCGCGACATAGAACCCGAACAGCGCAGAGGCGACGACCCAGGTGAGGATGGCGACGACGGCACCGACGCTGATCCAGCGGAACCTGGGCTGCTTCACGTTCGGGGTCGCGTGGTAGAGCAGTGCCACGATGACGACGACGACGACCAGCAGCACCGGCCACTTGGCGATGTTCCACACCGTGACCACGGTGGAGCCGAGTCCGATGGCGTTGCCCACCGCCTCAGCCGCGGGCCCCGTGAGCACGAGCCCGACGGCGACGAGCGCGGTGAGGACGACGGTGACGAGGGTGACCAGCAGCAGCAGCGGTCGCAGCTTCCAGATGGGCCGACCTTCGTCGACCTCGTAGATGCGGTTCATGCCGCGGCCGAAGGCGCCGACGTACCCGGATGCGGACCACAGGGCGAGCGCCAGGCCGACGATGAGCGCGACGCCGGAGTTCGGCGCCCGACTCAACTGGGTCAAGGTCGGTTCCAGGGTGTCCGCGGCACTGGAAGCGCCCACGTCTCGCAGGATCTGCAGCATCGTGTCGACCGTCTTGGGTCCCTGTCCGACGAGACTGACGAGGGACAGCATGGCGATGGCGGCCGGGAACAGCGAGAGCACCGAGTAGTAGGTCAGCGCCGCGGCGAGGTCGGTGCACTGGTCGTCGGAGAACTCGTGTGCGGTCCTCCGGGCGACGTAGAGCCAGGACGGCTTCTTCAGGTCCGTCGGCGACTCAGGCTTCATGGGGCTGTCCGCCTCCACCGCCACCGAGCGCCGGGTCCGGTTCTCGTCGCCGCTGTCGGGCTCGATGCCGGTCGCCTTGCGCGCTCGCTTGCCGGCCATCAGTGACGCCTTCCCCATCGCCGGCGGCTCTCGTGGTTGCTGCGCCACCAGGTGACAACGACAACCGCCAGAGCAGCGGCGAGGATTCCGCTGCCGATGCCGATCGTTCCCGGGCTCGCCTTCGTCCGGACGTCGCCGGTCCTACGACGCACGACGCGCAGCCGCTGCGCCGCGACATCCCTGGCATCGAGCACGCGATGGCGAAGCCGGGCCCTGACGTCGAGCCTCGCACTGATCTTGTCGACGGTCTGAGCAAGGTCGGCGCGCGTGCGCTCGATGTCGGCCTGGAGCTGGTCGTGGTCGGTGGGGACATCGGCGTGCCCGCCGGTGCGGGCGGTCGTGTCGGCAGGATGTGTGCGTTCGATCTCGGCCTTGTCGGTCACGCCATGATCTCCTTCGTGGTCCAGACGGTTGTCATGCTTCGTGGCGATCACGACGGGGTCGCACCGCCTCGACGTCGCGCTTGAGGTTGTCCATGGCACGCTCGGGAACCGGTGGGGTTGCTGTTTCGATGCGGTTCCTGCCCAACAGCGCCACCACACCTCCGGCGGCCAGGAGTACGACCGCGACGAGGAGGCATGCCAGCCAGGCGGGCATGGCCATGGCGAGCGCCACGATCGCGGTGGCGATGAGCGCGCCCCCGCCGTACAGGGCGAGCAGCCCGGCGCCACCGAACATGCCGATCCCCTTGCCGGCGCTCTTGGCCTTCCCGGTGACCTCGACCTGCGCCAGGCGCAGCTCGTTGCGCACCAGCTCGGACACGTCCTGCGAGAACCGGGACACGAGCTGACCGGTCGACTCGTCGTCGCCGTGCCGTGTCTCGGACCCGGGAGCGGTGCCGCGGCTGTGGCTCATGGCCGATTGCCGCTGCCGGTGCTGGCCGCGCGCCTGCCGGGCCCAGCCGCGCGGCCCGCCGAAGCACCAGCTGCCTGGTACTCACTCGACGAGGACGCCGAGGCCACCTTCTCCTTGACCACCTGACCCGCCTGGCCCGCCTTCTGCTGCACGACCTGCTGTGCCTGGCCGGCCTTCTCCTGCACCCGGGGGTCCCGCCACACCTGCTGCGCCTTGCCTGCGATCTGGTCGTACCGCTGACGACCCGACCGCGCACCCAGTACGTAGCCGACTCCGAACCCCACGAGGAGCGACAACTTTCCAGCCATGAGCCCTCCCTCTGCCTCGAGCCACGCCGGTCAGGACCGCTCCTCCGCGATCCGGCTTACGGCGTAAGGTTTCGGGTGGAGTACCCGGTCGCCACCCGGCGCATGCACACGCGTTTGCGGGGACCGTGCCAGAAGGAGGAGACACGCTGACCGGCCGTACTCGGCGGCGATGAGCAGGAGGACCGGGTGGCCAGTTCCCACGAGGGAGACGACCGGGCGGCCGACCCCGCCAGCACGGCTCCCCACGATGCGGACGCCGCGGTGGTGCGTGGCCAGGAGGCGTCCTCGATCCGCACCCCCCTGACGCAGGAACGCATCGTCGACGCCGCCGTCGAGTTCATCGACGACTTCGGTCTTCCGGGCCTGTCGATGCGCCGCCTCGGGACCCGCCTGGGTGTCGAAGCGATGTCGCTCTACCGCTACGTGCCGGGCCGCGAGCAGCTGCTCGATGCAGTCGTCGAACGCATCATCGACCAGATGGAAGCCGACCCCGACGTCCTCGAGGGTCCCGAACATGGGTGGCAGGACTACCTGCAACGCCTCGCCCATGGCATCCGTCGCGTCGCGCTCACCCATCCGAAGGCGTTTCCGCTCGTGGCGTCTCGGCCCGCCGAGGCGCCGTGGCTCAGACCGCCGCTGCGGAGCCTGAGGTGGGTGGAGGCCTTCCTCCAGGGACTGGCGCGCGAGGGGTTCAGCGACCAGGCGGCCGTCGAGGCCTACCGTGCGTTCACCAGCTTCCTTCTCGGGCATCTTCTCCTCGAGGTCGCCGCGCTCGGCGCCGACCTCGGGCCCCTCGACGTCGTCGATGAGGACGTCGACAGGTCGCTCGCGCCGTACCCGAGTGTGCGTCGGCTGACCGACCAGCTGAGCGAGGACCACTCCGCGACCGAGTTCGAGGACTCGTTGGAGAACCTTCTTCAGCGGCTGGCCCTCATCCGCACCGAGAACTAGACGTCGCTGCCGACCGCCCCCGTGGCCTTGGCGACGTACGCCGGGTCGGCTCGGCCGGCGGCCACCGGATCGCGAGCATGTCGACGCTCTCAGCTGCCACGGCGGCGGGGACGCATCTGCCGGGTTGACCATCCATGCATCCCGCGCTATATAAAACCTATACCTGTTGCTACACATACCCGAGAGGAGAGACGCGCCATGTTGCTGCGCACCACGGACCCGTTCCGCGACTTCGAGCGGCTCGCCACCCAGGTGCTGGGCACCACGAACCGCCCGGCCGTGATGCCCATGGACGCCTGGCGTCAAGGCGACGTGTTCCAGATCGAGTTCGATCTCCCCGGGGTCTCCCCCGAGTCGATCGACCTCGACGTCGAGCGCAACGTGCTCACCGTGCGGGCCGAGCGGGTCGGCCGCAACGGTGACTGGGAGATGCTCGCATCCGAGCGGCCCCGCGGCGTGTTCAGTCGCCAGCTGGTTCTCGGCGACAACCTCGACCTGGACCAGATCGAGGCCCACTACGACGCCGGCGTCCTCAGCCTGAGCATCCCGGTCGCCGAGCGTGCGAAGCCACGCAAGATCCAGGTCGGATCCGCTTCGACCGAACGAACCGCGATCGAGGCCTGAACCGTCCGAGGCTCACGCTCCGTCGCCCACGGGCATCGCGCATGCACCGGGGCGACGGAGCGTGAGCTGCGCAGTGTGAAGGAGGATCGGATGACCCTGACCGTCCCGACGAGCGTCGAGCTGGCCGACAGCCCGTGCAGTGTCGCTGAATGCCTCGAGACGGCCCAGCTGATGGGATCAGCCACCGTTCGCGTCAACCCCGGTGTGGGCGCTCCGCCCGACTTCGAGACGCTCACGGTGGGCCTGCCGCTGTGTGTCGACCACGCCCACCTGCTTCGCCTGGGCTGCACCCTCTCCACGTTCCACAGCGGGCTCCACCCGTGACGCCTGCTGGGCGGTGCCGGGCGGAAATCGCACCCCGAAGGGGGTGGGAGGCCATCCGCGGGCGCTCCTAGCCTTCTGCCATGTCTGAGTTGACCGACGCCGCTCGCGTGCTGGCCTCCGGAGCCACCGAGCTGTGGGCGGAAGGGATGCGCCGCGGCGGGGGTCGCGAGCATCTGAGCGACGCCGCACTCGAGGCCGAGCGCCCCCTCCATGTCGCGGTCGACGGAGGGGACTCCACCCTGTGCGGGACGGATGCAGGAACCCTGCACGAGTATCCGATCGACTTCGCGGCCCAGGAACAGCGGATCCGGTGCCCGATCTGTGACCGGTTGCTGGGCCATCCGACGAGGCAGTAGTCCGCGGTGCGCAGGCGATGAGGACGCCGCCGCGTGCTTGCCCGCAGCGGCCGTCGCGGACGGCACCCCTGTGGGTGGTGGGCCGAGATGTGCTCCGGACTAGCGTGTCGGGCGAGGTCAGAGCCCATCTGCGCACCGGTCCGTCTGCCCTCACGCCACCGCGCCCCACCGACCCGAGAGGACTCGCCTGATGGCAGTCAACCGTCGCTTCGTAGACGCCCCGCCGGAGACCGTGTGGGAGGTCCTCGCGGACGGATGGCTCTATCCGGTCTGGGTCGTGGGCGCGACCCGGTTGCGAGACGTCGAGGACGCCTGGCCGACCCGAGGATCACGCATCCACCACTCCGTGGGAGTCTGGCCACTGGCACTGGACGACGACACGGAGGTCCTCGAGGCCACTCCGGGGGTCATGTTGAAGTTGCGCGCTCGGCTCTGGCCGGTCGGCGAGGCCTCCGTCACGATCCGCATGACCGCCTCGGGTACCGGCACGGACGTCGAGCTCGAGGAGGATGCGGTCGCTGGACCCGTGAGGTTGCTTCCGGGACCGGTCCGCCGGCTGATGTTCAGGGTGCGCAACGTCGAGACCCTCAGACGCCTCGCCTACGTCGCCGAGGGACGGCGCCAACCGACACGAGCCGGGTCGGCTTGACCTCCTCGGGCGCCGTCGCCTACGACGCAGTGGTCGTGGGTGCTGGTCCCAACGGCCTGGTCGCGGCCAACCGACTGGTCGACGCCGGATGGTCGGTGCTGGTTCTCGAGGAACAACCGGACGTCGGGGGTGCGGTGCGTCACGCCCGCGACGTCCATCCCGACTATGTGCACGACACGTTCAGTGCCTTCTACCCGCTGGCCAGCGCGTCCCGCTCCATCGCGTCCTTCGGTCTCGAGGAGTACGGGTTGGCCTGGTCCCACTCCCCCGCGGTCCTCGGTCACCCCCTGCCGGGAGGAGAGTGGGCGATCCTCCATCGTGACCGGCGGGTGACCGCCGAGCTGTTGGAACGGCAGCATCCCGGCGACGGTGAGTCGTGGCTGTCCCTGTGCGGTGAGTGGGACGAGATCGGCTCCCACGTGATCGACGCTCTGTTGTCGCCGTTCCCACCCATCCGGGCCGCCGGCGGAGTCCTTCGGAGGCTGCGTCGAGTCGGGGGGATGCAGTTCGTGAGGACCTTGCTGATGCCGGTGCTCGACCTCGGCCGTTCACGGTTCCGCGGCGAGAGCGGGCGCCTGCTGCTCGCCGGGAATGCCGGGCACTCCGATATCCCGCTGGACGCGCCGGGATCGGGCTTCATGGGGCTGCTGTTGTCGATGCTCGGACAGACCGTGGGGTTTCCGGTGCCGCGGGGCGGCGCGGGTGAGCTGACCGGGGCGCTGACCCGTCGGTTCCAGGCACGCGGAGGGCAGGTCCGGTGCTCGGCAGAGGTGGTCGAGATCGTGGTGACGAGCGGCCGCGCGAGCAGCGTCCGCATCGGCAGTGGCGAGTCCTTCCGCGCGGACCGTGCCGTGATCGCGTCCGTGGTCGCCCCTCACCTGTACGGCGGTCTGGTGGACGACGCGCACCTTCCGGCTCGGACCCGCCGTGCGATGCGGGACTTCCAGCTGGATCCCTCGACGGTCAAGGTCGACTGGGCCCTCGACGGCCCGATTCCTTGGGCGTCGGCTCCGCCGTACGCACCTGGCACCTTCCATGTGGCCGACTCGGTCCTGGAGTTGACCGAGGCGCTGGGTCAGGTGGCTTCGGGAGTCATCCCCGCGAAACCGTTCCTGCTGGCGGGCCAGATGACCACGGCCGACCCCACGCGCTCGCCGGCCGGTACCGAGTCGTGCTGGGCCTATTCCCACGTACCGCAACTCGCTCTCGCGGACGCCGGCCACGAGGGTGTCAGAGGACTCTGGGACCGCGACGACTGCGAGCGATACGCCGACCGCATGCAGGCCCGGATCGAGCGGCTGGCGCCGGGCTTCACCTCTCGGATCGCGGCTCGGCGCGTGCTGGGCCCGCGACAGCTCGAGTCGCGCGACGCCAACCTCATCGGCGGCGCCATCAACGGCGGGACCGCACAACTGCACCAAGAGGTCGTCTTCCGCCCCGGCCCGGGACTGGGGCGCGCAGAGACGCCGGTGTCCGGCTTGTTCCTCGGCTCGGCCTCGGCCCATCCGGGAGGAGGCGTGCACGGCGCGCCGGGCATGAACGCTGCTCGAGCCGCTCTCGCCCATGACCGGGTTCGCCGCTGGCGCCGCGTCGGTGGACGGCGTGGCTCCCGTGTGTGATGACGGCCCCGCCGACCGTCCCGAGCGCCGGTCCGACCATGAGGTCGGTACGCGCCTGAGGCTGGCGACATGGGGTACG
>Ga0157372_10007125_pt1 | contig 11906 bp, 7 predicted proteins | sample C55metaG_FD_115307 | JGI IMG/M metagenome (GOLD analysis project Ga0157372, IMG submission 115307) | Corn rhizosphere microbial communities from Kellogg Biological Station, Michigan, USA - C5-5 metaG | ecosystem: Host-associated > Plants > Roots > Rhizosphere > Soil | place: USA: Michigan...
CAATACTTGTTCTGCTTCACCGCTTTCTACAATATGCCCGGCTTTCATTACCATCACACGGTCGCTGATATAGTGCACAACATTCAGGTCGTGTGAAATAAAAAGATAAGACAACTGAAATTCGTGCTGCAGCTCTTTCAGCAGGTTAAGGATCTGTGCTTGTATACTCACATCCAGAGCCGATACACTTTCATCACATATCAGTAATTGCGGACGCAGTGCCAATGCCCTTGCAATGCCAATTCGCTGCCTTTGTCCGCCGGAGAATTGATGCGGATAACGCTTGGCTGCATCCACGGGTAATTGCACCAAGTCTAACAACCTCGCCACCTCCTTTCTCACATCTTTAGCCGGAACGATATTATGTATTCGCAAAGGCTCTGCAAGCATATCGCCAATGCTCATACGAGGGTTCAGCGATGCATAAGGATCCTGGAATATCATCTGAATGCTTTGCCTGATACGTGGCCATTCACTCTGCGGCAATTTTGCCAGGTCTTCACCGTCAAAGATGATCTGTCCTTCATTTACAGGAAGTAAGCCCATCAGACTGCGGCTAATAGTACTTTTACCACAGCCGCTTTCCCCTACCAGGCCGAGTATTTCGCCTTTCTTCAAATCAAAAGAAACACCATCTACTGCTTTGAAATATGATCGTGGTTTGCCTAACCAGTTCACCTCATCCGTAAACCAAATTTTCAGATCATTAACCTGCAATATTTTCTCTTTGCTTATTGGCTGCATCACCGCTTGTTTAAACACAAGGTCATTTTCACTTAAAAAATCGCTCACCACGTGCAACACCTGCCCTTTATGTTCCGGCGAAGGACGGCAGGCAAGCAATGCCTTTGTATAGGCATGCTGCGGATTCTGCATTACCTTTTTTATCGGCCCGTACTCCATTGCCTCACCTTTGTACATCACTAAAACATCATCTGCAATTTCTGCAGCAAGTGCCAGGTCATGCGTAATAAATATCATAGCCGTGTTCCGCTCCTGTTGCAGGCTGCGCATCAGCTGCACTATTTCTTTCTGTACAGTAACATCCAGCGCAGTAGTAGGTTCGTCTGCTATTAGCAGAACAGGCTCATTACACATAGCCATTGCTATCATCACACGCTGTTTTTGTCCGCCTGATAACTGATGCGGATAGCGATCATATAGCTTCCCAGGATCGGGTAATTGCACCTTGTTTAGCCAATCGACAGCTAACTGTTTAGCTGTCTCTTTTGATAAGTCTTGATGGGCAAGGATGGTTTCAGATAATTGCCTTCCAATTTTCATTACTGGGTTCAGTGAACTCATTGGCTCCTGGAATACCATGCCTATCTGCTTACCGCGCAGTTGCTGCCATGTCTTAACATGAGTATCGGTAAGTGAATAATTTCTTTCGCCAACTGACAATATAAGCTTGCCATTTATTTGTGCATTCTTTGGCAGCAAACCCATCACAGCCAATGCCGTTAGCGATTTACCCGAACCGCTCTCACCAACTACTGCTAGCGTTTTCCCTTTCTCAATTGTAAATGACAGGTTTTTTACAGCAGCATTGGCTGTATCATCAAAGCTTATTCTTAAATCATTTACAGAAAATATGTTCATGCTTAGAAATGCAGATGCCTTACTGTAAGACCATTGTTTATTAATTGCTTTAAGGAGTCAATACCTATACGCAAATGCATATCCACATATTTCTTTGTTACCGCGACATCACCTTCTGCAGTTTTTACACCCTCCGGTACCATTGGTTGATCCGAAACTAATAATAAAGCCCCCGTTGGAATTTTATTATAAAAACCAACCGAAAAAATAGTAGCCGTTTCCATATCTATAGCCATGGCACGTATGCGGCGCAGGTAATCTTTGAATTCGTCTTCATGCTCCCATACGCGGCGATTGGTAGTGTATACGGTGCCCGTCCAGTAATCTTTCTTATAATCGCGTATGGTTGTTGATATAGCCTTTTGTAAGGCAAATGCCGGCAAGGCAGGCACCTCAGCGGGAAAGTAATCTCCGCTGGTACCTTCACCCCTTATCGCAGCAATAGGCAATATCAGGTCGCCTACTTCATTTTTCTTTTTTAATCCACCGCACTTACCTAAAAACAATACTGCTTTGGGTGATATAGCAGAAAGCAGATCCATTACGGTTGCAGCACTTGGGCTGCCCATACCAAAATTGAGTATTGTGATACCCTCTGCGGTGGCACATTGCATCGGCTTGTCTAGTCCAACAACCTTTACATTATGCATATCAGCAAAAAGCTGCACATAGTTACTGAAGTTGCATAACAATATATATTCGCCGAAATCCTTTAATCCCTGTCCTGTATATCTCGGCAACCAATTTTCTACTATTTCCTGTTTCGTCTTCATATCCTATTAAAGTTAAACAATTAAGTGCTAATGCTTCAGCCATAACAATGCACCTGTGTTAATTATCCTTTATTTTTGAGCAATCAATGATCACGCCAGACTACACAGGTATTGAACTAAGGCTTAAACAAAATGCGGGCAAAACATATGTATTTGACCCCCTACGTAAAAAATGGCTGATATTGACACCTGAAGAACATGTTCGTCAATACACCATCCATTACCTGCAGCATATTCTAAAATATCCTGCCGCGCTTATTTCTGTTGAAAAGAAAATAATGGTTGGAAACATGCCTAAACGGTTTGATATAGTGGTATATAGCAGAGCGCACAAACCCTGGATGCTTATAGAATGCAAGGCCCCGGAAGTGATGTTATCAGAAAATGTGCTAAGGCAACTGCTGCAATACCAGCAAACCATTCAATGCAGCTATTGGGTACTTACCAATGGGCATCAGATGTATTGTGCTGATGCCTGCGATATAAAAAATATAAGCTGGCTAAGCTCCTTACCTGTGTATAATTGACGTGTACTCATCTGTACTTAGTATTTGCAATGCCTTTTGCACTACGTTATCTGCCATTGCATTAATTGAATAATAACCATTATTCCGGAACAAGTACCTGGCAAGCTGGGCTTTCATGTTCAATGCAAAATAGCTGTAATTGGTTTCATTACTTAATACCTTCTGTACTATTTGCTTCATCTTTGGCTCCTGCTGTGCTACAAATAGCTTAACCAACTCATCGCTATTAAAGTATTGCTTATAATCGTCAATACCTTTATACATTCTTAACTGATTGCGATGGCCAATGTAATAGGCCCAAATCAGATTATGTACCTCATCACTGAAAAGAATATTAAGCAACCCAGGGTGTAGCTTAGCCGTATCATAGGGAACATATATATCGGGTTTTATGCCCCCGCCGGCAAATACAGCACGTTTCAGCGAAGTATAATATCGTGTTGTATCAGTAAGCTTTATTGTGTCTCTGCCTGTTAACTCACCGCTTTCAAAACGCTTAACGAAGTCTTCTGTATATGCATCTTTACCCTTAGCAAAGGAGCGTTGTATACACCTGCCCGATGGTGTAAAATACCGCGCAATTGTTAACCGCAAAGCAGAGCCATCCCCCATATCATATTGATCTTGCACCAACCCTTTACCAAATGTGCGTCTGCCTATGATCACGCCCCTATCCCAATCTTGTATAGCACCGGATAATATTTCACTTGCAGATGCAGAGCTTTCATCTACCAGCACTGCTAATTTCCCCTCTTCAAACAATCCTTTGCTTCCCGCACGATATTCAGTTCGTGCCGAATGTTTCCCCTGCGTATAAACAATCAGCTTATTACCGCTCAGAAATTCGTCTGCTATATGTGTCGCTGCATCCACATACCCGCCGGGGTTTTGGCGTAGATCAATCACTAGCTGTGTCATGCCCTGCTTTAGCAACGACTGCAGTGCTTTTTTAAACTCATCATAAGTGGTAGCAGCAAAGCGATTTATTTTTATATAACCGGTTTTGCTATCAAGCATCAGGTCTGCATCTACACTATAAATAGGAACTGCATCTCTTTTGATACTGATATTTTTCGTGGTTCCATCTACAGAACGCAGTGTTACAAAAACACTACTGAATTGTTTGCCCTTTAGCATCTTAATGATACGTTCTGATGTGATGCCGTTTCCTGCTACCAAACTATCGCCCACTTTAATTAGCTGATCGCCGATAGCTATACCTGCTTTTTCCGCAGGTCCACCTTCTATTACTGAGGTAAATTGTATTGTATCGTGTAATATTGAGAATTCAACTCCAATACCAAAAAAGCTTCCTTCTAAATCATCGTTAACCGTTTGCAATTCATCGGCAGGTATATATACTGTATGTGGGTCCAGGTGACTTAGAATCCCATTTACAGCATCCTTATAAAGCACGTTGGTATTTACAGTATCAACATATTTCTCATTGATCAGATCGATCATTTGTTCCAACCTGTCGTTACGCTCAACGAGGGTACCTATATCACGCTTATTGCGTAAAGTATCGCGCAGGTTAAAACCCAGCACCATGCCGGCAATAAGTACAAGTGAAAAAATTGCCGGCGTCCAAAGCTTTAATCCACCGGTCTTCCTATCATTCATTTCAGAAAAGTGAGCGCAAAGTTAGTTGCAATTATTCATTAAAAGATAATCTATAAATATTACGCCATAGTTTTTGACTAAGTTTTAAACAGCTTAATTAGGATTTTGGTTTTGTAAGCCGCAAATTTGTACTACAATTTATTTTGTATGTCCACATTATTGCTGGCTGAAAGCGGATCAACCAAAACAGACTGGTGTCTGATTCAGAAAAACAAAAAGCCGCTACAATTCAAAACCTCCGGTATCAACCCTTATCTGCAATCGGAAGACGACATACTTTCATTACTCAAGAACGAGTTAAACTTGCCCAAGAAGACTGTTATAGATAGAATAGCTTTTTATGGCGCAGGTGCTGGCAGTGATGTAAAGCGAAAAGAACTTACACGTGCTCTGAAGAAACGTTTTGATACTAAAAAAATAGATGTAGAAAGCGACCTCATTGCTGCTGCAAGAAGTTTATGCGGCGCCAATAAAGGTATTGTTTGCATATTGGGAACAGGTAGTAATTCCTGCTATTATAATGGCAGCCAAATAAAGGAAAAACAGGCTTCACTTGGATTTATAGCGGGAGACGAAGGAAGCGGGAACCATATGGGCAAACGTGTACTGCAATATTATGCTTATAACACTTTTGATACAGAGCTTCATTTATATTTTGAACAGCAATTTGGTAAAGACCTGCCTGCTATTTTGCATAAAATATATCGGGAACCCTTTCCTAATCGTTACCTGGCGGGTTTTACTAAATTACTCATAGAGAACCGGGGACATTTTATGGTGGAAAACATTATTGAAGACTGCCTTAATGATTTCTTTCATCACCATATTTTAAAATACCGCCAAAGCTGGAAATTACCTATCTATTTTACAGGATCGATAGCCGATGCCTTTAAAGATGTGATAGAGGATATTTGCAATCAGTACGAGCTTGAACTAGGTACAATAAGCAAGAGTCCTATAGACGGACTTATAAAATACCATAAGCAAGCCAATTAACACAGCGTATTTATACTAGCTGTTTAATTTATATTAAATAAAAAGTCCCGCGTAATGCGGGACTTTTTACTATAAGGATGTACTTATTATTTCTTTAAGTTAGGGAATGGAGGCGGTACATTAGCCGGACCTTCTTCACCTGGCATAGCTGAACGATACATTACTGAAGCAGCATCACCAGCCTGACCGTATTGGAAGATGAAACGGTTACGATCTATACCTTGTTTTTCGCTCATATATTCTACGATAGCGTTAACACGGTCCCAAGAACGTTGTTGTTCCATTTTGCTTGCATTACCTGCACCGATCACAACAACTTTACATGTTGGATTAGCTTGCATTTGAGCAGCCAGCGTAGCTAACTGAGCCTGAGTAGCAGGACGGATCTTAGAAGAATTCCTGTCGAAAGACACACTACCTGCGCCTATGGTACCACATGCCGGAGCTGCTGCACCACAACCTTCTGGGCAAGGGCATTTACCAACACCATCAGCATCAACTGGTTGACATTCTGTAGGAGTAATCAGTTGTTTATCACGATCATCAGGAACACCATCACCGTCAGTATCCATTGGGCAACCGTGGCTGTCAACTGCAACACCTGCAGGAGTACCAGGGCATTTGTCGAACTGATCTGTGATACCATCGCCATCAGCATCAGCCAGAACTGGTTCAGGCAGTATCATGTGACGTGGGTAGCTAAGTTCGCTATAGATATGATCAAGTGGGTTTAACCAATAAAGAGGCTCAACATTTTTACGTGCATTACCAAGGTTAAAGTTAAGACCTACTGACAGGAAGTTAGCACCATCGTTTTTGCCTGACAATACAGGAGAACCAACAACCTGAGCAGCCCAACGCTGACCATCTAACAAGTCATCAGACCATGGAGTAAGTACACGATCCTCGATAGCGATGTTGAAATGCTTGCTGACCTTGAACTGTGCGCCGGCACCAAAGCTGTATTCAAAATCGAACGTTTTGTTACCTAGCTTAGAACGACGAGTTGTACCATATGATTCTGCATTAGTTTCATAGGTCTTATCCATAGCAGATTGGAGCTTATCACGGATAGCCTTCTTATTTTCGTTTGTTTGTGCTGTATTTCCTACAATAGCAGCAAAATTATATTTCTGGAAATTAGCATCATATGCGTTGATGTAAGTTTTATACGCATAGCCACCTAAACCTGCAAAAACGTAAAATGATACTCCAGAATTAGCTTTATGGAAACGGATATTAGCCAAAGAAGCCATCAGATCCAGATTCAAAGCATGTGATTCTGAACGATAAGCATGGAATACAGGGTCGGCCGGAGCGCCTGGAGCTGTAGCTGGCTGATATTGCCCGCCTGCCATGTACGCAGGGTTATACCTATAGTTCACATCTTGCTGCCAGCTAAGGCCTTTAGCAATACCATAAGTGTATTCTAAGCGTGTAGAGAAAGTATACCCCCATGCTTTACGGATATGAACGCCAAGTCCATAGCCGCCTTTTTGCCAAAGCAGTAAAGATGGTACATCGCCAGAGATATTATACATACCTCCTTTAACGCCAACCTCCCACATGTTGCGTGGCTTAGCAGGGAAAGCATATTGATGATTCAAAAATTTACGATGCTGTTCCATGCGCTGATGAGGCACATAGTTAGAATCCAGTACATCATAACTGTTGCCGCGATATGTCATATCGCGATTAGACCATTTTGCAGAAGTAGTCTGGCTGCTTTCTTGCGCGAATGTCGGTTGAACCGCCAACGCTGTGCAAAGGCCAGCTAGCAATAGGTATTTTTTGTCGACCATAACAGATTGTTTATTTAATGTATTTTGGTTAATGTATTTGCTTTGGTTAAGTCAAATGTGTAACAAAGGTATATTAGTGCTTTCAAAAAAACAAAGAACAAAAAATAAAAATATTTTATGTTTTTTGTAATAGCTTGTATTCAAGTTTTATGCCAAAAACTTACTTTTACCATAAGATAATACCTACCCCTTTTAAGTTGCTACTCAATATCAGCATTAGTTAAATGGAACTTGTAACGGAAGCAATAGGATCGGAATTAGCCATTTTCGAGAAAAAATTTTCAGATAGCGTAAAGAGCTCCAAGCCTTTACTGGACAGGGTTATGCGGTTTATCATCAGACGTAAAGGCAAGCAAATGCGCCCTATGTTCGTTTTCCTGTCGGCACACATTGCAGGCTCTGGTATTACGGAGAAAACGTACCGCGCGGCAGCATTGATAGAACTTTTACACACAGCCACCCTTGTACATGATGATGTAGTTGACAATTCGATGATTCGTAGAAATTTTTTCTCAATCAACGCTTTGTGGAAGAATAAGATAGCAGTATTGGTTGGCGACTATTTACTTTCAAAAGGTTTGCTGTTATCGCTTGAAAATGAAGATTTTAAGATATTAAAAATCACTTCCCGCGCAGTTAAGGAAATGAGCGAAGGCGAACTCCTCCAAATGGAAAAAGCACGTAAATTAGACATTAAAGAAGATGTCTATTTTGAGATAATTCGTTCAAAAACAGCTTCTTTACTTTCCGCAGCTTGTTCAGCAGGTGCTTATTCAACTACAGATAACGAAGAAATAACAGAAAGCTTCCGGCTCTTTGGCGAAAAAATAGGGATTGCGTTTCAAATAAAAGATGATCTTTTTGATTATGGAGCAGACAATATCGGCAAACCTACCGGCATTGACATAAAAGAAAAGAAAATGACGTTGCCTCTAATATATACTTTGCAAAAAGCTGATAATCAAATTAAAAGAAAAATTATTTACATAATAAAAAATCAAAATACCGATCGAAAAAAAGTAGATGAGGTAATTAATTATGTTAAGCAATCGGGAGGAATAGAATACGCTGCCAAAAAGATGATCGATTATAAAAACGATGCTCTGGCGATATTAGATATTTATCCCGATAATATTTATAAAAAAGCAATGATAGAGCTGGTCAATTATGCAATCGACCGCAAATATTAATGAAAAATTAATTTAGTTTATATATCAATTAGTGATCTCTTATTAGCAAATCTGGCCATGCAGGCGACAAATTCGTTAACTTGCATATCTAATTTTTATGGCTCGTAAAGAACAGTTGGCAGATAAGAACGATAATATAGAGGTACTGGGCGCCAAAGTACATAACCTGAAGAATATTGATGTCAGGATTCCCAAAAACAAACTTGTAGTTATTACCGGTATAAGTGGCAGCGGCAAATCGTCCCTTGCTTTTGACACCATCTTTGCCGAAGGTCAACGCCGATACATGGAAAGCTTTGCTGCCTATGCAAGGCAATTTATGGGCGATCTCGACCGTCCGGATGTAGATAAGATCACAGGCCTTTCCCCGGTTATTTCCATAGAACAAAAAACAACAAACCGTAACCCTCGTTCTACAGTAGGTACTGTTACGGAAGTATATGATTTCATGCGTTTGCTATATGCACGTGTCGCCGAAGCCTTTTCTTACCATACAGGAAAGAAAATGGTCAAATTCAGCGAGGATGAGATCATTGCGCATATTCGGGAGAATTTCGAAGGCAAAAAAATAGCAATCCTTGCGCCTGTTGTACGTGGCCGTAAAGGGCACTATCGGGAATTGTTTGAGCAATTGCGCAAGCAAGGTTACCTGAAGGTGCGTGTAGATGGAGAGATACAAAACCTAAAGGAACGTATGCAGCTCGACCGCTATAAAATACATGAGATCGAGTTGGTTGTAGATCGTCTCTTAGTTCAGGACGATGCGCGTGCAAGGCTTAGTCAGAGTGTGCAGCAATCTTTACAGATGGGTAAAGACCTGATGTTTGTATTAGATGTTGATAAGAACAAAATCACTCAGTATAGCAAGCAATTAATGTGTGCTGAAACGGGCATTTCGTATGAAGAGCCTTCTCCAAATACTTTTTCTTTCAATTCGCCCTATGGTGCATGCCCAAAATGTAAAGGATTAGGCAGCGTTTACCAGGTTAATATGCAGGAAGTAATGCCTGATCTCAACAAAAGCATTAAAGACGGAGGCATTGATCCACTGGGCGCTGAACGTGATTCATGGACGTTTCAACAAGCAACCATACTGGCGAAAAAAAATAAAATATCACTAAACGAACCTGTCGGTAAAATACCGGCAAAACAACTGAATATTTTATTATACGGTAATGAGGAGGGTATCATTACCTATAATGATAATGAAGCTGCGGAGTATCATGGTCATGTTGCAGATAATAATTATGAAGGGATTGTAAATATGCTGCTTCGCTGGTTTAATGAGACTACATCCGAAGCTGTGCGTGACTGGGCCGAAGGGTATATGCAACTGAACACATGCCCTGTATGCGATGGCACACGTCTAAAAAAAGAAAGCCTTTGGTTTAAGCTGGACAATAAAAACATTGCAGAGCTTTCGCAAAAATCTTTAAAAGATCTGGCCGATTGGTTTAAAGACATTGAAACACGCCTGAGCGATAAACAAAATGTAATTGCCAAGGATATTTTGAAAGAAATACGTGACCGCCTTCATTTTCTGCTTGATGTAGGCTTGCATTACCTTACACTGGACAGGGCAACACGTACATTAAGCGGCGGAGAATCTCAACGTATACGCCTGGCCACGCAAATTGGCTCGCAGTTAACAGGCATTACTTACATTCTTGATGAACCAAGCATTGGTTTGCATCAACGCGACAATCATAAATTGATCAATGCACTGAAAAACCTCCGCGATGGCGGCAACTCTGTGCTTGTTGTGGAACATGACAAGGATATCATGATGGCCGCTGACCATCTTATTGATATTGGCCCTGCGGCAGGTATTCATGGTGGGCGCATTGTAAGCCAGGGGCATCCTGACGAAGTTATTAAAGGACATACAACCACTGCTGGATATCTCAATCATGAACTGATGATAGAGGTACCTGCAGAGCATCGCAAAGGCAATGGTAAAAAGCTCGTCCTGAAAGGTGCAACAGGGAATAACCTAAAGAATGTTTCAATTGAATTGCCACTCGGAACATTTATATGCGTATCAGGTGTATCCGGCAGTGGTAAAAGCACGCTAATTAATGAAACACTCTACCCTATCCTTGGCAAGCACTGCTATCATAATTTCAAGCAAGCACCAATGCCTTACAAAAAGGTTGAAGGACTTGAGAACATTGATAAAGTAATTGAAATAGACCAAAGCCCGATTGGCCGTACACCGCGCAGCAACCCTGCAACCTATTGTGGGTTCTTTAACGAAATACGCCAGTTATTTGCACAGGTGCCTGAAGCAAAGATCCGTGGATATAATGCAGGGCGTTTTTCGTTCAACGTAAAAGGTGGCCGATGTGAAGAATGCCAGGGAGGCGGTATGCGCGTTATTGAAATGAACTTTCTGCCGGATGTATATGTGCCTTGCGAAAAATGTAATGGCCGCAGATATAACCGGGAAACACTTGAAATCCGGTTCAAAGGCAAATCTATAGCAGATGTGCTGAGTATGACCGTTGATGAAGCCGTCGAGTTCTTTATTAATGTACACTACCTGCATCGTAAAATAAAAACTTTACAGGATGTAGGCCTTGGTTATGTTACTTTAGGACAAAGCGCAGTAACATTAAGTGGTGGTGAAGCACAGCGTGTAAAACTGGCAACTGAGTTATCAAAGCGTGATACAGGTCAAACAATTTATATCCTTGATGAACCTACAACAGGTCTTCACTTCGAAGATATCAAACATCTGCTCGCCGTTCTAAACCGGCTTGTAGACAGGGGCAATACCGTCCTGGTTATTGAGCACAATCTGGACGTTATAAAAGTGGCTGACTATATTGTAGATATGGGCCCTGAAGGTGGCGCCGGCGGTGGCGCCGTGGTTGCTAAAGGCACACCGGAAGATATTGCAAAAGCTAAGGAAAGCCATACAGGCATTTATCTGAAAGAAGAACTGAAAATTGCTAAGGCTAAACTCAACTAGGTTCAATAAATAAGGGCGCTAATTGCGCCCTTATTTATTACAAGTATACTTGTTTGTTTATGGATTCATTCTGCTGAATGCTGCTGCAAGCTCTTCAGGACCTGCTTTTATCATCATCTCACTGAATCCAAAAGTAAGCTCCGTTTTGCCTTCTTTCAACTGCTTAAATATAGATTCTATAAAATCGCTGACAGGTGGCGCAGTATCGTGCAGGCCTTTGCCGCCAAGATCTGTATTAAGCGCCGGAGGTATTATTTCTACTACTTTAATATTTTTTTGCTTCAGCAGGTACTGCACCGATTTTGTAAAAGAATGAAAAAAGGCTTTAGTAGCTGAGTAAACAGGCGTTTTGGTCAAAGGAGTAAAGGATAATCCCGAAGTAACGTTCATAATTGTTTTAAGCGATGGCAGATCGATGA
>Ga0157372_10007127_pt1 | contig 11904 bp, 10 predicted proteins | sample C55metaG_FD_115307 | JGI IMG/M metagenome (GOLD analysis project Ga0157372, IMG submission 115307) | Corn rhizosphere microbial communities from Kellogg Biological Station, Michigan, USA - C5-5 metaG | ecosystem: Host-associated > Plants > Roots > Rhizosphere > Soil | place: USA: Michigan...
CGCCGCCGGCGGGCCGATCACGTACGACATGACCGGCACCGAGTGGTACGCCACGGTGTTTGCGCTCGCCGAGTCGCCGCTGAATGCCGACGTGCTGTGGGCGGGCTCGGACGATGGTCTGATCCACATCACGCGTGACCGCGGCAAGACGTGGACGAACGTCACGCCACCGACGCTGGCCAAGTTCACGCGCGTCTCGATCATCGAGGCGTCCCACTTCGATCCAGCGACCGCCTATGTGGCGGCAAATAGGTATCAGCTCGACGACTTCAAGCCGTATCTGCTCAAGACCACCGATTTCGGGAAGACCTGGACGACGATCACGAGGGGAATTCCCGACGGCGCGTATACGCGAGCCATTCGCGAGGACCCGGTGCGGCGCGGGCTGCTGTTCGCCGGCACCGAGACGGGCATCTACTACTCGACGAACGACGGCGCGCTGTGGGAGCCGCTGCAGCTCAATCTGCCGCGCGCGTCGGTGCGCGACATCAACATCCACGGCAGTGATCTCATCGCCGCGACACACGGACGCGCGATGTGGGTCCTCGACGACATCAGCCCATTGCGCGCGCTGACGCCGGAGATCCGCGCGACGGCGACACACCTTTTCGCGCCGGACACCGCGATCCGATTCGCCGGAGGGCACGCGCTCACGAACAGCGCGGGCGAGAACCCGCCGGCCGGCGTCATCGTCGATTACTGGCTCAAAGCGGCGCTCGACCCGAAGGACAGCGTGCGGCTCGAGTTCGTGGACGTGAACGGCAAAGTGATTCGCCACTTCTCGAGTGCGGCCGCCGCCGACTCGGTGACGTCCGCGGCGTTCGCCCGCATGGCGGCCGACTCGAGCCGCGGCCAGGGCCGTGTCCCCGGCAAGCAGCCGAGCGACACGATGTCGAGCAAACCGCGCGGCACGCGCGAGCTGCAAGACGACACGCTCGCGTTCGTGCCGAGCGATTCGATCGTCACCGCGCGCGTTGGCCTGAATCGGTTCGTCTGGGACCTGCGGTATCCGGACACGCGCGAAGCGAAGGACGTCGTCAACGACGAGGGGTCGACCAAGGGACCATTCGTCGCGCCGGGACGGTACACGATTCGATTGATCGCCAAAGGGCAGACGTACACGCAGCCATTCGTCGTGCGGGGCGATCCGCGGCTGTCGACGACGCAAGCAGACTACGACGCGCAGCTCAAGCTCGCGCTCGACGTACAGACGAAGACGAACGAGTTGTCCGATGCGGTGACGAAAATTCTCGGCATCGAGCACGCTCTCGACGAGCGCACCGCGGCGGCCAAGGGTCAGTCATATGCGAAACGGATCACCGACGCGGCGAAACCGCTGCGCGACAAGCTCGAGGCGGTGCGCGATTCGCTCGTCGAGATACACTCGCACGCCGACCAGATCACGCTCCACTATCCGGTTCGGTACTACAACATGTTGCTGTCCCTCGCCGGCATGGTGCAGAGCGCCGACGCGGCGCCGACGCAGCAAGAGGGCGGGATCTACCGCGAGATCGCGCCGAAGGTCGACGCGCAGATCGCGATACTCCGGGCGATCGAGTCGAGCGACCTCGCCGCGTTCAATGCGTTGATGCGCGAGCTCAATGTTCCGGCGATCCTCGTGAGCGCACCACCGATCGTGCCCTGACATCGAGCACGAACATGCGCGCCGTCGTCATCGCTCGTCCCGGAGGACCGGAGGTGTTGGAGGTACAGGAACGTCCGACGCCGATGCCGCGCGCCGGTGAGATCCTCGTGCGCGTTCGCGCGACGGCGATCAACCGGGCCGATCTCCTCCAGCGCCAAGGGCTGTATCCGGCGCCGCCCGGCGCGCCGGCGGACATCCCCGGCCTGGAGTACGCGGGCGAAGTTGCGGCGGCCGGCCCGGGGTCGAGCACTCCCCTGTGGAAGGAAGGGGATCGCGTGTTCGGAATCACCGGGGGCGGCGCGTACGCGGAATTCGTGGCAGTGGATAGCGCGACGGCGGCGCGGATTCCGGATCGCTTGGACTGGAAGGAAGCCGCCGCGGCACCGGAAGCATTCATCACCGCGCACGATGCGCTCGTCGTGCAGGCGCGCGTGCAACGCGGCGAATCGGTGCTCATTCACGCGGTGGGCAGCGGCGTCGGCCTGGCGGGTGCGCAAGTCGCAGCCGCGTGGGGCGCGCGGCCGTTCGGCACCGCGCGAACGGCGGAGAAGGTGGAGAAGGCGAAACGATACGGGCTAGCGGACGGGATTGTGATCGAGAACGACGTCGAGGCGTTCGTGCCGGCGTGCGAGCGATGGACGTCGGGGAAGGGAATCGACGTCACGCTCGATCTCGTCGGCGGCGATTACCTTGGCGCGAGTATTCGCGCGTCGGCACCGCGCGGCCGAATCATGCTCATCGGCACCGTCGCCGGTCGTGCGTCGACGATTCCGACCGGTATGGTGCTCGGCAAGCGGCTGACGCTTCGCGGCACCGTCCTTCGATCGCGCTCCATCGAGGAGAAGCGAGCCGTGACCGCCGCGTTCGCGGCGGAGATCGTCCCGCTTCTCGAGTCGGGGGCGCTCACGCCGACAATAGATACTGTGTTCGAGCTCAGTCTAGCGGGCGCAGCTCACGAGCGCGTCGCGGGGAACGCGACGTTCGGCAAGGTCGTGCTGCGGGTGAATTGAGCCGTCGCCCGACTATTTGGTCTTCGCCGAGTCCGGCGGCGACCGATCGCCGAGCAAGCCCTTGCCGAACAATCCCACGATGAAGGGCCGGGCGATGCAGTCGTAGAACCCCTTGGTGCCGCAGATCGGCCCGCCCTGCTTCTCCACGTAGGTCTTCACCTTCGAGGGATAGTTGCGGCAGTTCGGCGTGTTGGTTCCGTGAACGCAGCCGTTATAGCGCAGCAATCCCTTGCTCAGATCTCCCGCGGCGACGCCGCCGGAATCCGACGAGTGCTTGATGTAGGTGCTGAGGATATAGATCCCGTATTTCAAGTTCGTGGAATCGGCCGCCAGATCCGCGCCGAATTTCTTGCGCAGCTCCTTGAGCCAGATCTTGGGATAGACCTGCATCAATCCCACGGCGCCGACGTTGGACATCGCGCTGCTGACGAACAACGCGTTCTCGGTCAGCATGACGCCGAAGACAACGGCCGGAGGAATACCGTAGCGATACGATTCGCGAACGGCGTAAAACGAGATCGAGTCGGCTCGTGCCTGATTCATCCGTCCCGTCTTCACCAAGCTGGCGGCGAACGCCTGACGGTCCGTTTCGAACTGCGGCGATTTGACGAGCTGCGCCAGGCGATCGGTGTCGGCGGGCGTTGGGGCGAGAACGGCCTTGGTCGCCGGGACGGTTTCTGTGATCTTCTCGACGACTGTGGGTTGATTGCTGTAGATCGGATGGATGAAGCGGATCGCCACGATGATCGCGGCGAGACACACGAGGATGATGGCGACATCGCGAGTCGCGATGCCGAACAGCGTACGCATCGGGTCGCGACGAACTCGGCGGCCGGGCGTACGCTCACTCCGCCGATCGCCGGAGTTTCGACGGTCGTCGTCCGCGGGCTCGCGCCCCGCCACAATCGACGATTCGCGGTCAGACATCACCGCGGTCTAGTGCAAGAGGGCGGCCTACCGTCGGTCGCCGACGCGCCGCATCCGGTAAACGGTGATTCGCTCGTGACCGCTCACCCCTGTCCGCATCGTCGCCGTCCATTCGTCGGGCGAAACCAGCGACCAGGCAAACGTGTTGTGCGCGTTGACTTGTGGGACGAAGTACGCACTCGCGCTATCGACCTGCGTGGCGCCCCATCGCCCCGGCCCTAACGAATGGTAGACGCGCCCCGCGGCGAGATACACCCGTCCGGTGCCGGCCGACTGCGTGAAGGCGGAGTCGCGATAGTAGGTGACGTCGATCGTCGAATCGCTCGAGATGTGATAGCGCTCGTAGATCGGCTGCTCGCCGGCCGCCGTCCCCACCCAAGTTCCTTCCAGCCAGCGCAGGCGTCCGAAGTCCGAGGTGCTGAACGGAGTCTTCGGCTGGCCGCGCTCCGACACTCGCACTTGAGCGAGCGCAGGTACGCCCGCGAGGAACGACGCCGCAGCGGCGAGCAGCAAATGGCGCGTGAGTATTCTCATGTTTCCTGATACCCCGCCGCCTACTCGTCGCTCCCCATTCGCGCCATGCGGTCACAGCTGTCGGCGCATGAAGCACACACATCCGCGCAATGCACCAGCTGCTCATCGCCGGCGTGCCCTCGACAGGCCTCCTCACAGGCCCGGCAGAGCTCGGCGCACGCACCGCATGTGATGACGTGATACGGCGAACCGCGCAGCATGAAGTTGGCGCTCGTCTGGCACAGCTCGGCACAATCAAGCAACACGCCGACGAGGTTGACCTCGGTATAATCGCCACCGCTCGCGATGCAATGCTGAAGCGTCAACGTGCAGACAGCGTGGCAGTTAAGGCACTCCTCAACGGCCTCCTGCAGATCGTCATGCTCCTGGTCGTGGCTCTCGTCATGCGCGATCTCGGTATCATGCCGCCGGCTGTCGGCCATCTGGTCTCCGTGTGATGTACGGGTTGATGGGCGGCAGGATACGTGCTAGTGATGCTCGCGCCCCCTACATGCCCAGCTTGACAGTCACGAAGAAATTGCGCGGGGGCAGCACGTAATACGCGGGACCGCTGCCGGCGGCGTAGCCGCTGCCGTATTTGCGACTGTCCGTCACGTTGTTGGCGCGGAAGAGGAGCTCGAAGCCAGGCTCGTGGAGCGACGCGCTCAGGTCGAGCGTCGTGGCGGCGGGCAGGAGGAAGCGCGGATCACTGGTGTTCTGGAGGAACGATTCGCCGGTGTAGCGCACGTCGGCGGCAAGCCAGAGATACTTCGAGGTCGCCAAGGCAGCGCGGCCGTAGGCCATAGCCCGCGGAGTGAGCAGCGGTTCGACATCGCGATAGGTGACCGGCGCGTCGCCCGTCGAATCGACGAATTCACGAATACGATTGCGGCTCAGCGTGACGTTGCCGGACAGCAGGGTGTACGGAATGCCGCGCACGGTCACGTCCGCTTCGACGCCGCGTCGGTAGCTCGAGCCGACGTTCTTTCGCAGCGGCGTCCCGATATAGCTCAGTGTGCCGATCGGCGTGATCTCGTCGTGGAACTGCATGGCGTAGGCGTCGGCCTGAACGTCGATCATCGACGAGCGGAATACCGTTCCGGCTTCGAGATCGCGAACCTGCTCCGGCTTCACGCGACGCAGATCGCCGACGAACGTGGCGTTCGACGTGTCGAGGTTGTCGAAACCGGCGAACATGTCGCTCCGGGCCGGCTCGCGCGTGTTGGCGCCGAGGGAGCCGTACAGCGACAGCTTCGGCGAGAGCGCGTACGTCAGACCGACCTTGGGATTGAGAAAAGTCCAATCGACCGATCGCTCGGCGATCCCGGCGTGCGCGTCCGGCGCGTATCTGAACTTGGCGTATCGCGCCTGGACGTCGCCGAACAAGGTCGCGTCGCCGATGGCGTAGGCGATCTTGGCGAATGCGCTGGCGTCCTGCTTGTGTCCCGTGTTGAAGTAGAGCGGATTGTCGAGGTCCGGATGTTGGAACGCGGAGTGGTCGCGCGAGTAGGTGTTGGCGTTGACCCCCGCGTCGAAGCGCGCGCGGCGCGAGTTGGCGGTGAGCGCGCTCGTGATCCCGTACCACACGAAATCGAGATTGAACTGCTCGAGTGAGTCGAGCTGGACGTCGTAGTCGCCGCCCGCCGAGATCCGATACGCGGTCGTGGACCACGTCGTGGCCGGAGTCAAGGCATGCGTGTAGGAGAGCGCGGCCAACCGCTCGGTGAAGCCGTCGCGTTCCCGAGGCGTGAGCGGATTGATTCGCCGATTAGTATCGAGGTCGCCGACCGGTACGGCCAAATACGCCATCGTGTCGCGCATCGTGCCGGTAGTCACCGTCACCTTCAGGATGTCGCGGTCGCCGAAGTAGCCCGCGCTGACGAAGAGCGATTTGCCCTCGACACCGGAGTGATCCCGATAGCCGTCCGTGTGCAGCGACGACACGCGCCCGTACCAGGCGAAACGCGTCGGCGTCAAACCTCTCTGATACTCGGCGCTGTAACGCTTCGAGCCGAACGAGCCGCGCTCGACCTGAACGTTCCCGAACACCCCCGCGACGCCGAGCGGTACCGATTCCATGTTGATGGAACCGGCGTACGCCGCCGTTCCGTTGCTGCTTGTTCCCACGCCGCGCTGCACCTGCACCGATCCGAGACTGTTCGCGAGGTCGGGGAAGTCGGCGAAGTAGAGCACCTGGTCTTCCGGATCGTTGAGCGGAATTCCGTCGAGCGTGAGGTTGATGCGCGACTGGTCGATGCCGCGCAGACGGATGTAGCTATAGCCCCAGTAGTTGCCGGTCTCCGCGTACGACGTGAGCGACGGCGCCGGCCCCTGAAGCAGAAGCGGCACGTCCTGACCGAAGTAGCGCGGCGCGAGGTCTTTCTCGCCGAGCGTTTTGCGTGAGACGGGCGCGTCATTCGACGAGCGCACCGCGGATATCGTGACGCGTTCGAGGCGTTGCGCGCGCGTCGTATCGGCGCGCGCCGAGTCGCGTGTCACGACTTGGGCAGTCGCGGCGACTCCTGGGACAAGAGTGAATGACAGGACGAACAGCGCGCGTAGCGCGCGTTGGGGGGCGACGTTGGTCGCCGACGGCAAGATTTTCATCGAGTGACTCCCTACGCCGGTGCGAACCGGATCAGGTTCAACGGGACTCTCTCAGCCTGCGCCCGACGTGGGCAGGCACCCCGGTCAAGGTCGAAAGCTAAACGGCGTCCCCTGCATCAAGCATCCCCCACCTGAGCCCGGCACGATGGCACAGGCCCTGCCCCCACCTTTGGTCTAATTGCGCTTTGACACAGGATGAGGAGGCTCGATGATTCGCAAACTTCCGTCGCTCGCCGTTGCGCTACTCGTTGCCGCCGGCGCGTGCGGGCGCGGTGCCAACCATGACGCCGACACGGCGCTCAACAACGATCTCTCGCTCGCCGCACAGGCAAAGGCGTATCGGCCGTTGGACAGCATGTCGGCGGCAGAGCGTGGACTGAATGGCACTCCGGCCGCGGCCCGCCCGACAACTCGTCGTACCACGGCGAGTGGCGAAGTGGCGCGCACTCGGCGCTCGTCGGCCACGAGCTCCACGGCATCGTCGGCGCAGAGCGGTGAAGTGACGGTCAAGCACACCAATCGTGACGCGGCGATCGGCGCCGCCGCCGGTGCGGTGATCGGCGCCACCACGAGCCGCAACAAGGTGAAGGGCGGGGTGATCGGCGCGGCCATCGGCGGCATCCTCGGTGGCGTGATCGGCAACAACGTCGACAAGACGAAGAAAAAGCCGTAACGAACAGGCGGTCGGCTTTCGGGGGCGGCCGGTGCGTTCTATACTTCAGCCGCCCTCAACCCGAGGCTTCATGGCCAAGGAAGAACCGATACAACTGGAAGGACAAGTCACTGAAGTACTGCCGAATGCGACGTTCCGCGTTCAGCTGACGAATGGCCACAACGTATTAGCCACGCTCGGCGGCAACATGCGCCGCTTCCGGATCCGCGTCCTGCAAGGCGACCGCGTCACGATCGAGGTCTCGCCGTACGACCTGACCCGCGGCCGGATCATCTTCCGACACAAGACCTGAGCGACTCGAACGCTCACCCGCCGCCGATCTTCAACTCGAGCGCTGACGCCCGGGTCGGACCAGGGTAGGGAACGTTTCCACCCTTGAAGGCTCGCCACAAAATTCGATTGAACAAATCCTCGTCGGCTGCGTCCTCGACTTCGAGCTCCAGCTTGGCCGACGCGCGCGCGCCAGACGTTCCGCGCGGATTCGTCTCGTCGAGCGACCATCCCGCGGGAAGCGCCACATACGGCCGAGGGTCCGGCGTGTTCGACCAGATGTCGCGCAGCGGGCGTCCGAAGTAATCGAACTGCGACATCGATTCCAGACCCAGAATCTCCTCGATCGTGCGGAGCACGTCCGTCGTGTTGGCAAATCGATGGACCGTCCCCGGCTTGTTGTACGCCGAGATGACGAACATCGGCGAGCGGTGCGAGTCGACGTGATCGGCTCCGTTCTGCGCGTCGTCCTCGAGCACGAAGACGACTGTGTTCTTCCAGAACGGTGATTTCGACAGCGCTTCGATCATGCGGCCGAGCGCGAGATCGTTGTCGGCAAAGGCGGCGCGTGGGCTCGCGCGGCCGGCCATCAACCCCGACGTGTGATCGTTGGGCAGACGCACCGTCTCGAGCGCCGGCATCTGCCCGCGCGCGCTGAACTCCTGCAGCTCGGCGATCCAGACATCCATGCGGTGCTGATCGCGGATCGTCAGCTCGAAGCCCGGATAGAGCGGGTGCGTGTGCGCGGCGAGAAACGGCTTGTTCCCGCGATAGGTGATCGGCGCGGTCGGTGATGTTCGCGGCGCAGGCGAAACGAACTCACCGTAGTTGCGATACGTGATCCCCTTTTTTTCGGCGAGATTCCAGAGATAGCCGCTCGCCGGTTCGGCGGCGTCATCTGTCGGAATCACGCCGCGATTGGTTCCCTCGTAGTCGTACGAGCGGCCACGGCTCGGCATCGAGTAGTGCGACGGGACGGTCTTCTCGAGATAATCGGTCGCGTATGCGGCGGTGGACCAATTGTGGCCGTCGGGGCTGACTTCAGCGTTCACGAAAAACCGATCGAACAGGCCGAATCGATCGGCGAGCGCGTGATGGTTCGGGGAGATCGCCTTCGGGAAGAAGAGATTCGTCGTATCGCCGTCGCCCTTGTTGTCATCGCCCAAGATCTGATCGTAGGTGCGATTCTCTTTGATGACGTAGATGACGTGCTCGAACGGCGGGTAGCGATGTCGTCGCGAACTGGCTTTCCACGAATTGGCGGCAGCGACGCGCGTGCTGAATTTCGACAGGGCGTCCGTCGTCAAATCGGCGAGGCGCAATCGCATGAACCCACCCTTCAGCAGATTCAGCGTGTACTTGTCGTTGCGGCCAATTGTCGGATTGGGTCCGCCCGTGTTGGGAACCGTACCGTATCCGCCCTTGCCGCTCACGACGAGCAATTCGTCGCCGGCGATGAGCACGCCGCACGTGTACCAACCGGCCGGGATGCGTCCGCTCAGGGCATCCTTTCTCCGAGCGGTCGGGACGCCCGATGTGGCCGCCGAAAGGTCGAACACGGCGACGGCGTTCGCGTCCGCCTCGGCGACGAACAAACGAGTGCCGTCCGGCGACAGCGCCAGACTGTTCGGCGTCGCGCCCTCCGACGGGCCGGCGGGCGGCGGATCGAGCAAGCGCGCGACGACGCTTCGTGTTTTGGTGTCGACGACCGCGACTTGATCCGTGCTTCCTGACGCGACGAAGAGGCGCGTCCCATCACGATTGAGGATCATCGCCGACGGATGGCGCGCTACACGGATCACCGCTGCTTCGCGCAGCCGCCCGTTTCCCGCCGGTGCGAAAACGGAGACGGTGTTCCCGCCCCAGGCCGACACGTAGACTGTGCCGCTTGCGTCGGTGACAACGTCGTACGGATATCGCTCGGTCGGAAAACGCTGGACGACTGAGCCGCTCGCGACGTCGATGACCGCCACAGAGTCCGCGATATTTTCGGCGACGTACAACGTGTGTCCGTCTGGAGAGACCGCGAGCCCGGCGGGATACCGCGTACCATTCGCGCGACGTTTGACGGCGAGCACCAGGCTGTCGCGCAGGTGCGCGCCCAGCGGGTCCCAGTCGTATCGGTACACGACGTCCTGATTGCCGCCAGACGAATAGAGCGTGCGCCCGTCCGGCGAGAACGCGAGACCGACGAAGGCGGACGTCTGCTCCACAACCGGATGAACAACATCGGTCGTCCGGTCGACGACCTGCAGCCCCTGTTTGCCGTAGCCGGACAGAGAAAGCACGACATGCACGCCGTCCGGCGCGAGTCGCGCCGTGAGCGGCATCGCCCCTACCGTCACCATCGGCGCGGCCGGATCGAGGCTCACGCCGGTCGGGAGACGGGGCGGGAGCTTCGAAATGATTGAATCGGGGAGCTCGCTCCCACGAGGCGGCTGTTGTTGGCAGCCGACGGCGAGGATCGCGACGAAGAGACCGAAACGGCCAGGCGGGGAGAATCGGAGCATGCTAAAAAATGCTTCGACGTGGCTCGCGTGGGTACTGATCGTCCCATTAACATTCGACGCGCTGAGTAAAACACTGCGCCGATGCGCTGGTGCATCCGGCGGACGCACTTCCTCCATTCCTCCGCTCGGCTTCCACTCGAACAGCCTCATGTTGCGTTTTCGAGCACGCGCCCTATGGGCGCATGCTGCCGTGATTTTTGCCGTCGGTGCTCCACTTCTAAAACAGTTGGAGGCCCAGGATACCGTCCCCATCGCGCACGGCCTTCCGCCGATGGAGATCCACGGTTTCATCCAGGTCTACTACCGCACGGGCGACCCGCTCACCAAGGACGGGTACCGGCTTCGTAAAGGCGATCTGAAGTTCAGCGGCCAGGTCTCGCCGAACATTCGATGGCGAGTGGGCTTCGACGCGGCCAAAGTGTTGCAGCTCACCAAGACGTCGGCGCCGATCAACGACACGCTCGCACTGCTCGACGTCGCGTTGGACCAGCGAACGCGAATTCTCCAGGACGCGGCGTTGACGTGGATTCCGAATCGCTACCTCGCCGTGGACATCGGCCAGCAGATCGTGCCGCTCAGTCTCGAGGGAACCATCTCGACGTCGAAGGTCGAAACGGTCGAGCGAACGATGTTCATCGTCGAACGATCTCGCGCGACCGGTCTCGGCGACGTCCGCGACATCGGCGTCTCGGCCAACGGGACGCTGCCGCAGGGGCTCGAGTATCACATCGGGATGTTCAACGAGACCGGCGAGAGCGCGGGCACGATCGACCCGAACGACCAGAAGTCGATCATTGGCCGGATCGTGTATCACCCGGCCTTTTTTCGGCACGTTTCGATTGGCGGATCGGGCGGGTTCGAGGGCGGCGCGCGTTTGTCGCGCCGGGAACGCGGCGGAACAGAGGTGGAGTTCAGAAACCCGCTGGTCACGCTGCGCGCCGAGACAATGGCCGCGCGCGACGGTGACCTGCGCCGCCTCGGCTGGTACACCCTCGGCGCCCTCCGCCCGACGGCAGACCTGCAATTCGTCGCGCGATTCGACGCGTGGGACAAGGACCGCACGCACGAGACGTCGCTCATCGACGCGTACGAACGACAAGTCAGTGTCGGCGTGAGCCGCCTGATCGACGGCACGAGCGCAAAGATCGCGTTCAACATCGTTCGCCAGACGTTCCCCAACGTCAACAACGTGACCGACGGAACCTTCGCGCTGATCGCATTCCAGGGCCTCTGGTAGCAACCGCCCGCAACAGCGCGGTTCCAGACGCACTCAAACGCTTAGAATGGGGTCAGACCCCAAAAAAACAGGGTCTGACCCCAATTGCGCGTTTTTGGTGGCGGTCAGTGGGCGGCGCGTGTCAAACGATCGCGAACGGCGAGCCAGGCGTTCGTCTCGGGCAGTTTTTCGACGACGATGACGTCGCAGCCCGCGTCATCAAGCGTGTGTAGCGACGCGTACAGCGCGGCCGCGTAGGCGGCCGGATCGGCGGGCATGATGATGATCTCCGGCGTCGGCTCGACCGACGCGTGGACGACGAGCGCGCCGACGCGAAGGCCGTTGGCACGCTCGTGCTCGACGCGGACGCCGACGTCTTGCGGGGCGACCAGGAACACCTTCGCGCGCGGCGCGTAGTGCTTCTCGAGCATTCCCGGCGCCGGTCTCGCGGATTCACCGGCAGCGTGCGTTGTTTGATCGACTCGTCCTACGACGCGCATCAACTCATCCAGAGTGATCGAGCCGGGACGCAG
>Ga0157372_10007128_pt1 | contig 11903 bp, 9 predicted proteins | sample C55metaG_FD_115307 | JGI IMG/M metagenome (GOLD analysis project Ga0157372, IMG submission 115307) | Corn rhizosphere microbial communities from Kellogg Biological Station, Michigan, USA - C5-5 metaG | ecosystem: Host-associated > Plants > Roots > Rhizosphere > Soil | place: USA: Michigan...
CCTTCGTTGGTTCCAACACTGTTGGACCCGCCTCGGTTACCCCGTTCGTACCCTTCGTACCTCGGCCGTAACCTTCGCCAAAGGCTCGGTTCTGGACGCGCCCCCCTGGCGGTTCCAGGCAGGTCCGGCGTGGAGAATAAGCGCCCGTGGCCGTCCGGGCCGTCCCAAAATAGATCGGGCCACAGGCTCGATGTCCGAAGGACCATAATAAGCTAAAAAAATCCCCCACCCCTTGAAGGATGGAGGAATGACCCGTTTTTGTTTAATGGTAAATGGTATTTGTCGAACCCAAGGTTCGTTCTGTGTCTCTACGAGAGAGGGCTTAGGGGTTGGCAAATTATCTCTCCAAAACCCCGGTTTCACCCGGGGAAATTCAACCCTAAAGGTCCTTTTTCCAGGGATCTCTTCAAAGCGTACAACTGCTGAAAATGCATAGGTATTTATACGTATCTTATTCAGGCATTAATACGTACCGCCACTGCTGCGGGGATGTAGTATTATTGTTGAACCAGAACGGACCGGAGGTTCGTTGTCCAAAGGACAGACTTTAAATCTTTCCGAAAAACGGACTAAATTCCCCCGAAGGCCGTTTTTTTGAAATTATATCATCACTAAATTGGACATCTTATGAACAAATTCATGAGGCCTGGCTTACTGACCCTGCCGGCCTTCCTGTTGATCGCCTCCTTTGCCTTTACCCTTTTCAGCTGCGGCGACCATGACCATGACCACGGACGCCCCCCTTACAACGAAGACAGCGTTAAAAACCACGTAATTCCCTTAGGCCTGGCCATCCAGTACACAAAGGAATTCCGTAAAGCAGTCGACTCCTTTAACAAAAAATGCCCCGGATTCAAGGATTCGATGCAGTTTGGCCACTCTGAAGCCTTCAACGCCGACTCCTATCAGCTCCTCCTCTCACAAAAAGATTCTGCCGGCCGCCCCGCTGCGGGTGTCCGCATCTATTACGGCCTGGGCCGGGACGGACAGATTAAACTTGTCCTCGTGCCCTACGACGTCAATGGCAACGACATCCTTCATCACCTGATCTCCGCAGACAGCACAAAAACACCTGCCGGCGGAGCAAAGACCCTAGCGCTGACAGACGATCCACAGGCAGTGGAGACGGGACAGCACTGTCCTCCAACCTGCCCGCCGTCGAGTCCGCTCGATCCGCAATAAAACCATGAAATACTTTTTACTTTTTCTGTTAAGTCAATCTGTTCTACTACCCATCATTGCAGGGCTGGTACGCTGGCGTCGTATAGACAAAAGCTACCGGCCCTTTTTTTGGCTCCTGGTCATCGGCTTCGTCGTCGAGATCATCAGCTTCATCTCCATCCGGCTGGCAAAGGACAATACTGTCATCGTCAATATCTATGGGTTGCTGGAATGCGCCTTTCTGGCCTGGCAGTTCCATGCCTGGGGTTTCCTGCGTCAAAGGAAGCCGCTTTTTTATGCGCTGCTGGTTCTTGCTGCCCTCGTATGGTTCATCGTGAACATCGCATTTGGCCATATCCACGACTTCAGCCCCTACTTCGTATTCTTTTATTCATTTCTCATTGTGCTCCTTGGCGTCAACGAGATCAATTTCATGATCACACACTATAACAGGAATCTTTTTCGCAATCCGCGCTTTGTTATTTGTGTCGGACTGATCATCTATTTTGTCTATATGATCGTGTATTACTGGGCCCTGGAAATAAGCAGGCTGGGACGGTCCGAGATATCTATCTCTATCTCCATCACCTTCCTGCTGGGCTATGTAAATATTTTGACCAATATCATCTATGCCATAGCATTCCTCCTGTTCCCAAAACCACAGGAGTTCACATTGCAATAACCCGCTCCCGCCCCACCGTAGAATGTCTCTCACCTCCGCCGAAGCCGCAGAAGACCGGGAATTGGACTGGCCGCCCAACACCCTGCCGTACGAACCGCCCCGGCGGTTCATTGGTTGGCAATCACAGCAAATGCATGTATTTTTACTTAGAGATGCAAAATAAGATCCTGGATATTACGCTGCTTTTCACTCTGATCATAGCAATTATCATTGTTTATTTCTTCATTTCCATCATCCGCTACCACCGCCGCTATATGCGCCTTCAAAGAGAAAAGATCTTCGCCGAGATCACCATCCGGGAGAATGAACGCAAACGTATCGCGGGCGATCTGCATGATAGCCTCGGCCCGCTCCTTTCCGCCGTCAAGCTCAACATCAGCAATGTCGATATCGAAGACCCGCAGGACAAAGCCATCCTCGACAAGACGGCCGGCTACCTGGACGAGATCATTGGCAGCATGCGCAGGATCTCCCATGACCTCCTCCCCAACACCCTCGAGCGCCGGGGCCTGCTCGAAGCCATCCGGGAATTTATCAACCAGGTGAATGTTAAACAATCCCTGAACATTCAGTTATACGTAGTCAAAGAGATCCAGGTCCCCAAAGAAAAGGAGATACACATCTTCCGGATGATACAGGAGATAGTGCACAATACTCTCAAGCATGCACATGCGGGCAATCTGCAGATAGGCCTCAGCGAGGAAGGCGGCCATCTACTGTTCCTGGCCAAGGACGATGGACGTGGCTTTGACAAGGAAAAAGCCCTCACCGGAAGCCATGGACTTGGGCTGCGCAGCCTGGAGAGCCGCTGCGAAATACTCAACGGAGTGCTGTCGCTGGAATCCAAACCCGGCTCCGGAACCAATTATTTTATCAAGATCCCCGTTGGTTGACGATTCATTGACCTGCATTGTTTAATTTTACCAGCATCCTCTTTTCCTATATGAAGAAGAACATCTGTTTGGTAATAGCAGACGACCATGAGATTTACATGGATGGTCTGGCGCTCATGCTCAACAAGCAGGAGAACATGACCGTCGTGGGACAGGCTGGCAATGGCCGTGAGCTCGTCCAGCTCGTGGCCGAGAAAAAGCCCGACATAGTCCTCACCGATATTAAAATGCCCTATCTCGATGGTATTGGAGCCTGCCGGCTGATGCTGCAGCAGGATCCCCAGCTAAAGATCATCGCTCTCTCCATGTTCGAAGAAGAGGACCTCATCGTGGAAATGCTCGAAGCGGGCGCTAAAGGCTATCTGCTAAAAAATGCGGACAAGCGGGAAATACTCGACGCCATCCTCACCGTCAGCGAGGGGAATATCTTCTATTGCAAACATACTTCCGCCCGCCTGGCCTCCCTCATCGTCAAGAGTAAATTCGACCCTCAAAAAAAGAAGTCCGGGGACCTTTTTACGGAGCGGGAAAGACAGATCATCCGCCTGATCTGCCAGCAGCACACCGCTCAGGAGATAGGCGAACGACTTTTTCTCAGCCGGCGCACCGTCGAAGGCTACCGGACCCGTATACTGGAAAAGATGGATGTGAAAAATACCGCCGGCGTCGTCGTGTTTGCCCTGAAGCATAATCTCATCGCGGAAGAGGATATCCTGTAGCGGCAGGTCCAAAAGGTCGATAGTCGCCCCTCAGGTTCTCCGTCAGGCCGGCCCAGGTCTCTACAACATGCTCCGGTCCTCACGCCCCTGGTCACGCCCCCGCAGCCCGTCGTCCCGCCCCAGGTCTCAACATGCCCCGGTCCTCAAGCTCCTGGTCACGCCAGCCCAGGTCGCCCCAACATGCTCTCGTCCTCACGCCCCTGGTCACGTCCCCCAGCCCGTCGTTCCGCCCCCTCAATGCTTCCTCAACGTCCGTAACGAATCCAACGACTGCTGCTCCCGGCCCGTCACTACCCGCTGCGTCTCCTGGTCCTTTTTATTCTGCTCCAATTGCTCCTGGTACCTGACCAGCTTCTTCTGAAGGTCTTTCTGGTCGTCCAGCAACTTGGACATACGCTTGTGGGATTTTTGCATCGCTTTATCGTCGCTGCCTACATTGGCCTGCATATTCTGCGTCTCCTTGACCTGGTCCTCCCTGTTTTTCGTCAGATCATTCTGGGTATTGCGGATCTTCTTTTCCAGGTCCCCCTGATCATCATGCAGATCCCCCAGCTTCTTCTGCGCCTTTTTGGTAACCCCTTCTTGGGTCTTGATCCTGTCCTCCAGATCCCCCGCCTCGATGGCCGGCAGCATTTTTTCGACAAAGGCGGCGGTACGACTCATCGCCAGCGCATCCCGCCCCGTCCGGGCCCCCGGATCCTCTCCCGGCCCCGCGGACAAAAACGTCACCACCGAGCTCGTCTTGTCCCGGCTGCTCTTCCGCTCCACTTTTATATGCAGGTCGTTCAGGGATGAGGCAGTATCCTCCAGCCGCACATTGTGATATAGCTTGTACCCCCGGCTATTCGAGCCCTTCCAGCCCCGCTGCCCCATATAGTCTTTAATGGTCTCCTCCACCACATCCGGAGGATACGGCAGATCGACAAGGACGGCGGACTGCTGGCTTTTCTGATAGCTGACCTGACCCTCATACGTCTTGGGCTGCATAGAAGACCCCGACTGCGCATACAGCTGTCCCCCACTGATACAACTTCCCACAAATGCTGCTATAAACAGTATGTTTTGGTAAATACGCCGGTTCATAGTATAAAATTTTGTAATAAAGGTACTATAAAACCTTATTCCTTTTTTAATAAAGACCAATTTCCGCACGTTAATATCCGCATACAAAAGTATTTTTGACGATCAGACCAAACACCGCAGTATTTGAGCAGCATTAAAAAATTAGCCGGGCAGACGATGTGGTATGGAGTAAGCTCCATCTTCGCAAGATTCCTCAACTATCTGCTGACCCCTTACCTCACCCTGATCTTCAGCGGGACCACCGAATACGGAAAGATGAGTCTCGTTTATGCACTGATCCCTTTCCTGAATGTCGTCGTAGTCTATGCCCTCGACACCACCTACTTCCGGTATATCCAGCAGAAAGGCGCCGAAGGCGCCCTCTATGACACCCTGCTGTACTCCCTTTTCTGCAATACCATCTTTTTTACGGGCCTTATCATCCTTTTCCGCCATTCTATCGCCTCGTTTATACACCTGGAGGAGCACTCCGAATATATTACTTTCACCGCTTTTATCATCGGCCTCGAAGCCCTCTCCGCCCTGCCCTTTGCCCGGCTGCGGCATGAGAACAGACCCCGGCAGTTTGCCTTTATCCGGGTCACCGCCATCCTGCTGAACATCTATTTCACCTATTTCTTCCTTTCGTTGTGCCCCAAAATGGCAAAAGCGCATCCCTATAGCAGTGTCTGGCACCTGCTGTACAGCCCCACCTTCGGCGTAGGCTACGTGCTCCTGGCCAACCTCATTTCATCCGCCTTTCAGTTCCTGGCCCTTAGTAAACAGTTCCTGCAATTCCGCTGGAGGTTCGACTGGAAGATCTGGCGGGAGATCATCGTATACGCCTCGCCCCTGATGATCGCCGGCTTTGGAGGTATGATCAACGAAACTTTCGACCGGATCATGCTCGCCCGACGTCTTCAGATGTCCCATGAACAGGCCGACTTCTATGTGGGTGTGTACAGCGCCTGTTACAAGCTCTCCCTCCTGATCACCCTCTTCGTACAGGCGTTCCGAATGGGCGCCGAGCCCTTTTTCTTCCGGCAGGCCGTCGAAGGCGACGCCCCCCGCACCTATGCCCGCGTGATGAAGTTTTTTGTCATCACCATTTGTGTCATGTTCCTTGTCGTGGCCCTCTACCTGGACATCTGGAAGCAGTTCATCCGGGACAAACGCATGTGGGACGGCCTCGGTGTCGTCCCTATTCTCCTTTTCGCCAATATGTTTTTGGGGATCTATTATAATCTTTCCATCTGGTATAAGCTTACGCGGAATACCCGCGCGGGGGCGTATATTACCCTCATCGGGGCCGGCATCACCCTTATCATAAATTACGTTTTTATCCCCCGGTTCAACTATTGGGCCTCCGCCTGGGCCACCTGCATTTGCTATGGCTCCATGATGGTGATCTCCTATATCTGGGGGCAAAAGGTCTACCGGGTGCCCTATCCCTGGAAAAAGCTCGTCGCTTATATGGTCATCGTCGCCCTGCTCTATTTCCTGCACCGTGGCCTCACCCACCTTTGGCACCACCGGGGCTTTAGCTTTATCCTGGCCACGCTGCTGACAGGAGTATATGTCCTCTTTATTCTCCGCATAGAAAGGAAGGAATTCCGTCGGCTACCCGTGATCGGGAAATTCCTATAGGGCGTGCCCCGGTCCCCGGGTCGGGCTGTCCACAGTGCACGGCACTTTGTTCCCATCCCTCACGCAGAAGGTTCTATCCCCTAATAAAAGGATTGTGCCGCTTCTCCCACCCAATCGTCGTCTCCTCCCCATGCCCCGGATACACTACCGTCTCATCCGGCAGCGCCCAAAGCACCTCCCGTATACTCTTCAGCAATGTCATATGATCCCCGCCCGGCAGGTCCGTCCGCCCGATGCTGTCACGGAAAAGCGTATCCCCCGCGATCAAAAACCCCTGTTCGGCACAGTAAAACCCCACACTACCAGGCGAGTGTCCGGGCAGGAACAGTATCTCCAGCTCATCCTCCCCCCACTGCAGCCTGCCGGGTCGGGCTACAGGCCCGTCGTCCGGAACCGAGCTTTGCGAAGGTTCCGACCGGGGAGGACCGTGTCGAAACAGGTCCTCCGAAGGCCTACCGTCATTAGACCTTTCCGGCAAGCGGGTTACATTTTCCCGAGGCCCGTTTGCCGGATATTTCTTGCCCGGCTCCAGCAGCACCTGCGGCCCCCGGTAGTTCTCGAAAGGCATACCCCAGTCACGCCCCATCAACGGCGCCATCTCCAGCACCAGCCTCTCTTTTTCGTGGAGGTGTAAGGGCAAGCCCCATGTATCATAGACGAACTTGTTACCAAAGACATGATCCAGGTGACAATGGGTATTTACTAACATTTTAGGTGTTAGCCCCTGCTGCTCAACATATTCCTGCAGCTCCCTCCGCTCATTTCCGAAATAACAGCCCGGATCGATGATACAGCAGGCATCCTTTTCATCGGATAGCACGTATGTGTTTTCTTGCACAGGGCTGAAAACAAAGGTTTTTACTGTCAGCATATTATCCTCCTTTACACTAAAATCAATTTCACCGGTATTTGGGATTGTTATAACTTTAAAACTCTAAAGAATGGGTATGAAAGATCCTAAAGATCCTCAGATTAAGTTGAAGTCGCGCTATTTTTTTTTCGTCATACTGGGGATTTTCTTTTTTGCAGGAGAAGCCTCTGCCCAGGTAAATACCGTAGAGTTCGGTAAAAACCGCCTTCAGTTCAAGAATTTCAAATGGCAATACTACCAAACCCAGAACTTTAATACCTATTTCAACGAGGGAGGCCAGGAACTGGCCAAATACGTCCTCCAGATAGCCGAAAAAGAGCTGCCCGGCATCGAACAGTTTGTAGAATACGGCCTCCAGCGCCGGGCCAACATCGTCATCTACAACTCTTACAACGACTACCTCCAATCCAATATCGGGCTCAGCCTCGACTGGCAGACCACCGGCGGCATTACCAAGCTGGTAAATAACAAGATGGTCGTATACTTCAATGGCGACCACAACCACCTCCGTCTCCAGATCCGCCAGGGCATCGCCCGCATCCTGCTGGAAAATATCCTTTTCGGGGACGATCTGGGGGAGTTCGCCACCAACCAGGCCCTGCTTGACCTGCCACAATGGCTCACCGACGGGTACATCGAATATGCCGGAGAGACATGGAGCACCGCCCTCGACGACCAGCTGAAATCAGCCATCCTTTCTGGAAGATATAAGAATTTCTACCAGTTTGCCTTCGAAAAGCCCCTGCTGGCCGGACATGCCTTCTGGTTTTACATGGCCAACAAATACAAAAAGGAGAACGTCACCTACTTCCTTTACCTCGCCCGGGTCTATCGCAACCTCAACAACGCCTCGCTGCGCATATGCAAAAAGAAGTTCAAAGAGGTGCTGAAGGACTTTATGGCCTACGAGGAAGAGCTGTTCGACAACGACATCCGCGGCCGCCGCAATTTCCCCAAAGGCACCGTCTCCGTCGTGGAAGAGATCAACGACCACAAGGATTTCTTCCATTTCTCCCCCCAGCCCGTCCCCCGCAGCAACAGCTATGCCGTCGTGGAATTCAAGCACGGGAAATATTCCGTTGTATTTCACGACAATTATGTCTATACCAAGACCCTGCTGAAGAACGGCGTTCGTTCCGATGCGGAGCAGCTCGACCCCCACTACCCCCTCATCGCCTGGGATAACAAGGGCACCCGCCTTGCCTGTATCTATTGGGACAGGGGTAAGGTGAAGCTCTTCGTCTATGACGTCATAAAAAAATACAAGACCAGCATCCAGGACCTCCCCGACTTCGACCAGGTGCAGGACTTCAAATACATGCTCAACGACCACACGCTGCTCATGAGCGCCACCAAAAATGGACAGTCCGATATTTTTGTGTACGACCTCACCGCACAGACCTATCGGCAGATCACCAACGACGTATACGACGACCTCGATCCGTCCTTCGTCGCCTTCCCTAACAAGACGGGGATCATCTACTCCTCTAATCGACCCAATGGTCGCGTCCGGGGCGGCGACACGACACTGCCTTCCAACTACCATTATAATATCTTCCTCGTGGACAACTGGAACGACATGGAAGGCAAACAGATCTCCCAGCTCACCTACCTGAAATATGGGCAGGCCCGCTACCCGACCCAGTACAACAACAACCACTTTACTTTTATCAGCGATGAGAATGGGATTAACAATCGCTATGCAGGCTTTTTCACCACCAAAAGGGCCGGCATCGACACCGTCTACAAAATTGGCGACGAGCTCCTTCACAATCCCGACCCCGCTGATCTCGACTCTACTTTAAAGGCCAATCATAAAGAACAGCCCGACACGGTCTATTCATTCGCCATCACGAATGACTCTTCGTATATTTTCCCCATTACTAACTACCAAAGCGGCCTCACAGAAACTAAAAGCGCCGGCGAGATCGGCCAGGTCACGGAAGTCCGACAAGAGGGCAACCTGAAATTTCTTTATAAGTTGAAGGTGGACGAGGCCGCGCTAAAAAAGCGTAACCTCGTTGCCCGGATGACGGACTATAGAAAAAAGACCGTCACGGAAGCACAGGTCCAGGGCGCCGGCATTCTCGCCCCCAAGGTCAAACCCCGCATCGACACATCCCGGCATGCCAACGACTTTTTCGAGAGCGAATTCGACAAGGACAAGCGCGACACCAGCCAGAACAAGCTTCACCCTGTCCAGCCACCCGTCACGGGAGAGAACCCTTTCTCTACCCGCAACGATGCAAGGGAGGAACCCCTGCTGAGGAAGGCGAAGCTTTTCAAATACAAGCTGAAGTTCTCCGTCGACAATTTCTCCGCCGGATTCAATAACGACGTTCTCATCACCCGTTATCAGCCCTTTACCGGCTCATTGCCCATTAACCTCAGCGGCGTCGATCAGTTCAGCGGCATGCTGAAGGCTTCCATATTCGATCTTTTCGAGGACATCCGTTTCACGGGCGCCATCCGCCTGCCCTTCTTTGGCAGCGGCTCCAGCCCCGCGCCGTTTGCCGCACAGGGTGGAAAGACCTTTATCCCCGGCAGCTCCTCCTTCTTTGATGGCAGCGGGGAATGGTTCGCCCGCGCCGACTATCTGAAAAAGCTGTTCGATTTCTCCCTGTTATACTATCGCGAGACACAGGTAGGTTCATATCTGGACGATTCGCTTGCCATCGCGGCAGGAGGTATCGGTATTCCATTTGATGCAAAAGCCTATACCAACCTCTGGCAGGCCATCATCAAATATCCTTTTGACAGGGTGCAAAGCCTGCGCCTCTCTGTGGGATTCCGCACCGACAAGATTGTCGTACGACCCTTCGGCACCATCACCGGTCAGCCCAATATCACCGACTCCGTGCTGCTGAAACTGGGTCCTCAGAACAAACAGAATTACGGATTGCTACGCCTGGAATATGTATATGACAATGCCATCATGAAGGCCACCAATATTTACAATGGCATCCGCGCCAAGATCTATATGGATTGGAATATGCAGATGAACCAGACCCAGGGCACCGCTGAAGGCAAGAACATGTACAATGCCGGATTCGATCTGCGGCATTATCTGCCAATCTATCGGAATTTCATCTGGGCCGTACGCGCTGCCGGTGATTTCTCCTTTGGCAATCAGAAAGTGATCTACTACCTCGGTGGTACGGATGGATGGCTTTTCCCCAAGGCGAACCAGCAACCGTTGCCAGACCCGAACCAGCCCTATGCCTTCCAGTCGCTGGCCGTCAACCTGCGCGGCTTCAAGCAGAATGTAGCCAATGGTAACAATGCTGTTGTCATCAACAGTGAATTCCGTTTGCCGCTCTTTTCAACGCTCTTCAACAAGCCCATCAATAATGCCTTCTTACGGAATTTCCAGATCATTCAGTTCTTCGACATCGGCTCGGCATGGAATGGAAGTCCAAAGAATATTTCCCGTCCCACGCTGACCATCCCCAGCGACGATCCCAATCTCGGCTCCGGTACGCTGAATGTAAAGCTGAGGGCCGGCGGCATCGGTCCCTTTGCAGGAGGTTATGGCTTTGGCGCGAGAAGTACGCTGCTGGGATATTTCCTCCGGTTTGACGCCGGCTGGCAGATGAATACCTTCTTTGGTGGCAAGCCCGTGCTGAACGTTTCGATGGGCGTGGATTTCTAAGGCAATGCGGCACCTCACATCAAAAATTAATCGGCTCCGGTCTGCCAGAACGAGCCGGAGGCTCGTTGTCCGAAGGATCAGATATGACTGCAAGGTCATGACCGAGGAGGAGCGTGTCAAAGCAGCTCCGACGAAGGCCCCTTTCCGGAAAACGGGCTACATTTCCCCAGAGGCCCGTTTTCAGGACAAATTCCGCCGCCCTCGTTGGTCATTTCAGATTATCTTCGCAGTTCGAATGCCAGTTTACATCACTTCATTGAATTCCGGTAGCAATGGTAATTGCTATTACATCGGCAACGATCGGGAAGCCATTCTTGTCGATGCCGGACTCTCCTGCCGCGAGACGGAAAAACGCATGCGCCGGCTGGGCCTGTCCTTTGAAAAGGTCCGGGCGATATTTGTCTCCCATGAGCATGATGATCATATCAAAGGCATTCCCATCATTGCAAAAAAATACCAGCTACCGGTCTATATCACCGCCGGCACCCGGCAGCAAAGCAGCTTTCCCATCGAGGATCATCTCGTCGCCTCCTTCCAGGCTTATGAGCCTATCCCGATAGGGGACCTGTCTGTCACCGCATTCCCGAAATTCCATGATGCCGCCGATCCGCATAGCTTTATCATCTCCGACGGGCCTACCATCATCGGGGTATTCACCGACATCGGCGCCCCCTGTGAACACCTTGTCCGTCATTTCCGGAAATGTCATGCCGCCTTCCTGGAAGCCAACTATGATGAGGATATGTTGCATAAGGGAAGTTATCCCTATCACCTGAAGAGACGTATCAGCGGTGGACAGGGCCATCTGTCCAATCGCCAGGCCCTGGAGCTTTTTCTGGCCCACCGCCCTCCTTTTATGAGCCATTTGTTCCTGGCCCATCTTTCACAGAACAATAACGACCCGGACCTGGTGCAGGATCTTTTCAATGGTCAGTCCGGTGGCATCCGGATCGTGCTTGCTTCCCGTTATGAGGAGACGGCCGTCTATACCATACAGGGCGCGCCCGGCGACGAACCGCTACCCTGGGTCGAAACGAGTCCGGACCTTCCAGAAATCCGCAAGGCTCCGCCTGCCAGGCCCCGTAAAAGACAAGAGGCCGATCCACGACAGCTATCATTGTTTTAGGGCTTATTGCACCAGTATCCTGTTTACACCTACTACCTTTCCTATATCTGTCAGAACATACCCTTTTATGTAAACGATGCCTTTGTAAGC
>Ga0157372_10007132_pt1 | contig 11897 bp, 9 predicted proteins | sample C55metaG_FD_115307 | JGI IMG/M metagenome (GOLD analysis project Ga0157372, IMG submission 115307) | Corn rhizosphere microbial communities from Kellogg Biological Station, Michigan, USA - C5-5 metaG | ecosystem: Host-associated > Plants > Roots > Rhizosphere > Soil | place: USA: Michigan...
ATATTCTTCAGAATAAATATATTCCAACCCGTGATCAGAAACAGTACAACCCATTAAAGCAAAAAAATCATGACGTTGTTTTAACGCATCCAAATAAGTTTGAAAAGAAGAAACTGTTTTGCCGCTCACATCTTCTAATTTTTTTACGTAAGCATTGAAAGTATCAGCATCATCCACATTCATTGCTTTATCAGGACGAAAAGCAGGAAGTATTTTAATTTCAAAGCCATCATCTTTTATTTTCTGATGATGTTCTAATGTATCTGTAGGATCATCGGTAGTGCAAACCACTTTCACATTCATTTTGCCAAGCAGATTCCTTACAGAATATTCTTTCGTTTGCAATTTTTTTGTGCATTCGTCATAGATCTTTTTTGCACTTTCAGGATTCAAAATGTCATAAATATCAAAATATCTCTGCAACTCAAGATGTGTCCAGTGATACAAAGGATTTCTTAAAGTGTAGGGGACCGTTTCTGCCCATTTTTTGAACTTTTCATAATCACTTTTATCACCCGTGCAATAACTTTCATCTACACCATTGGTACGCATTGCACGCCATTTGTAATGATCGCCATACAGCCATATCTGCGTAATATTTTCAAAATTAATATCATTGGCAATCTGCTCGACAGGAAGATGACAATGATAATCTATGATGGGCATTGTAGCAGCAAAATCATGATACAATTTTTTTGCTGTTTCTGTTTCAAGCAAAAAATTTTTGTCTAAAAATGGTTTCATATTTTTCGGTAAGTTTATTATTATTTCACCCCTTCCCAAAAGGGGTCTTTCGGACGACTTTCAACCTTCAACCATACACGCATCGTTCAGGCCGTTAAAGCCAAACGTCCTGTTTCAACCTTCAATCTTGTACTATGAACTATCAAAGACTCACTCCCCTCTTCCACGGAATAAAATCATTTTGTTTATGTCTTACTGCAGCAACTTCAATCTCTCCACTCGCTACTTTTATTACATATTCTAAAATTCGTTCTCCTGCCTGTTCAATTGTTTCTTCACCTTCTATAATTGTGCCGGTATTGATGTCAATGATATCAGGCATTTTTTTGTATAAAGCTGTATTGGTCGAAAGTTTAATTACCGGTGCTATTGGATTTCCGGTTGGTGTTCCAAGTCCTGTCGTAAACAAAACGATGTTAGCTCCGGAGCCAACTTCGGCTGTTGTACTTTCAACATCATTCCCCGGAGTGCAAAGCAAATTTAATCCCGGCTTTGTAACCATTTCCGGGTAATCCAAAACGTCTGTAACCGGCGATGTACCGCCTTTTTTTGCCGCTCCTGCAGATTTGATCGCATCGGTAATTAATCCGTCCTTTATATTTCCCGGCGAAGGATTCATGTCAAACCCGGAACCAACGGCTTTCGCTCTGTTATTGTAAGTTTTCATTAATTCGCCAAACCGGATCGCAGTTTCTTTTGTAACTGAGCGGTCGCTTAAATTTTGTTCAACACCACACAATTCAGGGAACTCAGAAAGTATAACAGAACCGCCTAAAGCAACAAGAAGATCTGATGTATAACCAATTGCAGGATTTGCCGAAATTCCGCTGAAGCCGTCACTACCACCGCATTCCAGGCCAATGCAAAGTTTACTTAATGGCGCGGGTTTTCTTTCAATTTCATTTGCCTGAACCAGTCCTGCAAATGTTTGTCTGATGGCTTTTGAAATTAAATCAGAGCCAAGTCCGATTTGTTGTTGTTCTAAAATATATAAGGGCTTTGAAAAATTTTTATCACGCTTTTTTATTTCTTCCTGCAAAATTCCCACCTGTGCATTCTGGCATCCGAGGCTTAGAACCGTTGCCCCTGCAACGTTTGAATGAGTTAAATATCCTGCAAGTAAACCGCATAATGCCTTTGCATCATCTCTTGTTCCACCGCAGCCACCTTCATGAGATAAAAATTTAATTCCATCCACATTTGCAAAAACCCGTTGTTTTTTTATTTCTTCTGTTTCAACAGAAGTATCAGCATTTAAAATTTCATCTATATTTTTTCCTTCTTTATAAAGGTCCACGAGTTTGGAAACTTCCACTTTTTTATTTTGATTTCTTCCGTAACCCAATTCATTTACTAATGCTTCACGCAGTACTTCAATGTTTCTGTTCTCACAAAAAACCAATGGAATGACCAGCCAATAATTGGCTGTTCCTACTTTTCCATCTGCGCGATGAAAGCCCATGAAAGTCTTGTTGATAAATTTCGAAACATCCGGTTTATTCCAATCCACTTTTCTTTCTCCGGCTTCAAATCCACTTGCAGCATGTTTTACATTACTTGTAGTGATTCTTCCGCCTTTTTGAATTTGGCTTTCTGCTTTACCAACCAACACCCCATACATAATAATTTCATCTCCCGGTCGCATTGTTTGTGTTACAAATTTATGTTTAGCGGGAACCCGGTCAGTTAGCGTGTAAGCATCACCGTTATATTCAACTGTTTCATTTAAAGCGAGGTCAGTTAAGGCTACCAAAACATTATCATCAGGATGTACCTTCGTCACTTTGTGTTTCATATCAGGCAACAATTTTTTTTGGATGAACTTTTTCTAAAGTTGCTTTCATCCCTTGATTTATAATACTATTCAGATTATCCGTTACTGTTTGTTGAAAACCGGGAAGATGTGAAATATCTTCTCCCCAAAAAGAAACATCTTGAAGGGTCTCTTTTACCATTCTTTCTATCGGATTATTTTTCCATAACAAATAAAATTTTTCTGCCAACTCATCATCAATCAAATAAAATTCTCCATTAAATTCTCCAAAAAACTCTTTACCATCTTGCTTAACTGCTTTCATAAAATAAAGGTAAGAAGCAAATCCGAAAGCGAATAGTTGAGGAGCGGTATTATGGTGCTTATAATAAGTGAGCAACAAAGGAATGCAACGCAACATCATCTTTGAAGTATAATTCAATGCAATGTTTTTCCATAAATGATTGATGTAAGGATTGGCAAACCTGTCGATCACTTTTGAAATAAAATTTTGTTTCAATTCTTCATCAATTTGATATGGAATAGAGGGCGCAATCTCATCTCTCATAAGACTTGTAATGAAGGGGGAAAAAGTTGCATCTTTCATTGTATCCCGCACCGTATTAAAACCTGCCAGAAAAGCAACACCACAAGTCAATGTATGCGTGCCATTCAATAAACGCAACTTCAATTCACGATGCAAATCGATATTTGGCTGAATCACCACTCCTTCATCAGCTTCAGCAAAAGATAAAATGCTTTTTATTTTTTCATCTCCTTCAATCGCCCATAAATTATACACTTCACTCACGATCATCAAATCATCCTTGTAGCCAATTTCATTTTCAATTTCATTTTTTATTTTTTCATCAGGCATACCTGTTACAATCCTATCCACTAAAGAATTACAGAAAAAATTACATTTCTCCAGCCATTCAATAAATTCATCTCTTAAAGAATTCAAATGAGCCAGCTCCAAAACAATTGACTCCAGTTTTTTCCCGTTATCAGTAATCAATTCTGTTGGAACAATTACTAAACCACTTTCATGACTTCCGCTAAAAGCAATAAATCTTTCATACAAGAATGCAAGTAACTTGCCGGGAAAAGAAGTTGGAGGATAGTGGCGAATGTCATCATTCTCCAGTTGAATGCCTACTTCAGTGGTATTTGAAATAATTATTTGAAGATCGGGATTGTGTGCACATTCTAAAATTTCACCCCAGTGTTTTTGTGCAATTAGTACCCGGCTTATTGAAGAACTAATTATATTTTCTTCAATTTTTTGTCCATCCACAATTCCTCTTTCGCATAAAGTATATAATCCATCCTGTTTGTCAAATGCAGCAGCATCGCCTCTCGGCGTCGTTTTTATTACAACTGTGCGGCCGTTGAAAATGCCCTGCCTGTTTGCCTTATCTATAAGATAATCGGGCAAACCACGGAGCAATCTTCCCGTTCCGAATTGCAAAACTTTTTCGGGTAATTCAAAAACTTCCTTATCCGGAACAACTACTTTTTCAGACGATATATTTTTTAGAGTATAGCGTGATAATTTCATATTTTTCTTAAAATTTTTACTAATTTTTCTTTTCAAAATAAACTCATCGGCCCATCCAGCCTCCATCAACAGTCAGTATTTCTCCGTGTACATAATCTGAGGCGGCAGAACTTAAAAACACAGCCGGCCCGATAAGATCTCCAGGAGTGCCCCATCTACCTGCCGGAATTCTATCCTGGATCGCTTTATTTCTTTCTGCATCTTCTCTCAATGCCTGGGTATTTTTTGTCGCAATATATCCCGGTGCAATTCCATTTACATTTACTCCTTTTGATGCCCATTCGTTGGCAAGCGCTTTTACCAAACCCGCAACAGCACTCTTACTAGCAGTATATGCAGACACATTGATTCCGCCCTGGAAAGAAAGTAACGAGCAGGTAAAAATTATTTTTCCATTTTGTCTCTGCACCATTTCTTTTCCAAATTCTCTGGCAAGCACAAATCCAGAATTAAGATTGATATTAAGAACAGAATCCCAATCATCATCTGTATAAGAAACGGCTGGATTTCTTTTTATCGTTCCTGCATTATTTATTAAAATATCAATTACAGGATGCGCGGATTTTATTTTTGTGACAGAATCCAATATCTCATTCCTATTCTCAAGATTAATTTTATAGGAAGCAAAAAATTTTCCCAATCCAGTGATTTCTTTTTCAATATCACTTCCGGCTTCAAGTGAAGAAGATACTCCTATGATATCCGCACCTGCTTCTGCAAGCCCCAGGGCCATTGCTTTTCCTATTCCACGAGAAACTCCCGTTATCAGTGCAGTTTTTCCGTCAAGGTCAAAAAGAGTTTTTTTTGTCATTGATACATTTATTTAAAGTGTGTTATTTATCAAAATTCAAACAAGAGTACAAATAAAACCGCCCTCTTTATTTCAAACTTCCCTCACTTCCCAATATCATTGAATTCCATCAACCATCTTACCACCACAGGATATTTTAATCGCTGATTAAAGTCATGCAAATAAGTGAACCATTCCTTTGAATTGGTAATCCTTCCGGCTTTGTCCCAGGCAGCACCGCTGTAATAGACAAATGGAACGTTTGAAGTCGCATTTATTAGAGAAAGCAAGTGTTTATCCCCTGTTTTCATGTTCGACAAAGAAGCAGGGATGATGCTGCCTGTACCCAGTGTTCCTGACTTTCCATGAACCGGCTCCCAGTAGCCCATGATACCATTTCTTTCATCCAATAAGACCGTTCCTTTCCCTTTTCGATCAACAATTCCAATGGCAACAGGAAGGCTCTCATCTTTAAAAGAATAAACAGTTTCAATTTTATTCAGCTGAGAACCGGCGTCCAACGATATAGTCTCTCTCTTTCTTACTGCTTTCCCATCAACATTCCAGTTATCATAAACGAGTTGAAAAGTGCTTCTCAAAGGGCCGTTATCGAGAACTTTATACCTACGGTAATTTTTAGAATAATAAATTGAATCCTTAATATAAGGGGCGCTGCTTCCATCGCCAAGACTATATCCGACGTCATAAAAATCCATGCCTTCACCGTGATCAACATGATAATCCGCTTTTTTATACCATTCATTGATGACAAGCTTTGATGTTTTCTTTGCCCACACGTCTAATCCATATGCCATTTCATTAGGCACCTTTTCCAGCGCCTTTCCATAAACTCTAAAGGCAATCCGGTCGTTTTCCCAGGCAAAATCATCATATCTTTCCGGCACGAATCGGGCGTAAGTTTTTGGTGCAAAATCAGAAGGCTTTTCATCAGAAACGCGGGAAAATATTTCGGACCCCGGGGAAAGAGAAATCTCAAGTAATACATTAAGGGGCTTTTTATTCCCCCTGTATTCAAGCTGATATGGAATTTCTTCACCCGTTAAAGCATTGGTAATTTTAAAGGGATCGTTTGCGGCCGATTTAATTTCCGAATTAAAATTTGAGCAAGGCACTTCTACCACTTCTTTATTTCTGACCAAACCAGTCGGATTTGACAAAGTTAGAATATTTGGGGTTTCAGAATGCTTAAGGGAAACCTTTACCATTTCAGATCCTGCTAATAAAAATGCACCAACGCCATACACTTCTGTGCTGTTGCTGTCGACCGATGAAGGCTGAGCACCAATTTCCTGTACATAGCCTAACATACCATCAGGATGAACAGAGGAAGTTAAGGCGTTCCAGGCATTTTCAACCACCGGATTAAATTTTTCATAAGAAAGTAATCCGTGGTCAACTCCCCACGCCAGGGCATAACAATAAAAACCGGTTCCGCTGGTTTCTTTTACACGGTAACTTTCCGGATCCAGCAAAGAAGCATGCCAGCTTCCATCAGGCGATTGAAGTGTAGCAATTTTATCAGCCATTCTTTTATATAAGCTAATAAACCGGGGTCTGTCAGGATAGTTTTGAGGCATATTTTCAAGCATCCGGACGATGCCGCCCATAACCCAGCCATTTCCGCGGGACCAAAATACCTTCTTCCCGTTTGCCTCTTTTTTACTGAAATACCGGCTATCGCGATAGTATAAATTTTCAGAAGAATCAAAAAGATAATCGGTTGTCTTCCACCAAAGTTTTGAAGCAATATCCAGATATTTAATTTCACCGGTAGCCGTTGAAAGATACGCCAATGCAGGAGGCCCCATATATAAGGCGTCGCACCATGCCCATTCCCGGTTGGATATGCCGTTTCTCCATTCTAGCGATTCTGTATGTGGCATCGCAATAATAGAATCAGCCAATCCTTTGAAACGGGCAATCATTTTTGGTTCATGATACAGCGAATACATTTCAGAAAACATCTGCCCCACACAATATTCATCGGCATGGGTTCGGTTTGGGCCGGTATTCCATTGTATGTCCTCACCAATCTGATACATTTTGCTGATATATTTTGAATCGTTGGCTATTTTATTTAAAGCCATAACTCCTGTATAAAAGCTCCATTCGTCCAGTCCGATTTTGGCCATTGCATTCCCTTTCTTTCCCAGTTTTTCAATTGCCAGTCAGCCACTCTTTTCATTATTTTTAAAGTGGAATCAGCCGTCACAGCAGATTGTGCTGGTAATTCCTGAGGAAAAATAATGAGGAATAAAAATAAAACAACCAGCAGGTATTTTTTCATTAAAGAAAGTTTTACGTAAAAAGAACTTTTCCGGAAAATTATTTCAATTCGGTAATTGGACATAGATCCATATCGCCATAATCCAGGTTTTCACCGGCCATCCCCCAGATAAAAGTGTAATTGGAAGTTCCGGCACCCGCATGAATTGACCACGGAGCAGAAATCACCGCCTGTTCATTCTGTATCCAGATATGCCTCGATTCACGGGGCTCGCCCATGAAGTGGCAAACAGATTGATCTTTTGGGACTTCAAAATAAAAATACACTTCCATTCGGCGGTCGTGCGTATGTGCAGGCATAGTATTCCAAACACTTCCAGGTTTTAATTCGGTCATTCCCATTTGTAGCTGGCAGGTTTCAATTACCGATGCCACCAAAAGTTTGTTGATCGTCCGGTGATTTGAGTTTTCCAATGAACCCAACGTAACAATTTCCGCCTCTGTTTTGGTAACTTTTATAGTGGGATATTTTTGATGAGCCGGCGCCGAATTAATATAAAATTTCGCCGGATCGGATTTGTCTGCAGATGCAAAATTCACGTTTTTTGTTTCTTTACCAATATACAGCGCTTCTTTAAAATCCAGTTCAAATGTTTGTCCATCAGCTTCAATCATTCCTTTTCCGCCAACGTTAATGATGCCCATTTCTCTTCTTTGCAGAAAATAGCCTGCTTTTAAATTAGCCGGATTAGGCAGATTAATCAGCGTATTTACGGGCATAATGCCACCTGCAATAAACCTGTCATAAAAAGATAAAGTCAATCGGACTTCGTCTTCAACAAAAATTTTTGGTATTAAAAAGTTTTCACGTAATTCCTCGGTTTTCATTGTAGCAGTTTCACGGGCACTGCAAGCTTCTCTTGTTTCTATTGTATTTTCCATTCCAAATTCAATTTTACAGTAAAGTCGTTTTTTTTATTTAAAACCCTTATTAATTAATTATAATCCTTTCTATCCCAAACCCTTACAGGGCTACCTGAATCATCTTTGTAGTACTTTCGCAACCGGGTTAATTCATCCAACAGTTCCTTAAAAACCGCTTCATATCCGGAGTTTATTTCCATTCCTCCTTTCAGGCAAAGGTTCTCCATTTCATCAGGGTCTTTTTGAAGATCGAAAAGTTCCCATTGATTTATCGTGTAATAATAAATGAGTTTATACCTTTCAGTGCGAATGCCGTAACAAGGCATCGCCCAATGTGGCGGCCCAAATTCATAATAATGGTAGTACATCGATTTCGGCCAGTCTTCAGGCAGTTGTCCTTTAAAGATTGGCATAAGACTCCTGCCTTGCATTTCGGCGGGTATTTTTATACCTGCCATATCCAAAATTGTGGGAGCATTATCAATATTCACTACCCATGCATCACTAACAGTTCCCGGCTTTATCACATTAGGATAACGTATCAGCCATGGAACCCTTAGCGCTTCCTCATACATAAAACGCTTGTCGAACCAGCCATGCTCGCCGAGGAAAAAGCCGTGGTCTCCTGTGAATACAACAATGGTGTTCTTAGCCAATCCTGACTTGTCCAGGTAATCGAGCAGCCTTCCAATATTATCGTCCTGGGCTTTTAGGGTAGCCAAAAAGTGCCGCATTAGTTGCTGGTAATTCCATTGCTTACGCTGACGCGCTGTAAGATCTTTGGGAGGGTTGAAATCCATCATATCTCCTATTCCCTGGTGCGCCTGCCTGGCTGCAGATGAACGTGTATCATAATCATCCCAAAATGTGCCTGGTTCCGGAAAACGGATGCTGTCATAAATATGTTCATACTTGTGAGGAGGATCAAAGGGGCGATGATCATTAAAGAATTGTACTGCCATCATAAAAGGCCCGTCTTTCATTTCTTCAATACCTTTTATCGCCAGGCTGGTAATATTATCTGTTATATAACCTTCGTAACTTTTTTCTTCAATTTCTTTACTGCCCAGACTCGGATTTTGAAGAAATCCTTTTGGATTATAATAGGGTCCTCCTGCACCATTCTTAAAAACAAAATAATCAAATCCTGCTTCTCCCGGGTTGGTAGCCTTTCCATCTTTATCTTTCAAATGCCATTTTCCAACTATGCCGGTTTTATACCCGTTTTGTTGCAAAATCCTGGCAAAGGTTTCCTGTTTGGCATCAAAATAATTCTTTTGTACACCTGTAACGCCTCCGGGATTGGTAAGCATTCCATTAAGGTGACTGTATTTACCAGTCAGCAGTGTAGCTCTGCTGGGTGCGCAAAGCCCATTGGTGCAAAAAGAATTTTGAAATAACATTCCTTCTTTTGCAATACGGTCAATATTGGGTGTTTTAAGTAATGTCCCGCCATAACAACTTAATACTTTCAGTGGAAGCCCCTCAGTTGTGATCCAGAGAATATTAGGCTTGCTTTTCGTAATGTCCTTTTTGATTGAAGAGGTTGCTTTTTTGGAAGTTTTCTGAGCAAGTGAGGTTTGGATATTAGAACAAAAAGTAAGTATGCCCAAAGTCAAAATGACCAATTGTTTTAATGATTTTCTTTTAAAAATTGTTTTCTTCTGAGTATTCATAATTACTTTTTTGTTTATTTACGAAACCAGTTTTATCTTAATATCCCAAGGATAACAATATTTTCTCAGGTTTTTAGTATATTCAAAAACTATTTTTATGCAATCGTTCCCGATAAGGTTTGCAATTTCTATAAACAAACTATCCCTTGGGGATTGGGAAAAGAAACTTTATTAAGCGACAGTAATAACAATGAACTTTTTAATTATAAATTTGGCAACGGATCCGCAGATGAATTTCTAATTCAAGTCGTGCATAAATGCGTAGCCGTTATCGGAAAGGCTAAATGACAACCATCAAAATAAATAGAGTAAAGCAAACGTTTGGGTTTTTCTCGATGATTATCGCCTGGTTGTTGATGAATTTCTTCTATTCAATCTACCTTGCCTTTAAGGACGGAAAAGCGGATGACATCGGGGTAATTATTTTCTGGTCCGGACTCTTTATAATCATTGCTTGGGCAATTTTCATTATTTATCCATTACACAAACTCGACCATTCAAGACAAATATTTAAACCAGTTATCTTTCCATTTATTACAACAGTTTATGGCGCATTAACATACTCAATCATTATTGGTGGACTATTTCAGAGCCTGGATTTAATAACGATGTTTTTACCATTAGCATTATTGGCAGGATTAATATTTGGGCTTACATATTCGTTGCTCATCAAGTCAGTCAAGTTAGTTGACTTTTTAAATAAACGACCAATTTTTAAGGTTGCGATTATTCTATCACCAGCGGTAATTCTTATTTTCTTTTTATGGGTGTTACCAATGATTGCTCCATCTTTGGTCTTTCGCTATATGCCAGATCATATACAGGATAAAATTATTGCGCAAACCATTCCAAAATTTAAAGTTGGCGATGATATTGAATCTTTAAAAAGTTTGTTACCTGGTTATCTTGACAATATTCAAAATGGAAAAGGTAACATGATGGCATCAATGAATGATTTTGCTTTTGTATTACAAGTCAATTGTGGCAAAATAATAAGACTTGAATATGGTAAAAATCCATCAGACTTTGATAATACAATTTACGGAAAACTAGAAGAGAAGGCCTGCCCATAACAGATGCATGCAATTCTTGCTGAAGTGCTAACAATTAGCTTGCGCAGGTTACAGCAGCAACATCGGTCTGAAAAAACTTTATTAAACGATAGTAATAATAATAACTTTTAAATATAAATTTGGCAACGGTTCAGACAAAAAGAATCAAAAACCAATAACAGAAACATGGTAAACATCATTCATCGGGTAGGCATTAAAGCTCCATTGCAAAAAGTATATGACGCGTTATCAACAGTAAAAGGAATCTCTGGCTGGTGGACAGAACAAACCTCCGGTATTGCTGAAGTAGGAAAAACAATCGTCGCACGATTTCTTTCTGCTGAAGGAAAGGAAATTGGCAGCATGAATATGGAAGTAAAAGCATTGGAACCAGGGAAAAAAGTTCACTGGCTATTTACTGCAGGACCCGATGAATGGATTGGCACAGAAGTAACATTTGACCTTCACCAGGAAGAGGATTATACCATCGTCCTCTTTGGCCACAGAAATTGGAAAGAGGAAGTTGAGTTTACCGCGCACTGCAGCATGAAGTGGGCAATCTTTATGCTAAGCCTGAAGGAACTTGTTGAAACCGGAAAGGGCAGGCCTTCGCCCAATGATATTAAGATTGATAACTGGAATTAATTAAACCAACCGATTGCAACGGACCGCCCCTGACTACGGTCTTTATAAAAGCTGGCAGACGGAATACCAACCGGCCGTAACTCAAAAATATTCGTTTTCATTAAAATTCTGCCACCAACCCGGTTACAATCAGCATTGACATACCAGACCTGGAATTTAAGAAATCCGGACTTAAAGCAGAAAGGCTCCTTAATCCAGATCAACAGTGGGATTGGTCCAGTTAAAAGCACCGTCAGGATTGTACTTCCAGACCCATGCATGTACCAGCCAGAAAGGAAAACCTGAAGTCCCGTTCCAAACGTCATCAGACCCCGTAAAACCTTCGGGCATTGGTAAAGTAAGCGGGACTGCATATTCCACCGCTACCAATTCAGGGTTTCCTGTTTCAAGTCCGTTATACACCAGTATTTCCGGATTCCTGATATCGAATGTTGCATCAACTAAGGATGTTTTCATAAAATGATGGCCCATGTTTGGTACATCTACATTAATATTCGAATAGCCA
>Ga0157372_10007133_pt1 | contig 11895 bp, 8 predicted proteins | sample C55metaG_FD_115307 | JGI IMG/M metagenome (GOLD analysis project Ga0157372, IMG submission 115307) | Corn rhizosphere microbial communities from Kellogg Biological Station, Michigan, USA - C5-5 metaG | ecosystem: Host-associated > Plants > Roots > Rhizosphere > Soil | place: USA: Michigan...
GCGCGCGCGCCGGCGAGCCGGGGCGAGAGCCGGGGCTCGAGCTGGCGGTGGTGATCACCGCGGCCGCGCGCACGCGGCGGGCGCTGGTCTGGCCGGCCGACGTGCCCGCCGACAGTGATCTCGGGCGGGCCTTCGGGGCCCGGCTGGAGGCGCTGGACGGCCGGGCGGCGGCGGCCGGCTCGCCGCGCCTGGCGGCCGCGCTCTCCATCGCCGACTTCGCCGCGTCCCCCGTCACCCGACCCGTCGCGCTATGATGGGAGGTCCCATGTCGACCTCCGCCAGCGAGCCCCTCAGCCAGGCGCAGCCCCCGCTCGACGCGGAAGCGCTGCGCATCGGGCACAAGCTGCGCGAGGTGGGGCGCGCGCTCGACGCCCGCTACCGCAACGACGGGCTGACCATCGTCGGCGTCCATACGCCGGAGTTCGAGTTCGAGAAGAACCCGGGCAACGTGGCCGAGGCGATCGCGGTCAACCACCTGCGCTACCCGGTGGTGCAGGACAACGACTACGGGACCTGGCAGGCCTACGGCAACCAGTACTGGCCGGCGCAGTACCTGATCGACGCGCAGGGCAACGTGCGCTACGTGCACTTCGGCGAAGGCGGCGCGGGGGCGACCGAGAGCGCGATCCGCTCGTTGCTGGCCGCGCGCGGCGACCGGCTGGGCGCCCGGATGGCGCCGCCGCGCGTCGAGCAGCCGGCGGGCGCGACCTCCACGCCCGAGAGCTATCTGGGCTTCGAGCGCGCGGCCCGGTTCCTGCCCGCCGAGCCGACGTTCGGCACGCACACGTACCACGGCGCCGGGCGGCCGCTGCCGCTGCACCACCTCGCCTACGACGGCACCTGGAAGATCGGCGGCCAGGCCGTGACCGCGGTGCGCGACGCGTCGCTGCAGCTGCACTTCCGCGCCCAGAAGGTCTACCTCGTGCTCTCCTCGGCCGGCGACGCCCCGCGGACGCTGGGCCTCGACCTCGACGGCCGGCCGATACGGCCGGTCACCGTGCAGCGCCAGCGCCTCTACACGCTGGTGGCGCTCCCGCGCGTCGGCAGCCACGAGCTGCGGCTGCGCTTCCCGCCCGGCCTCTCGGGCTTCGCCTTCACCTTTGGCTGAGCTGCGCCCGATGCGGCAGTCGCGCGAGCAGCTGCTGGATCGAGAGGGCGCCGTTGGCCCGCGCGGCCTGCGCGGCCGCGCGTACCTTGACCGTCTTGCCGCCGATCGTCCCGCTGACGGTGCCGTCGCGGGACAGCCGCAGGGAGCCACTGCCGCGGCGCCCGCCGTGCACGGTGAGCGTGCCCGTCGGCGGGAGGTCGAGCTTGCGCTGTTGCAGGTGGCCGCTGACCGAGATGCCGGGGACGTAGACGACGCTGTGCAGCCTCGTCGTGATGCCGGTGCTGTTCGCGAACGTGCCGGTGAAGTAGCCCCCGCGCAGGCCGCCGTACCCGAGCGCCTTCGCGCCGTTGAAGAGCCGGATGACCGCCACCGCGGTCATGTCGTCGACGGTGGCCAGGGCGGCCAGGGCGCTGCGCCCCGGGATGCCGCCGGTGCCGCGGACCGGCGGCACCTGCGTCAGGCGCGTGGGCGCGACCGGCAGCGGGTCGATCAGGTTGGTCAGGCCGGCGCACGGGTCGCCGACCGTGCGGCCGGCGACGAAGCGGGTCAGCGCCTGTCGCGCGCAGCCGGTGACGTCGCCGCCGAGCTCGTCGTGCCCGTTGCCCGGGACCTGCACGTAGCTGGAGTCCGGGAAGCGCGCCGCCGTGGCCTTGGCGTCCTCGTTGGGCGTGCGCAGGTCCTGGTCGCCGGAAAGGACGAGCACCGGCACGTCGGGCAGCGTCGTCGGGTCACCCGCCGGCACGGTCGGCGTCTGCGGCCAGAGGATGCAGGAGCGGCCGACGCTCGACGCGGTAACGGTATTGAGATCGAAGGGCGCCACCGCGTTGGGGTCCAGCGCGGCCTCGGCCGCGCCCATCGGCCCGGGGCGCGCCGGGAGGGGGTCGGAGACCTTGTACGGGAACTGGGTGTCGGCGCACAGCGTGGTCACGTTGAGCGCCGCGGAGAGGTCCTTGACCTTCGGCGGCGAGCCCAGCCCGAGCCGGAACAGCCGCAGCATCGGCGCCCGGTCGCCCTGGTCGGCCGACCGCACCGAGCCCGGGTAGGCCGAGCGCAGCACGGGATTGAGGTCGCCGCTGACCAGCGTCCCGAACAGGTCCTCGCCGCTGCCGATGTTGGTCGGCAGGCGCTTGCCCTTGGGCCCGAACACCGGACCGCTGAGCGGCGCCGTGTTCAGCCGCGTGTTCAGCGTGGCGGTGTCGGCCGACGGGTCGGGCGTGATCCCGCGGCAGCGGCCCTCACCGCACAGGCCGGTGAGCACACGATTGACGGCCGCGAACGTGGAGAGCGTGAACTGCTCGACCCCGCTGGGCGGCACGACCGAGTCGAGGATGAGCCGGTCGACGTGGTTGGGGTAGCGGGCCGCGTACTGCTCAGCCACGAAGGTCCCGTACGACGTCCCCGCCAGCGCGATCTTGTCCACGCCGAGGGCCTGGCGCAGGGTCTCGATGTCATCGGCGGAGTCGATCGTGCGATAGAAGCGCCGGTCGGGGCCGACGACGTCGCCGCACTCGGCCGTGTCCTGCGCCGTGTAGTTGACGGTGTCGGGCAGCGGCTGCAGCGCCGGGCAGTCGAGCACGCCCGAGTCGCCGGTGCCGCGCTGGTCGAAGACGACGAGCTGGTAGCTGCGCAGCGCCGGCTGCAGCGTCTGCTGAAAGGTCGAGGCGGCCGACACCGAGGACTGGCCGGGGCCGCCGGACAGCGCGATGAGGATGCCGCTCGGTCGCGACTGGGGCAGGCGCGCCACCTTGAGCCCGATCGCGCCCGGCGTCTGGCCGCTGTGGTCGAGCGGCACGGGGACGGTCGCGCACTCGAACCCCTTCGGCGTCCCGCACCCGGAGAAGCTCACCTGAGCCGACGCCGGCGCGGCCGCGAGCGCGACGACGAGCACGGCGGCAGCAAGGGCAAGAGCGGCGCGCATCGAACGCGGGAACCATAACCCGGGAGCGAAGTTGCGCACGATCGCATGCAGGACTTTCGTCTCGGGCGTCGACGGTCGACTCTGCTCCTCGTGCGCTTTCTTGCGTGCACCGTCCTGTCGCTGCTGGTCCTCGCCGCACCCGCCTTCGCGAAGTCGAAGACCGGCGGGGGCACCGCTGCGCCGACCACGCCTCCGCCGGCTGCCGCCGCGGCACCGGCCCCTGCCCCCACCGCCGGGGCCGCGCTGGCCGCGCCCGGCGTGGCCGTCGCCCCCGCCGGCGCCCCGGCCGCGGTGCGCGGCGCCATCCGGGCCGGCAACGCGCTCCAGGCCCTCCCCTACCGGTACGGCGGCGGGCACGACACGTTCGCCGACACCGCCTACGACTGCTCCGGCGCCGTCTCCTACGCGCTGCACGGCGGCCGCCTGCTCGGCGCGCCCATGGACTCCACCGACCTCGAGAGCTGGGGCGAGCCGGGCCCCGGCCAGTGGATCACGGTCTACGCCAACGCGGACCACGCCTTCGTCGTCATCGCCGGGCTGCGGCTGGACACGAGCGCCGCCGACGACCCCGGAGGCGACCAGAACGGACCGCGCTGGCGCCCCGCCATCCGCGACACCGCCGAATTCGTCATCCGACACCCGTCCGGGTTATGAACCGCACCGCCGTCTCCTTTGCTACGGTCTCGCGTCGTTACGCACCAGCCGAATCCTCCTTCGCCTCAGCGCGGACGAGGAGCGGGGGAACCAAAGGGCGGCCACGGTTGCCCGGGGGCGAATCGCCACCACGCGTAGCGCGACCTTCTTCGCGCGAGCCCGACAGCTAACCCCGTAGGCGCAACAAGAAGGGGCTGCAGCTACCAGTGGAGCAAACACCGTTACGAGCGCACAGGCGAACGCTCGTCTTTTTCATTGCCGTAGCCGCCGCCGCGGCGGTCATCCTCGGCGCCGCCACCGGCGCCCGCGCCGCGACCCGGGATGACCCGGGCGGCTCCACGTCGAGCACCGGCACCGCATCGGGCAGCGGGACCTCCGGTGAGGGCTCCACCGACACCGGCGCCGCGCGCACCCTGCGCCGGGGCACGAGCGGGAACGACGTGATGGCCCTGCAGCGCCAGCTGCGCACGCTCGGCTACCGGCTGAGCGCGGACGGCGAGTACGGCACCAAGACCGTGCGCGGCGTCCGGCGCTACGAGCGCAAGGCCGGCATCACGGTCGACGGCGTCGTCGACCCCGCCGAGGCGCAGCAGATCGCGCAGGCCGCCGGCAGCGCCGGCGCCACCCAGGGCACCGGCGCGGGCGCGACCCCGCAGCAGGCGCCCGGCCCGCAGGCCACGCTGAACGGCGACGGCACCGCCACCGCCCCGCAGGGGGCGCCGCCCGCGGTCGCGCAGATCATCCAGGCCGGCAACCAGATCGCCAGCGCCCCGTACGAGTACGGCGGCGGCCACAACGACGGCTTCACGGACTCGGGCTACGACTGCTCGGGCTCGGTGTCGTACGCGCTGCACGGCGCGGGCCTGCTCAAGGCGCCGCTGGACTCCGGCGAGTTCATGAGCTGGGGCGCTCCGGGCCCGGGCCAGTGGGTGACGATCTACGCCAACGAGGGCCACGTGTACATGGTCGTCGCGGGCCTCCGGTTCGACACCTCGGGCGCCGACCCGTCGCGCTGGCAGTCCGACGCGCGGTCCTCGAGCGGCTACACCGTGGTTCACCCGCCCGGCCTCTAGCACCGCAGCACGCGACAGCGGGCTGACGGCCCGGTGAAGGATGCGTTTCGCCGCTTTGCGGTGAGCGCGACGCTCCGTAGCGTCCCGCGCACCTATGAGGCGCGGTCCCTTCATCGTCGTCGTCGGCCTGCTGTCGGTCGTGCTCGCCTTGTGCGCCGCGGCCTTCGCCTACAACGCGCTGCAGCCGCAGCGCATGGCGCACGGCATCACGGTCAACGGCGTCGACATCGGCGGGCTCACGCGCGCGCAGGCGCGCGCCAAGCTCTCGGCGCAGCTGCTGGCGCCGCTGCAGCGCACGGTGACGATCCTGCTGCCCTCGGGCAAGCGGGCCCGGCTGAACCCGACCACGGCGCAGGTGCGCATGGACATCGACCGCGCCCTCGCCCAGGCCGACAAGCTCAGCCGCCGGGGCTCGATCCTCGGCCACGTCTGGCGCGACGTCACCGGCGGGAAGATCAAGCGCCCGCTGACCGCGTCGCTGAGCTACTCCCAGGCGGCCGTGCGCGCCACCGTGGCGCGCATCGCAGGCCGGATCGACCATCCGGCGCAGGACGCCACCGTGGCGCCGCAGGGCGGCGCGCTGGTCACCACGCCGGGCCACAACGGGGCCGCGGTGCAACGCAGCGTGCTGCGCCGGGCGATCGTGCGCCGGCTCATGCACGCCAACGGCTCAGACCGGGTCCGCGTGCCGGTGCGCAACGTCCGCCCCGACGTCACCGAGCAGGACCTCGGCGCGCGGTATCCGAGCTACGTCCTCGTGGACCGCAACGCCTTCCAGCTGCACCTGTTCAAGAACCTCAAGCTGGTCAAGTCGTATCCGATCGCCGTCGGCATGCAGGGGCTGGAGACGCCGGCGGGGCTGTACGACATCCAGGACAAGCAGGTCGACCCGACCTGGCACGTGCCCGACTCCGACTGGGCCGGCGACCTGGCCGGCAAGACGGTCCCGCCCGGCCCCGACGACCCGCTCAAGGCGCGCTGGATGGGCTTCAACGGGAGCGCCGGCATCCACGGCACGTCCGAGCTGGGCTCGCTCGGCAGCGCTGCCTCGCACGGCTGCATCCGCATGGCGGTGCCCGACGTCGAGAACCTCTACGACCAGGTCGACGTCGGCACGCCTGTCTACATCGAATGACCGCCAGCGCCCCCGCCGCGCCGCACAAGGGGTCCGGCTGGCTCATCTTCGCCGGCGTGATCCTGTTCGTGGCCGGGGCGCTGAACGTGGTCGACGGCGTGGCCGCGGCGACCGACTCGAAGTTCTACGGACGCCACGTCCAGTACATCTTCGGCGACCTGCACAGCTGGGGCTGGGTGCACCTGGTCATCGGCGCGCTGCTCATCTGCGTCGTGTTCGGCCTCTGGGCCGGAGCGGGGTGGGCGCGCTGGGTGGGCATCGCGCTGGCCGCGATCAACATGGTCACGCGGCTGCTGTTCCTGCCCGCCTATCCCCTGCTGTCGCTGGCGCTGTTCGCCATCGACCTGCTGGTCATCTACGGGCTCGCCGTCTACGGCGGGACCCGCGCCGAGGCTAGGGCGTCGCGACCTCGACGTTGACGATGCGCCCGTCGCGCCCGAGCGAGGCGACGCGCAGCGGGTGGCGGCTGGGCACGAAGCGGCGCTTGGGGTCGCCGCTGAGCTCGATCTGGGCCAGCATGCGGGTGATGCCGCGCTCGCGGCTGTAGCGGTAGACGGCGATCTGCGCCGCGAGCTGGTCGACGAGGTCGAGCGCCTCCTCGAGCGAGCCGCGCGCCTTCCAAAGCACCGCCCACGCGAACCCGCGGCTGACCGGCCGGATGCGCTCGCCCACGTAGCGGGCGACGATGCCGATGGCGTCCTCGTGCTCCCGGTCGTCGATCACAGCGCGTCAGCGTACAGCGGCCGCGCAGTATCGTCGTCTGGGTGCCTGAGTCAGGTCCCGCGGTCCGCGTGCAGGGAGTGGTCAAGCGCTTCGGCGAAACGCTGGCGCTGGGCGGCGTCGACCTCGAGGTCCCGCAGGGAGCGGTGTTCGGGCTGCTCGGGCCCAATGGCGCCGGCAAGACCACGCTCGTGCGCGTGCTCGCCACGCTGCTCGAGCCCGACGGCGGCCGGGCCGAGGTGTTCGGACGCGACGTGATCGACGACGCGCCGGCCGTGCGCGAGATGATCGGCCTGACCGGCCAGTTCGCGGCCGTGGACGAGATCCTCACCGGCCGGGAGAACCTGGAGATGTTTGGGCGCCTCTTCGACCTCTCGAAGGAGGAGGCGGCGCGACGGGCCGGCGAGCTGCTCGAGCGCTTCGACCTCGCCGACGCGGCCGACCGGCCGGCGCGCACCTACTCGGGCGGCATGCGGCGCCGGCTCGACCTGGCCTCCAGCCTGACGACCGAGCCGCGCATCCTCTTCCTCGACGAGCCGACGACCGGCCTGGACCCGCGCAGCCGCAACGCGATCTGGGGCATCGTGCGCGAGCTCATCCGCGACGGCACCACGGTGCTGCTCACGACGCAGTACCTCGAGGAGGCCGACGAGCTCGCCGATCGCATCGCGGTCATCGACCACGGCAGGGTGATCGCCGAGGGCACGGGCAACGAGCTCAAGGACCGGGTCGGCGGGCACCTGCTCGAGGTCGAGCTCGTCAACGCGGGCCAGCGCGAACAGGCCTGCGTCGCCCTGGCCGCCATCGGCTGCAGCGACCCCGAGCCCGACGAGCGCCGCGACCGGGTCGTGGTGCCGGCGCCGACCGAGGACGGCCTGGAGATGATCGAGGTCGCAGCCTCCGCGCTGCGCCGGGCCGGGATCGGGGTCAGCGACCTGGGCCTGCGGCGCCCGACCCTGGACGACGTCTTCCTGCAGCTGACCGGCGCGCCGCCGAGCGAGAACGGCGCCGGCCCGGAGACCAACGGCGGTCCGCCGGCGGCCGTGGCGGCGGCCGCGGTCGCGGTGCCGCCCGAGCGACAGCGGCGCCTGCGCCTGCGCGCGCCGTCGTGGCAGCGGCTGCGCGAGTCCGCCAGCGACGCCGGCATCGTCACCGGGCGCAACCTGCGCCACTTCTGGCGCCAGCCCCAGCTCCTGATCTTCTCGACCGTGCAGCCGATCATGTTCGTGCTGCTGTTCGCCTACGTGTTCGGCGGCGCGATCAAGGGCTCGCTGCCCGCGGGCGTCTCCTACATCGACTTCCTGCTGCCCGGCATCTTCGTCCAGTCCGTCGCCTTCCGGGCCACGCAGACCGCGGTCGGGCTCTCGCAGGACCTCGAGCGCGGCGTCGTCGACCGGTTCCGGTCGATGCCGATGGCGCGCTCGGCCGTGCTGGTGGGGCGCACGATCGCCGACCTGGTCCGGAACATCGCGATCATCGGGCTGATGATCGTCGTCGGCTACATCATCGGCTTCCGCTTCACCGGCGGGTTCGCCGGGGCGGTGGCGGCGATCGTCGTCGTGGCCCTGTTCGGCCTGGCCCTGAGCTGGATCTTCGCCTACGTCGCCCTGACCGTGAAGGGCGCCGAGGCGGCGCAGGCGGCGGGGTTCGTGGTGATCTTCCCGCTCGTGTTCGCCAGCTCGGTGTTCGTGCCCACGTCGAGCATGCCCGACTGGCTGCAGGCGTTCGCCAAGGTCAGCCCGGTCACGCTGACCGCGAACACGGCTCGCGGGTTCTCGCTCACCCACGGCATCCCGAGCTCGCTGGCCGGCTGCCTGGCCTGGGTGGTCGGCCTGCTGGCGGTGTTCGTGCCGCTGTGCGTATGGCGCTACCGGCGCATGAGCTAGGCCGTCCAACAAGCTCCCCGCGACGCCTCGCGCGCGCTTGTGTAGATTCGGCCGTGGGTGGAATTCCGGATTCTTGGCCCGCTGGAGGTCGTCGGCGCAAGCGGCCCTGTTCCCATCGAGGCCTCCAAGCAGCGGGCGCTGCTGGCGCTTCTCCTCCTGCACCGCAACGAGGTGGTCTCGGCCGAACGGCTCATCGACCAGTTGTGGGGCGACCGGCCGCCGAAGACGGCCCGCAAGACGCTGCAGATGCACGTCTCGCATCTCCGCCGCTCGGTCGGTCCCGACGTCGTCGTGACCCGGGCGCCGGGGTACGTCCTGGGCGTCGAGCCGGGGCAGCTGGACCTGGAGCGCTTCGAAGCGCTCGTCGAGGAGGCGCGCACGGCCTCGCCGGCGACGGCGGCGAGGCTGCTGCGCGAGGCGCTGGCGCTGTGGCGGGGGCCGCCGCTCGCCGACCTCGAGTACGAGCCCTTCGCGCAGGGCGAGATCGCACGCCTGGAGGAGCTGCGCCTGGCGGCGCTGGAGGCGCGCATCGACGCCGAGCACGCGCTCGGGCAGCACGTCGAGTCGGTGGGAGAGCTCGAGGCGCTCGCCGTCGCCCATCCGCTGCGCGAGCGCATCCGGCAGCAGCTGATGCTCGCGCTGTACCGCTCGGGGCGCCAGGCCGACGCGCTCGAGGCCTACCGCCAGGCGCGGCTCGCCCTGGTCGAGGAGCTGGGAATCGAGCCGGGTCGCGAGCTGCGCGACCTCGAGCAGGCGATCCTGCGCCAGGAGGACACGCTGGAGCTGGTCTCGGCGCCGCCCGAGCGCCCGGTGCGCGGAGCGGGCGCCTTCGTGGGCCGCGACCGGGAGCTGGCGGAGCTGCTCGCGTGCCTCGACGCCGCGCGCGGGGCGCGGGGCGGGGTGGTCCTCGTCGCCGGCGAGCCCGGGATCGGCAAGAGCCGCCTGGCGGGCGAGTTCGCGACCCGGGCCCGGGACCAGGGCGCGCGGGTGCTCTCGGGGCGGTGCTGGGAGGCCGGCGGTGCGCCCGCCTACTGGCCATGGGTGCAGTCGCTGCGCGCCTACCTGCGGGACGCCGGCGCGGAGGCGGTGCGCGCGCAGCTGGGCACCGGCGCCGGGGCCATCGCGCAGATGCTCCCCGAGCTGCGCGAGATCGTGCCCGACCTGCCTCCGCCGCCCTCGCTCGAGTCCGAGAGCGCGCGGTTTCGGCTCTTCGACGCGACCGCGACGTTCCTGCGCAACGCGGCCGGCGCCACGCCGCTCGTGCTGGTGCTCGACGACCTCCAGGCGGCCGACACGCCGTCGCTGCTGCTCCTCCAGTTCCTCGCCGGCGCGGTCGCGGACGCGCGGATCCTTGTCGTGGGTGCCTACCGCGAGGTCGACCTGCGCGGCGATCACCCGCTGCGGGCGACGCTGGCCGAGCTCTCCCGGCACGACACGACGCGGCGGCTGACGCTGGGCGGGCTGACCGAGCTCGATGTCTCCCGCTTCATCGCGCTGACCACCGAGGTCGATGCGGCCGAGCCCCTGGCCGCGGCGATCCACGACCGCACCGAGGGCAACCCGCTGTTCGTCGACGAGGTGGTCAGGCTGCTCGCGGCCCAGGGGCGGCTCGTCGGCCACGAGGACGCCGGGCGCCCCGCGATCCCGCCCACCGTCAGGGAGGTGATCGCGCAGCGCCTGGCCCACCTGCCCGAGGCCTGCACCGACCTGCTCATGCGCGCAGCGGTCATCGGCCGCGAGTTCTCCCTGCTCACCCTCGGGCGAGTCGCCGGCGACGAGCCGCTCGACGTCTTGGACCCGGCTCTGGCCGCCCACGTGGTCGTCGAGGTCCCCGAGGTCCGCGGGCGGCTTCGGTTCTCGCACGGCCTCATTCGCGATGCGCTCTACGAGGAGCTTCCCCCAGGCCGGCGATCCCGGACGCACCGCAGGATCGGGGAGGTGCTCGAACGGGTCTACGCGCCCGATCCCGAGACGCACGCGGCCGAGCTCGCCTACCACTTCTTCGAGGGCGCGCAGAGCGGCGACGCGGACAAGGCCCTGCGCTACGCGATCGCGGCCGGCGATCGGGCGGGGGCCTCCTTGGCCTACGAGGAGGCGGTGCGCCTGTACCGGATGGGCCTGGAGCTGCTCGACGGGCTGGACGCGGTGGACGAGCGGGTCCGCTGCGACCTGCTCCTCGCGGTGGGCGACGCGGAGATGCGCGCGGGCGACGGCGACCGCGCGAAGGAGAGCTTCTGGAGCGCGGCTGAGATCGCTCGGCGCGAACAGCTGCGCGAGCGGCTTGCGCGCGCAGCCCTCGGCTACGGCGGGAGGTTCGTCTGGTCGCGCGCCGGAAGCGACCGTCGCCTCGTGCCGCTGCTCGAGGAGGCGCTCGCCGCCGTCGCGCCTGGCGACAGCGGCGTGCGGGTGCGGTTGCTCGCGCGGCTCGCCGGAGCGTTTCGCGATCCGGCCTTCCGCGACCGGGCCGCCGCGCTCAGCCACGAGGCCGTCGCGGTGGCGCGGCGCCAGGGCGATCCGGCGGCCCTCGCCTATGCGCTCGACGGCCGGCACGTGGTCATCTGGGGACCCGACGCGCGGGAGGAGCGGGCCGCAATCGTGGCCGAGCTGGCCGAGTTGGTGGACGAGGCCGGGGACGAGGAGCGCGCCTTCCAGGGCCATTTCTGGCGCCTCGAGGCGGCTCTGGAGCTCGGCGAGCTGACCGAGGTGCGCGCCGAGCTCGGTGCGGCGAAGCGCATCGCCGAGAGACTCAAGCAGCCGGCGCAGCTGTGGTACGTCGCCGTCACCGAGGCGCTGCTGGCGCTCCTTGTGGGCAGCTTCGGCGAGGCCGAGGGCCTGATCGAGCGCGCGCTCGGCCTGGGCCAGCGGGCGCAGAGCTGGGAGGCACTGGCGTACTACCGGATGCAGATGTACGCGCTGCGCAGCGCGCAGGGCCGGCTCGAGGAGCTCGAGGCGACCATCGCGCGGTCACTCGAGGAGTACCCGGGCTACCCGATCTTTCGCTGCGTCCTGGCAGCCCTCTACGGCGAGCTCGGTCGGGAGCTGGAGTGCGCCTCGGCGTTCGAGACGCTGGCCGCCGACGACTTCGCCGCGCTCCCCCGCGACGAGGAGTGGCTGTACGGCATGACCCTGCTCGCACCGGTGTGCGCATCGCTCGGCGACGAGCGTCGCGCGGAGCTGCTCTATGGCCTGCTGGCCCCGTACGGCGACCGCAACGCCCTCAGCGTCCCGGACGTGGCCGCCGGCTCGGTCGCGCGCAGCCTGGGCGTGCTGGCCGCGGCCACGGGGCGGCCGGAGGAGGCCGCGCGCCACTACGAGGACGCCCTGGCGACGAACGAGCGGATTGGCGCGGTGCCGTGGCTGGCCCGCACCCGGCACGACTACGGCCGGATGCTCCAGGCCCA
>Ga0157372_10007134_pt1 | contig 11893 bp, 10 predicted proteins | sample C55metaG_FD_115307 | JGI IMG/M metagenome (GOLD analysis project Ga0157372, IMG submission 115307) | Corn rhizosphere microbial communities from Kellogg Biological Station, Michigan, USA - C5-5 metaG | ecosystem: Host-associated > Plants > Roots > Rhizosphere > Soil | place: USA: Michigan...
CGACGAATCCGTTTTTCTTTACTGGGCGGGTGGTCGAGAAGCTCGGGCCGGACCACTACATGGTGACAGATGGCACGGTGACCACGTGCGAGCTGCCGCGGCCTAAGTGGGAGTTTGCCGCGCATCGAGTGAATATTGAAGTCGGGGGACACGCGACCATTTACCACAGCAACTTCCGGCTGGAGGGCGTTCCAATTTTGTATTTTCCGTTTGCGACTCATCCGCTGCAGAAAAATCCCCGGCAATCTGGATTTCTGGTTCCCAGCATTGGACGATCTTCGACCCGAGGCAACACGGCGGGCGAATCAATCTTCTGGGCAATCAATCGCAGCATGGACCTGCTGGCGGGAGCGGAATATTTTTCGAAGCGGGGATGGGCCCCGGATGCCGAATTCCGCGCGCGGCCGACGGACAACTCTTTCGCGGACCTGACCTACTACAGCGTTTTTGATCGCGGGCTGAATGAGTGTACTGCTTTGAATCCGTGCATTGTGAATCAAGGCGGCACGGAAGTCCGACTGAATACGGAGGGAGAGTTTACCCACAATTTTCGCAGCGTGGCGAACATCGATTATCTAAGCTCATATGTTTTTCGGCTGGCTTTCAGCGATGTGTTCGCGCAGGCAGTGAACTCGGAAGTACGCTCGCAGGCATTTCTTTCCAACACAACCGGCGGGTTGTTTATCAATGGGGCGATGAGCCGTTATCAGGATTTCCAGAGCACTACCCCGGGGGACGTAATCACCATTCTGCACGCGCCCGGAGGAGAAGTTTCGAGCGTGGATCAACGGTTATGGGGCACGCCGTTCCACGGGAGCTTCGACGCGGACGCCGAAGGCCTTTCACGAAGCGAACCGGGATTCAGGACCGCGCCGCTGGTGGGGCGATTTGACCTGAGCCCGGCGATTTCACTGCCTCGCCTATTTCGAGGCTGGGTGTTTCGGCCTGAACTCGCACTGCGCGACACCATCTACACCCAACAATTGGTGCCTGCGGAAGGCACCACGCTGACCGGGGTCGGGACAGCTATATCAAACACTCTCAATCGCAAGTCCCTCGAAGGTTCGGTAGAAGTGCGGCCCCCGGCGATTGACCGGATTTTCGATCGCGAGATCCTGGGCCGCAAGTGGAAGCACGTAGTCGAACCGCGGATCGTATACGACTTCGTTACGGGGGTGAACAATTTCGACCAAGTCCTACGCTTTGACGAACGCGACATTCTGAGCGACACCAACGAAGTGGAGTATTCCGTCGTAAATCGGCTGTACGCCAAACGCACCTCTCCGCGGGACGAGAAGTGTCCCACAGAGGGCATGCCGGCATTGATCGTGGGAGGCGCGCCCGCCCCCAGCCATGTCCCCTGGGAACGTGGCGGAACACCGTTAGCGAACCCACAATCGAACTTGCAGCAAACATCAGCGCAACCCGGATCGCCGCGGACGTGCCTGCGGCAACCAGCGACGCGGGAGATCGTGAGCTGGGAGCTCGCACAAAAATATTTCCTGGATCCAACATTCGGGGGCGCGCTGGTTCGGGGAAGAAGCAACGTTTTCACGAGCACGGTGGATCTGACCGGAATCGCTTTCTTGACAGAACTGCGGCATCTTTCGCCGCTTATTTCCCGGCTACGTATCGGAACTACGCGGAGCAGCGACCTCGAGTGGGACGCAGATTATGACTTTCTGGCGGGCCGCATGAACTCCAGCACATTTTTGTTCAATTATCACGCCGGGCTGTTCACAGTTGGCGCCGGCGACGCCTTCCTGCATGTGCCCGGAGAAACCACAAGCACCAGCGTTTCCCCGAGTAAATTCAACCAGTTCCGGACGGTTTTAGGGTACGGAAGCTCAAACAAGCGCGGCTTCAGCGGAGCCACCAACCTGGGATTCGACGCGGTGCTGGGCCAGGTGCAGTACGGTGCAGTCCAGTTGACGTATAAGTGGGACTGTTGCGGCGTCGATGTAGAATACCGGCGCTTCGCGCTGGCTTCGGTGCGCAATGAAAACCAGTATCGTTTCACGTTCTCGCTGGCCAACGTCGGGGCCTTCGGAAACTTAAGGCGCGGCGAACGGCTGTTTTGATTGCGGTTGTTGGCTTAACATGGTCTGCATGGCACTCTCCGCGGAACTGACAGGAAAGCAGGACACCCTCGAAAACGGACTCCGCTCGCTGGGGCGGGTCTTGGTTGCGTACTCAGGAGGCATCGACTCGGCGTTTCTTGCCTGGGCGGCGTATCAAACGCTGGGCAAGGAGATGCTGGCCGTCATCGCCGATTCGGCGAGTCTGGCGCGGTATCAACTTAATGATGCGGTCGAGTTTGCACGCGAACAAAACATTCCGCTTGAGATCATTCGCACCCAGGAACTAGACCGGCCGGAATACGTTCGCAACGATTCGGCGCGTTGCTTTCACTGCAAGGACGAACTGTTCAGCGTGATGTCAGAGTTTGCGACGGCCAACAATTTCCAGGCAATCGCGTACGGGATCAATGTAGATGACAAAGGTGATTTCCGTCCGGGACAAGCGGCAGCGGTACAGCATCAGGTGGCGGCGCCGCTATTGAACGCGGGGCTCGGCAAAGAAGAGATCCGCAGCCTGGCGCGGGAGGCTGGACTGCGCATATGGGACAAGCCGGCCTCTGCTTGCCTGTCTTCGCGAATTGAATACGGGCGCGAGGTCACACCAGAAGCGCTGGCTATGGTGGAGCAAGGTGAAGATGCATTGCGGCAAATGGGATTCAGGCAGCTTCGGGTGCGCCATCACGGAGACATTGCACGCATAGAAGTTGCACGTGATGAAATGGCCCGCGCGATGACCATGGAGATGGCAGCGGAGTTCAGCCGCATTTTCAAAAAGATTGGATTCAAGTTCGTAACCCTCGACCTGGAAGGATTCCGCTCTGGTTCGATGAATGCGCTGCTTACACCGGAACAGATCAGGCGCGCCGGGTAGCCGGAATTTCCAGGAAATTCGCGTAAACTCGCGGCGCGTAGACAATTTCTACTCTCCAGCTGTGAGATAATTTTTCATCACTCTTTCCACACTCAATGTTTAGGCGGTCTCTGTTGACCTTGTGCAAGCGCACTCTAATTCTTCTGCTTCTGACTTGTCTCGGTGTCGGCGCCCAGGTTCCATCCTCGGACCTTTCGCAGCGCATTGAGCGCCAAATCCGTTCGTATTATGACCTTCCTGATTCCGTGAAGATAACTGTGTCGGCGCCCCATGCCAGCGATTTCCCAAATTATGACGGCTACACGGTCACGCTCGAAGGCGATAGTAGTAAGAAGACGTTTGATTTTCTGCTTTCTAAAGACCAGAAGACGCTGATCCGCATGACCAAGATGGACCTGTCGAAAGATCCTTATGCGGAGAACATGAAAAAGATCGACGTGAAGGGGCGGCCGGTGCGAGGAAATCCGAACGCGAAGGTCGTGATTGTTAATTTCGATGACTTCGAATGCCCGTTCTGCTCGCGTGCTCATCAGACGCTCTTTCCTGAGCTGCTGAAGGAATACGGCGACCGGATTGCATTTATCTATAAGGATTTCCCGCTGTCGGAGATTCATCCCTGGGCCATACACGCGGCGGTGGATGCTAATTGTCTGGCAACACTAAACAACGATGCGTATTGGGATTTCGCTGACTACATTCACAGCAACCAGCAGGTAATGAATTCGGAGAAGGGGCATGAGGCCCAGTTTGCGGCGCTCGACAAGATTACGCTGACCGAAGGCGCGAAGTTCAAGGTTGATGCAGCGAAGCTGCAAACGTGCATTAAGGCACAGAAAGAGGACGCGGTGACCGCTTCGGTGAAGGAAGGCGAAGCGTTGGGCGTCGATGGTACGCCGACCATGTTCGTCAATGGGCGCTCGGTGAATGGCGCGCGCTCGGCTGAAGAATTTCGCGCGGTATTTGATAGCGCTCTGCAGCAAGCGGGAGTGGCAGTGCCGGCGCATCCCGCGGCGGCTCCCAACCCACCGGGACAAAAAGGACAATGAAGTTCCGCGAAACGGGGAACGTTTGAAAATAAATTTCAAGAAGAGCTGCTGGTTGTCTATTCCGGTTTTGTTGGCGGCCATGGCAACTTCCTGCGCCACGAACCCAGGCAGCGACGTCGCCGCCAACGTCGATGGCGAAAAGATTTACCGCGCGGATGTTGAGAAGTATTATCAAAATCAGACTTCAGGATCGAACCAGCCGCTGAGCGATGAGCAGGCTACCGGCCTGCGCTTGAGCATTCTGGAAAACCTGATCGAAAACCAGATCCTCATGCATCGCGCCGGGAAACTGGGGCTGCTGGCCACCGATGAGGAAGTCGACCGCCGATTAAAAGAGATCCGATCGCCTTACACCGACCAGGAGTTCAATCAGCGATTGCAGGAGCGCAAACTTTCGCTAGATGACATCAGGCGCGAGATTCGCCGCTCGCTGACGGCGGAGAAGGTCGTCAACAAAGAGATCACTTCCAAGATCAATATTACTGACCAGGACATCGCTGATTATTACAACGGGCACAGGTCTGAATTCAATCTGATTGAACCGCGCTACCATCTCGCGCACATTCTGGTGACTACTTCACCCGATCCGCAGGGGCGCGACCCGAATAAGGCGCGCAACGAGCCGGACGCGCGCAGGAAAATCGATAGCGTGCTGGCGCGATTGCAAGCGGGTGAGGACTTTGCGACTTTGGCCGCGACTTATTCGGAAGACACCGCGACATCCGCGAATGGTGGTGATATTGGAATCGTGCCGGAGTCAGCCTTAAAACAAACCGACATGACCACGCGCGACGATGTGATGAAATTGAAGCCGGGGCAGTTCACACCGGTCATCCCCCTGGGAAACCCCGCCAGCAGGCAGGTTGGGGGGTTTCAGATCGTGAAGCTGATCTCCGTTGAACCGGCAGGGGTGCGGGAACTTTCAGATCAGCACGTGAAGCAGGAAATACGTCAGCAACTGCAGGACCGCCGAGAGCAACTCCTGAAGACCGCCTACTACGAAGTGATGCGCAATCAGGCCAAGATCGACAACTACTATGCTCAACAGGTGCTGGCGGCGGGCGGCGCGGGGCACTGAGTTTCGCGTCTTAAACAGTTCACTCGATAATCACCAGTACTTCTCCGGCGACTACGTTCGCGCCCTCGCGGACCAGCAATTTCTTCAGCTGACCGTCTTTGGGCGATCGCACTTCGTTCTGCATCTTCATGGCTTCAATTACTAGAATTCCCTGCCCTGTCTTAATCTGATCGCCCACGCTAGCTATGATTCTGACGACCTTGCCGGGCATTGATGCGGCCAGCTTTTGCTCACCGGAATCTGCGATGCCAGCTTTCTTTCGTGTACGTAGCGAGCGGGGATCGCGGACGAGGCATTCGTAGATTGTGCCGCGAATCGATACTTGCAAACGTTCGCCAGAGGGCTGGCAGGAAACCTCGAAGGATTCGCCATTCACGATGACAGACAGTGAACTTTCGCTTGTGGGAAGGCAACTTAACGCGACCTCATGTCCATTGAGCCGAACCCGATATGCGACCTCGCCGATCGGGCCAGCCGCCGGCGGAGTCGAGGTGGTTGAAACCGCCGAAGCTATTTCAACTTTATAAGTTTTCCCGTCGACACTGATTTCGTAGGTGTTCATGCAGCTACTCCATCGCCTCGTTACGGGCGGCTTTTTTCCAAGCTGAAGAAGCAGGCTGCGGTGGAGTACAGTTCCCATTGGCGGGGTTGAGAGCGGAATAGATAGCAACGGCTATGGCGGCGATTTCGCGGTCGTGATCCTTAGTTGGCGGCAGCGGTTTGCGGAAGAGTCGGGCGAGGTACCCGGTGTCGGTCTTGCCAGCAAGGAAATCGGGATCGGGGAGAATGCGGCGAAACAGCGGCAGATTTGTTTTTACGCCGGTGATGACATACTCTTCGACGGCGCGGCGGATGCGTGCAATTGCCTGATCACGGTCGGCGCCATAGGCAATAAGTTTCGAGAGCAATGGATCGTAATCGGTGCCGACATTCCATCCCGGATAAATTCCGGTATCAAGCCGGACGCCCGGGCCTGACGGCTCGACAGAGAATGCAATTCGGCCGGGGCTGGGAAAGAAATTGTTATCGGGGTCTTCGGCGTAGATGCGGCACTCGATGGCATGGCCGCGAAGCTGAATATCTTTCTGCGTGAATGGCAGCTTCTCGCCGGCGGCGATCCGAATTTGCAAGTGCACCAGATCGAGCCCGGTTACGAGTTCGGTGATGGGATGCTCCACCTGCAAACGCGTATTCATTTCCAGGAAATAGAAATTGCTGTTCGAATCAGCGAGGAATTCGATGGTTCCGGCGTTGCTGTAACTGGCCGCTTTGGCCGCCTGGACTGCGGTTTCACCCATGCGGCGGCGCATTTCCGGGGTGACCGCGGGCGAAGGAGATTCCTCGAGCACCTTCTGGTGACGGCGCTGGATGGAGCATTCGCGCTCTCCGAGATAGACGCAGTTACCGTGCTCATCGGCGAGAATCTGCATCTCGATGTGGCGCGGATCGGTGATAGCTTTTTCGAGATAGACCTCGTCACTGCCAAAGGCGCGCTGGGCCTCGCTTCGGGCCGCGTCAAGGCTTGAGGCCAATTCAGATTCAGCCGCCACCAGGCGCATGCCCTTGCCGCCGCCGCCGGCTGCCGCTTTCAGCATGACGGGATAGCCAAATTTCGCAGCCAGCTCTCGGGCCTTAGCTAATGACTCCAGACCACGTGAGTTTCCGGGAACAAAAGGCACGCCCGCTTTTTCCATCTGCCGGCGGGCACGGGTCTTCGATCCCATGAGATCGATGGCGGCGGGGCTGGGGCCGATAAACTTGATGCCAGCATCGCCGCAGGCTTTGGCAAATGCGGCGTTTTCAGAGAGAAATCCGTAGCCGGGATGGATGGCTTCTGTACCGCAGCGTTTTGCGGTTTCCAGAATGCGGTCGATATTCAGATAAGATTCGGCGGCCGGAGCCGGGCCGATGAGATAGGCTTCGTCGGCCTTCACAACGTGCAATGCGGCGCGGTCGGGCTCCGAATAAACTGCAACGGCGGTAATGCCCAGTTCGCGGCAGGCGCGAATGAGGCGCACCGCAATTTCGCCGCGATTCGCAATCAGAATTTTGTTGAAGAGTTTGCGCACGCCGCTTCGATGCTATTGGGTTAAGCGAAGTTCTGGCCTAATGAAACAGAACTTCGTACTATAAGCATTCTTTCCCATGATCGCCAGTGAGAAGTCAATTGCGCCGAACAGGCCGTCGCAGCGGTTATCGGCGGCAGCGCCGCTATTGCTGATCTTGCTGGCCCTGATGGTGCGGCTGATCGGGGCGTATTCCAAGTTTCTGAATGCCGACGAGGCCATGCACTATCTACTGGCGATGCAGCCCTCACTGGGGGAGGCTTATCGTGCCAGCCTGGGCACGGCGCACCCGCCGTTGCTGATTATTTTTCTGCACTACTGGGGAATGATTTCGCATGCCGAGTTCTTTCTGCGGCTGCCGTCAGTGCTCGCGGGCACGGCGTCAGGGTGGTTCGTCTACGCGTGGCTTCGTGATGTAGCCGGTCGTGCGACCGCATTGGTTGCGATGAGTCTCGTATTGTTTTCGCCGGCGCTGATTTATACATCGGCGGAGGTGCGGCAATACGCTCTGCTGCTTGGCTTCATGGCGGCGACGTTATACCTGCTGGATCGAGCGCTCATTTCGGGCTCGCCTGAAGTGATGCTCACGTCGGCGATAACTTTGTATTTAGCGCTGATCACGCATTATGCGGCGATGATTTTTGCGGCGAGTATTGCTGTGTATGGACTAGTTCGGATTGCGGATATCCGGCCGAAAGCCCTGTTGGTTGCGACCTGGGCTGTCACTCAGGCTGGCTGCGTCGCCGTCACTGCTGTCTTATGGAGGACCCATATCTCGATGATTCGCCATCGCGCGCTGACCCAGGATGTGGCGCAATCGTATCTTCGGAGTTCGTTGTTTCATCGAGGACAGGAGAATGTATTGGCATTTCTGGCCAAGGCGAATTTTCGAGTTTTTCATTTCCTGTTCAGCCAGGGCGCGGTTTCGGCGTTAGGCATGTTGCTGTTCGTGGTGGGAATTGTGCTGCTGCTCCGAAACAGTGTTGCCACCGGTCACAGTGGGGGTCCGAGCGCCAGGCAGATTGGCATTCTGTTACTTCTGCCGTTCGTAGTCAATTGCGGCGCGGCTTTGATTGGAGCCTATCCCTACGGCGGGACGCGGCATGATTCGTATCTGGCTATTTTTGCCATGCCGGCAATCGCATTTGTGGTGACGCGATGGCGGCCGAGTCGGCCGTGGGCGCGTCCTGTAGCCATTGCGATCGCGCTGGCGATTTGCAATTTCACCGTGGTACCAGCGGGATCGTACATTCGCCCGGAAAATCAGAAAAAAGACTTGATGAGGAATGCGGTGGCTTATCTGCATGGCTCCGCTGCTGCAGGATCAATTGTCCTCACAGATTATGAGAGCGGACTGCTTCTCAGTTACTACGTTTGCGGGATGGATATAACGCATACCGGCGAATTGACCGATTATTTTTATATTTCTCGATGCGGCGAGTACCAGTCGGCGTCACTGCTGCCGCGACTTTGGGTTTTTCGTGCGGATACGTTTCCGACGCAGGTGCAAGCATTGGTGAGGAACGAGCCTGCACTATTGCGGGGCCGCGAGGTTTGGTTATTCCACGGAGGCTTTATCGTGGATCGCGAGCCGGAGTTTCAGGCGTTGTTAGAACGATATGGGTGTGGGTTTCCACGAAAGTTTGGGGCGAATATTGTGGTGTGCAGGATTGAGTTCGGACCGTAGGTGAGTTTTCTTTGTGACGGGCGTGGACCCTTCGGGGCTCCGTCGGGACAGGCTGCCCGCCGCTGCTGGCGCAAGAGCATCCTAAGGTCCCTCTCGGACGCGGCAAGCGCGTCCGTTCGGGATGACACTCGTGAAAACTACAAAACAATAATTAAAGACGGGCGTGGACACCGGTCGCTACACGATCTTTTTGATCTGAAAATCTATTTCGATTGGTCAACCGTAATGCCTTGCGGGCTGTTAGCTGCCTTTTCTGCTTTGGCCTTCTTGGCTGCCATGGCCTTGTCTACCCAGTCGTCGGCAGTTTTCAGATCGGCGGCACGCTCGTCGGGTTCGTCGCATTCGCGGTCGGCCTTCTCGCGATAAATCAGGTTCATGTAAGCCATAGCGTCGTCATAGTCCTGCCGCAGTGAAAGCGCCTTATTCAGATTGTCGATTCCGTCCTGAATGATTGGGGCGGCAGCATCACGCAGCTTGGCGCAAACTTTCTTGTCTTTCAGCGGTTCGTCGGGACGCAGCCCCAACTTTGCGCGCTCCTCCATGCGCGGCGTGAAAGCCATGGTCCAGTCGATCACGCCAATGGAGTAATAGGCTTCGGGATCGTTCTGATCGAGGTCGATAGCCTTTTTATAGTAAGAACGCGCGTCGTCGAATTTCTTCATCTGCAACGAAAGGCCGGCGATGCCCTTCATGCTGTTTACGTTTTTCGGGTCCTGGGCCAGGACGGCTTTGTATTGGTCGATGGCGCCATTGGCATTCGCGAGGTTGTCGGGTGAGTCCACGCCGGGGATGTACTGGGCCACATAGGCCGCCGCCAAATATAGCTTGGCGTTCAGAAGGCTGGGATCGAGGGCCACGGCGTTTTTAAAATGCTCAATGGCCTGCTCATAGCGGGCGTTCTTGTAGGACGCGACGCCTTTATTGAGCTGATCGCGCGCGCGCAGCTTGTCGCAGCCCGCGGTTGATAATGCGAGCGCAGCTACCGCCATCAGCACCACAACTCTTAGACTTACCTTCATGAATGTTATTCCCCCTCGCAGAAACCTGCCCCAATTTCCAGCCGCATAAGATAACACAAGTGAAAAATATATGCGTAGACTCGGATCCCTCGTCCGGCAGGTGAACATGGTTCGCCGATGAGCGGAGCGTTGCTCCGCCGGGCGGGTGAGGGCACCCGCCCCACACGAGCAAACTAGCCGCCGGCTTCGATCTTGGCGGTGATCAGACCGACCTTGTCCACGCCCGAAGCATGCGCAATATCAATGACATTGGCGACGTCTGCAAAGGGGATGTTGTCATCACCCTTCACGAACATTACTTTTTCGGCGCGTGTTTTAAAGATGTCGGTCAGCCGGGTCTGCAGATCGTTCCACGTAGTGTCATCCTGATTGATTTTGACACCCGGAGTCTGGCCTGGCCCTTTATCGATGACCTGCACCACGATGGTGCGGCTGTCCGGTGGCGGCTGCTTCGCGTTGGGCGGTGGCGGCTGGGGCACCAGCGCATCCAGTCCCTTCGGCGTAAGCGGCGTGATCACCATGAAGATGATCAGCAACACCAGCAAAACATCGATGAGCGGCGTGACGTTAATGTCAGCGCTCGGCCCACCCTTTCCACCACCCATTGACATACCCATAAGAAGCTCCCTTGAAATCTATTCAGACCCGCTGGCGCCCGGAGGTGTATTCGGCGCACCCGGAGTCTGTTTCTTCTGATCGGTCAATAAGCCAAGATCGTCAACTCCAGCGGCGCGGACGTTATCCACTACGTCGACGACAGCTTTGTATTTGGCCCGTGCATCGGCGCGAAGGTAAACGGTTTTGTTGACCTTGTTGGCTATCCGGTCTTTGATCTTGTTGGTCAATTGATCGGCTTGAATGCGGTCGTTGCCAAAGAAAACGTCGCCATTCCGCATCACTGCGACGATGAGCGCATCTTCCTTGTCGGCATCCGGCATCTGCTGTGGGTTATTGACTTTGGCAAGGTCCACGGTAACGCCCTTCTGCAACATGGGCGTGATCACCATGAAGATGATCAGCAGCACCAGCATGACGTCCACCATGGGAGTCACGTTGATGTTGGAATTGACCTTGGCCCCTTCATCACGTATTGAAATCGCCATAACTTTTCTCCCGCCCGAATTCAGCGCGTCGGATTAGGTTCGGAGGCAGGCCCGGCAGGAATTCGCGTTCCAGCCGGACCTTTGCAACTCTAATGTGAATACGGGCGAGACGCCCGTATCTCCACAATCCTAGCTAGCGACGAATTGCGCGGCGTTTCAGGAAGTAATCGATCAGTTCGCTCGATGAGTTGTCCATTTCCACATCGAACGCTTCCACACGCCCGGTTAAGTAGTTGAACATCATCACGGCCGGGATTGCGACCAGCAATCCGAAAGCAGTGGTGACCAGAGCTTCAGCGATACCACCGGCGACTGCTGCCAGACCGGTGGCGTGCTCCGCGGCGATTCCCTTGAAGGCGTTTAGAATGCCCATCACGGTGCCGAAGAGGCCGACGAAGGGAGCGGTTGAACCAATGGTGGCCAACCCGCCCAATCCGCGTTTCAGTTCCGCGTGAACGATGGCTTCCGTGCGCTCCAGAGCGCGCTTGGAAGCTTCGATGGTTTCGCCCGGAATATCAGCGCTTTCCTGATGAGCACGGAACTCCATCAGGCCAGCGGTAACAACCTTCGCCAGATGGCTTTTCTTGTTGCGTTCCGCAACTTTAATTGCTTCGTCGATCTTGCCGTCCCGCAGGGCGCCTGCCACTGCTGGAGCAAAGGCCCGGGACTGCTTACGGGCTGCGCTGAATGCCATCCACCGGTCGATCATCACGCCGAACGACCAGCCGGACATGATGAATAGAATGACGACCACGCCGCGGGCAACCCATCCCATCTGCTTCCACAGAGAAATTGGGTCCCATTGCGGGGCGGCCGCCTCTTGAAGCAGCCAAGTGGCGGTGGTTGAAAAATGTGCTACCAGGTGTGTTGCTGCATGAGCTGCAAACATGAGTTGCTTCTCCTCCTCAGGATCTTAGCTTTCACAAATTCAGATGCTTACAA
>Ga0157372_10007135_pt1 | contig 11892 bp, 9 predicted proteins | sample C55metaG_FD_115307 | JGI IMG/M metagenome (GOLD analysis project Ga0157372, IMG submission 115307) | Corn rhizosphere microbial communities from Kellogg Biological Station, Michigan, USA - C5-5 metaG | ecosystem: Host-associated > Plants > Roots > Rhizosphere > Soil | place: USA: Michigan...
AAAGCGTTGCTCGAGCTTACATTTTTCTCTACCACTTCTTTACCGCGGTACAGGGTAACTTTATCGGGCCCTGCGCCTACGTAGCCGTAATCAGCATCGGCCATTTCGCCTGGTCCGTTTACAATACAACCCATAATGCCAATTTTTAGGCCCTTAAGATGCGATGTGCGGCTGCGGATCATCTGTGTGGTTTCCTGCAGGTCAAACAAAGTACGGCCGCAGCTTGGGCACGATATATACTCGGTTTTGGATATACGCGAGCGTGTTGCCTGTAAAATACCAAAAGCAGTAGAAGTAATTATTTTGGTTGGGATTGCCGGCGCATCTATCCATATACCATCGCCAAAGCCATCAACCAGCAAAGCGCCCATATCGGTAGCGGCATAGAGTTGCAGTTTAGAGTAAGGTTCTTCGCTGCTGGTGATATCGCCGGTTTTGGTCAGGTCGAAATAGTTGGCCGGATAGCTGCGTTTAATGATCACCGGTACATCCAAACCCAGTTCCTCCATCCTGAAAAAGAAAGAGCGCTGGTCGGCCATGCCGTTTGCCGCGTCAGTTTCTAAAATAAACAGTAAAGTTTTATCCAGCGGAAGCGAAGCAAAGTCATCGCCATCAATATCGCCTGCTTTAACACGAACCAGATTTAAAGCATGGTCGCGATGGTTAGCATTTACATATTCGGCCAAACCATAAACTGGGTGGCAGTTGGTTTTGCTGCTAAGCTTTTGCCAGGTGCTGTAATTATATAATTGTTTGAGATTACCCGGAAAGCTGAACGATGGCAACTCATCGCCAAGATAAACAAAATCCACCGATTGTTCGGCCATGTTGTATTTATCAAGTAAGGCGTTGTACAGGTAACCGGCATTATTCAGCACCGATGGATCCTTCAAATTTGCCGCCGACAGGTCCACCACCACCCTCGGCACCATATGCCCGCCGATAAAGGCGTTTGCTTCGTAGGTTTCGCGTTTTTTGTATTCGTATGGGTTGTGGATTGTCAGTTGTGGCTTGTCAGTTGTGAGTTCAATTTCTTGATTATTCACATCATTGTTTGTTTTCAATTGTGTGAATGAACTCGCTAAAGCTCGGTTCTTGACTCTTGATTCTTGATTCCTGATCGCGTAGCGATCAACCAATGCCTGCGCTACCGGTATTTCATATTCCGGTTCTTCGGTTAACGATACCCGTACGGTATCGCCCAGGCCATCTTCCAGCAAAGTGCCAATACCTACGGCCGATTTGATACGCCCGTCTTCGCCATCGCCGGCTTCGGTAACGCCAAGGTGCAAAGGGTAATTCATGCCTTCGGCAACCATAGTTTCAACCAGCATACGGTAAGCCTGCACCATTACCTGCGGATTGCTCGATTTCATGCTGATAACGAGGTTATAATAATTCATATCCTCGCACATGCGGATAAACTCCATTGCCGACTCCACCATGCCGCGCGGGGTATCGCCGTACTGGCTCATTATCCTGTCGCTTAACGAACCATGATTGGTGCCTATGCGCATGGCAGTGCCGTATTCTTTACAAACAGCAACCAGCGGCGCAAATTTTTTGTAGATACGGTCAAGCTCGGCCTGGTATTCTGACGGGCTGTAGGTTAGCTGGTCAAACTTTTTCTTATCAGCGTAGTTGCCCGGGTTAACGCGCACCTTTTCAACTATACGAGCGGCAACTTCGGCAGCGTTGGGTGTAAAATGGATATCGGCTACCAGGGGTGTATTATAACCGCGGGCGCGCAGTTCTTTTTTAATATCGGCCAGGTTTTGTGCTTCTTTAATGCTGGGCGCGGTAATGCGCACATATTCGCAACCGGCCTCAATCATACGGATACTTTGCTCCACCGTCCCGATAGTATCCAGGGTGTTGGTGGTGGTCATGCTTTGTATGCGGATAGGGTTGTTGCCACCCATCGGCACATCGCCAATATTAACCTCGCGGGTTACAAAACGCGAATAGCTTGTTAACGAGTTACAATAACGGCCCTTTAAAGTTTTTATCGCTTCAGCATCCATAATACAAAGGTAAGTATTAGCAGCCTATCCCGTAAAGGGGATATAAGTTTTATTTGCCCGGATGTTGTTTTATTAATAATTATCGCGGTGCTACATCGGCATAGGTTGTACCGATCCTGAGCTTTGTTACATAATTGGTTATGGCATAGGCATCGCCCCCGTATACGCCCCATTTAGGGTCGCATCGGTCGGCATCAAACGTGCGGCAATAATACCGGGTTGAACTGCCCGCAAGCTGTTGCTGCACCCCGTTATACCAAAATTCTACAAAGCCTGTCGCCGCGTCGCGCGATATTTTAAGGTGAAGCACATAATCGTTCCAAACATTGCGCTTTAAGGGTATTGCCCATATACCTATGTGTACTTTTTTAGGCGTAGCATACTGAAGCTGAATTTCGCCGGTGCTTAGGGTTTTAAAAACCAGGGGGAAATTCTGATACATATCATTACCATAAGCCTTCCACTGAAAAACGGCAAAGGTTGGCGCATTTTCGGGTATATCCAGTTTTGAGCGCCAGCCAATATAAATATCATCACCTTCAACGGCCGTAAAATCGCGGGCTGCATGCACTTCCGTGCGATGGTTTTTTACAGGTTTATATAGCTTCCAAACTTTACCTTCTTCGGCGTCGGTAACAACAGAAATAACACCTATGCTATCAGTTTCCAATACTTTAAATACACGCGGACCAAACTTGGCATCGCCGTTCCAAAGCAAAGTATCTGCTGATGTGTTTACGTTATTGTAAAGAGAATGGCGATCACTTTTAATTGGCGCAGCGCATATAAGCGTGGCCATTAAGCCGCTTAACACTACTTTTACCGACATATATTAACAAGTTAGTCCCTATTCATTTTTCACAATTCTATTTTAACCACGTCAACCAGGTTAGTTCTTTTATTTGCGGGCAGGTTAACCGAAATTTGCTGATCCGTGTATTTGAAGTTCAGGTCCTCGCCAGAGGCCAATAGTTTAACCGACTTGGGCGATGATGCTGTTTTTAAGGTAAGTACAACATCTTCGGCAGGTAGCCTGTCTTCATCATATTTACCATTGTTTTTAAATTTAGGTATGGCAAATAAATACCTGTTATTGCCACTTACGGTAGCGGGCACCGACGCGGTTTCGGTGGCGGGCAGTTTTTGCACCTGGTTAACGGCTTGCCCGTTCAGTTTCATCCAGCTTTCTATAACTTTCATGTTCTTATAAACCGCATCCGGAAAGATACCGTCGGCTGTTGGGCCTACCCCGAGCAGGTAGTTTACACCCCATGCCCTTGCCGAAACAAACTCGACTAATGCAAATGGGTTTGAGCGGAACGGAATGGTGTTGCTGTTTGCCCAGCTGTTGGTCCAGGTATTACAAAATTCGGCCCATGTTTTCGGGTCGCTTTTAGGCGGATTGCGTTCGAACGTGATAAAATCGCCCTTACCATGCATACGCGGATTCATTACAATACCCGGCTGCAACTGATGTATCTCTTCCTGCGTTATCGCATTAGCGCCGTTGGGCACCGGCGCCCGTCCATCAAACCATAACAGGTCTATTTTGCCATATCGTGTCAATAATTCTTCAACCTGGCCCTTAACCATTGCGGCGTACGCCGCCTGATGCTCCTTGATTTCGGCTGACGTTTTTTTGCCTGTACGTGGATTGAGGTCGCCGTCTACCTGCGGAAGGCCAGGGTTGCTGGTATATACCCTACCGTATAAAAACGTCATATAATCGCGGTCAAAATACCAGTTTGGCGGCGAATAATATAAACCCACCTTCATTCCGTACTTGCGACAGGCATCAACAAACGGCTTCACCAGGTCACGCCCGCCCATATAGTTTTTTGTACTAAAGTTTCCGTAGGCGCTTGGCCATAGCGCAAAGCCTTCATGATGACGGGTAGTTAACACCGCATATTTAAACCCAGCGGCCTTAGCGGCTTTTATCCATAGTTCGGGATCGTAGTTTTGCGGGTTAAAGTTTTTAGCCATTGCCCAGTATTCGTTAGGAGTAATTACCGGTGGTTTGCCATTTAAATTATAATCCTTTTGAGCAACTACCCGTGCCAATTCTGCCGAATCCAGTTTTTTGTCAACCAACGCTCTTCCGGGGATCATGGGCCACGAAATATCCAGGTTTTTTACCGATGCCAGGCCCCAGTGTATAAATAAACCCAAGCCGGCTTCGGGGTACCACTGCGCATCGGGATGCATATTATGTGCAGTTGCCTTTTCGTCAGCCGCTCCTATCATTCCATGTTCGGCCTGTACAGTTTCCTTATCTTTTTTTTGCGCGCTCGCAGATAAGTTAACAATCAAAAACAAGACGAGGTACCATGCATATGTACGTTTCATATCGGTTTAATTAAATTGGTTGGCTTTTGAGCAATATCTCAAATATATTGCGCTATTACCTTTTTTAAGGTACGCCTAAATAACATTTTATTAAGCGTTGTTGACAAGGGCTCAATGACAACAGGAGCGGCTGCTTAGCGGATGCCGAAGAAAAAATTTACATCTGCAATAAAAAACCGTCAACCATACCAACGTTTTTCATTCTCAATACGATGATACATTAAAAACCAATAAAATCATCCATCATCTAAAAGCAATTGAAAATGAAAACCTTAACTTACATTACCATCTTTTTCGGGCTGCTGTTTACCATTAACGCCTGCACCAAAACCGGCTATACAACCGAGCACCTCGATGCTACCCGGGCCACCGTAAAAATCGGCCAAAACGACTCGCTTGAGCTGGTGGGCGCCACGGCTACCGATTCTATCCAATGGAGCGTTACGCCTTCGGGTTCGAACTCGATTTATCACGTACACAACCATGCCATCGTTAGTTTTAACAGCGCGGGCAATTACACTGTTACGGCCACCGTAATAGGCGGAGCAGCATACACTTACTTAATAACCGTAACCAACGAGGTGTATAACCCTAACCCTACACCACCAGCAAATGATGCGGCCAAACATATTTCCATAGCCGGCGACCAGATCACCCTGTCATCCCATTACGCAAAAAGCAGCAAAAGCGATAGTGCTTATGTGTATTTTACCGCCCAAACCACCAATACCTATACCTGCAGTAATAGTTTGCTCAACTACACACACAGCCTTAACGGCAGCGGGCATTTCAGTATCAATTTTATCGATATGTTCCAGCCGGCATCCAGCAATTGCCAGGCGGGTAATACTACCATCACTTCGCCGCCTATTCCATTTTTACAGACTATACAAAACACATACCTGGCAAACGGCACGTACCCGTTAAGCGTTGGCTTGAACGGCGTTACCTATACCGGCAGTGTTACAGTTACCGCCACCGATGTCACTTTTACCTGGACCTATACCAGCGGCGTTACCATTACACCTATGCATATTACACGATAGTAACCGTCGACAGTAAGCCGGCAGTAGTTTAAACTGCCGGCTTACTTTTAAAAAATTATTTTTGTTTCGACCCAACGTTTGACGGTCTGCCTGCGAAGATTGGTTTTCGGGCATTTCAAAAATGCTTTTTTTTGAATGGATCTATCTAAAAAGCAGGCTCAGGATCTGGTAACGCGATGCGTTAATAACGACCGTACGGCACAGGAGGCTTTGTACAAGCTTTTTTATGCCGATATGCTCCGCGTGTGTTACAGCTACGTTCCGGATAAGGACCTGGCTAAAGAGGCATTCAATACCGGTTTTTTGAAGGTATTCCAATCCATAAACAATTTCGATATTGAGAAGGGCGAGCTGGGCGGCTGGATCAGGAAGATCATGATCTACGCCGCAATCGACCTGTGCCGCAAAGAACTAAAATTCGGTACGCTTACACCTTACGTCCAGGATCAGGACGTTGTTCTGATATGGCCGTCGGTATTGGATAAGCTGTATTTTGAAGATATCCTGGCCAATATCCGTCAATTGCCCTTCGCCACCCAAACCGTATTTAATTTATCAGTGCTGGATGGTTTTACGCATAAGGAAATAAGCGAACAACTCAATATAAGCGAAGGGACATCGCGCTGGCATTTGGCCGAAGCGAAAAAAAAGTTAAGAGAGCTGCTTGAGTCGCAGCAAGGCAATGCGCCAAAGGAAAGGAGTAACAAGGCAAAATGAAGGACAGGGAATTACATTTGATGCTTTGGCAAAAACGTAACGAGCTCCGCATCAACGATGATGTGCAACACGACTGGCTGGATATGCAAGCTATGTTGGATGTGCAGATGCCTGTAACTCCTCCATCCAATGGCGTTGGCGGCAGCGGATCGGGCGCGGCCGGTGCGGCGGGTTTACCGGGCATTAAATTATTATCCATTTTATTGGTTGGCCTGGGTGTGGCAGCGCTAACTTATTTCGTGGTAAAAAACACCGCCACAAAAAATCGCGCAGCGCAAAAAACAACTAAGATGATTAGGGATAGCAAAAGTCCCATCGTATCAAAAGCGGGTAATGAAAGCCAAATTAATCCCGATAGTTCAAATACCTCGATAATTCCGTCACCTCCGGATAATATCAATAGGTATGCTCCGGCAAATGCTGACAAAACTCCAACCGGCAGCCAATCATCGGCGAATGCCAAAACCGTTAGCCCGGCTGTTAATAGCGGTACAACTCCAGGTGCGATGATCAACGCTGCTGACAAAAACAGGCATGCATTGGCTGGCGGCGGTTCAGCTAACGGTCGTGCTAATAACATCGCAGGCAATAATAAAACAAATACTGCCGCAACGGGCCATGGCATAAAAAATCGCGGGTTCGGCAGTCATACAACCCGCGGGAAACCGGCAGCTACTTATCATCATCCTACCAATAACCTTATAAAACGAGCGGGACCCGGCTTGTTATCGAATAAAATATACTATCGTGGTGTTACGCCATCCGCTAAGCCTGCGCGGTTCTCTCCGGGGGCTATTTTGCATCGCGCAGGCAACGAGGCTTTACATCATAACAATATCCCGGCACGCACCTGGGGCCGTTTTGCCTACCCGGGTAATGCATCAGCGAATGGCAAACGCCGAGGAGGACTATCATCCCGTAAAGGAAGAAACACGCTTCTGGGTACGGCCAGCCAACGTATGGTAAAAGGCCCCGGTCAACAGCCTGGCACGGTAAATCCGGTTTCGGGATCAGACAGTAACAGCATCGCAAAAAAAAGTGATGAGCAAAGTACAGAACTGGCAGCCATGCAAGCGAAATTTGTATCGGAGCAGTTCCAGGCGCCTGTTTTACCGCCATCATTAACTGATAAATTTGCAGACCAGCAAAACAACAGCTCACCTTCCAAAAATACCAACACTAAAACCCCGGGTACTAAAAACTCCAAACTCGACTGGGGCCTGCTCACAGGTGTAAATTCGGCGGGAAGTTTTACGGGGAAAAGTCAAAATGCTAATTTTTACGGCAGTTTCCCTGTCGATCTGTATTTTGGATTGTTTGCCACGTATAATTTTAGCAATAAATGGGGTTTGGGCCTAGGCGTCAGGGCGCTTAATCCGCAAAGTGTATCTGGAACTTATAGCCATAGTAATGATAGTAAGAAAGATACCCTGCAAACACTCGATATGAGCGATGCACGTAAACTGTATTTTGTTGATATACCGCTCAATTTAGTTTTTAAACCCAGTCAGGCTATCAGCATCAAAGCAGGGCCTGTATTTAGCTTGCCGGTTAAACAGGCTAATGGTATCAGCACCTTCCAAACGGGCAAGCTAAAAAAGGACTCACTGTATTACGTTGGGGTAACTAAAACTATTAACGCTACAACTTATACACCAGACCTGAATATAGGGCTTTCTGCCGGGATAGGCTTTCAAACCGGGCGTTTTATTTTTGATGCAGCCTATGTTACCGGGCTAAAAGGTATAACTGTTGGCTCGGCATTAGGTAGTTATACTGCCAATAACAGTTCGTTTTTGTTTAGTGTTAGTTTTAAGCTGAATAAAAAATAGAAGATCACCTGTTTTTTTTCACCACGAAACAGCCGGCCATCCTATCGTGCAGGGCCTGGTGCATAGCTGTAAACGGAATACTTAACAGTAAAAGGCAAGCAGGTATATTTATTAAGATAAATAGAAGTTCGTAAGTTAGCTTTCCCAGGTTACGTCCGGCCGCCTGCCCAAAGGTGAGGCTGTATCCCAGATCATCGACAACGGCGAGGCCGAAAATATATTTACCCACAGAACCGCGCATCCTTGTCGTTTCACATAATGTATGGTAAACAAACATGATGAATATAAAAGAAAATACAACCAGAAAGATCTCAGGGTAATGGTGTGCATAAAACTCTTGTGCTTTTAACTTATCATGTACCGCTATCATAGGGTCGATAGTTTCCAGTGATTGTAAATAGTTTTGAAAAAAAATACTCAAAAAGATTGAAGTACCAAAAAAAACTGGTATCAGATCGAGAATAAACGCCGGTAGCCGCAACCGATATCCGCGGGTATTTTCGGGGGTTGGGTAATAAATTCCTTCGCTTTTGAAATAGTCATCAAAGCCGGCCAGGCTATGCGCAGGTTTAAAATCGGTTTCTTCGGGCGATAAAACCATATCATCGGGTTCCAGCGGCCTGTCTGTCAACTCTTCATAGGTAAACGGACCTAGTTTTTGCCCTTTATCTAAAATAAAATACTGCTCGCTCATGTATTCGTCCAAGGGGGAATGATTACAGGCAAAAGTAAGGGTTTTTAAACTAATCCTTTGCCATATAGCTTTTAATCGCTATCCAACACAAAACCGGCTATTTCATCCAATTCGTTTTCGCTCAGGTCGCCTTCCCCATCAAAATGCCATTGCTTTTGATCATCAACAATAATCTTTCCCAATTCAAGTGGCTCTTTGTGATCTTCCCAGGTACCCGCGGTGAGGCGTGCCGATTCTGTAACGTCAAATATTTCGTTTGGCTCCCACGGTTCATCCTGACTTTGTAAAAACAACGGTGTTACCGATATTTTGCGGCCCGAGCCCGAAAAGTCATCGTACAACTTCAGATCAGCATGTTTGGTTAGCATGGCCTTGTCACTTTTTAAATAGTATGACAAGGCACATGCTGATTTTGTTTGCTAAATGCTAAAGAAAATCTTCATCAAAAAGTATCTGCCGGGTATGGTATAAGTATTTGATGTGAAAGTGTTTGCCGACAGATACAGCGCCCTGTAGGTTCTGGTATCGAACAGGTTATTGGCACTCAATTCTACATCTATTTTCGGCTTATTAAATTTATACCTTGCAGTAGCGTCGGCAAAAACATAGCTCAGATCATTAGCCTGGGTTTGCTGGGTAAAGTAATGATCGCCGGATAGCTTAGTAAATAAGCGGTTGGATGGGTTGTAATTTATCGACCCGGTTTGCTGTAATTGCTCTAACACCGAGCTGTTGGCTTGCGCCGATGATTTACTGGTTACCTGGTTGTAGATAGCCTTATAGCTGAGGTTTATCTTATCGCTCACCTTGGTATCAAAACCTCCGTTTAGCGCGGTAGATATAGTATTGTAGGGTAGCAAAACGCCATTAAAAAACTGATTGGAGTGCGATGCCTGCACCCCCAGCCCGGCGCTCACCGTAGTACGCAGGCTAAACAGGTATTTGCTGATAGTGCCGCCGGCCGAATACGAATCGACCGAGTTTTCAAACGGCAGTACTATCCGTTGCTGGATATTATTGTTGATAATGCTCGACGAAATATTGTTTGACGTGGTATGCACATACGAGGTATTGATACCGAAGAAAAACAAGGTAAGCGCCTTACGATAATTGAAACCTAAATTAGCGGCCTGTGTTTTGCGCTCGCTCAGATCGGCGTTATTGGCGTACAACGAGCGGTAATTGGTGAGGATATCGCCTTCGTATATTTCCTGGATGGTGCCCATATCGCTGCGGTAACTGTATCCCATGGTAAAATAGTTTTCGACTCCGCTTTGATACTTAATATTTACCTGAGGCATAAAGTATAACCGTGTAAGCGATTTATCCAGCGCGAACAGATGATCGCTATAATTGAGGTTTTGCAGCGTTAACGGCAACGATATCGAAACTTTCCATACCTGGCCCGGGATATCATAATTTGCCTGGGCGTATATTTTACGGCGTGTCCAGTCGAGCGCGTTGCGGGTACTGTCTAACACTAACTTCTCCGAGTTATTGGTTTGAAGAGTGGTAAGTGCGGATTGCAGGGTTTGTGATTGCAGGCTCAACCCCGCTTTATACGATTGCGTAAACGTAGTTGAAGGAAATTTAAACGATACGTAGTTATTGGTGAACCAGGTAGGTATACTGGCATTTTGTACCAGTTGGTTATACGGCACGTTTTTATTAAAGATGTTGGGCTCAAAGTTCGACTCGATCACCCGGTTCTCGGGTTCGTCAATCCGGTTGATGTACGAGTACAGTTCGATGATACGGCTTGATTTAAACGTATTCATCATGTTAAACTCGTTGGCAAAGTTAAAAGTATTATCCTTAAAAGCCTGGCTGTATGCAGCACCGTTGGTATTCAGGTCGCTGTAACTGGTGTTATGGCTGTAATCAGTAGTCAGCGAGTTATTGAGATAATACTTATCCTTATTCACGTTCAGCAGCAATTGGCTGTGGAACAGATCGGGCTGGCGGCGGTTATGCTGTACCTCGCTGTAGCGCACGGTATCATTTGGCAGGTAAATACTGGTGCTTTTCTGATAATCCTGCACCTGCTTGTCGTGCAGGTACGATATATTAGCACGTAACTGCACATCTTTTTTAACATTTACCAGGTTATTGAGGTTGATAATACCCGATTGGTTAAACAAATACCTATTACGCGGCAGATCGGGATTACCGGCTGTACCCAGGGATAAAAGAGTGCCGGGTACCTGGTTATCGATACGGTTCAGATAGTCGGACAGGTTGTGTGATACCAAGTCGGAAGCTACGTCATCGCCTGTATTGTTGCCTTTTAAATAGTTGATGGCCTTGTACTTGTCTTTAAACATCATGGCGTTCAAATCTTCGTAGTACTTACCGGGCAAGCCGCCGCCAACCGTTTCCTGGCCTACAAGCTGCATTTTAGCATCCTTTTTTATGGTAAGATTAAGCGCCACATCATCACTCACCACTTTGTTCTTCAGCATTTTTACAGGCTGGTGATTTTCCATCACCTGTACCGAATCGACCACGCCGTGGGGAATATTATTGGTAGCAATGTTGTACTTATCATCCAGCAAATTATCGCCGCCGATATAAAGGTTTGAAATAGCCTTGCCGTTATAGCTGATCTTACCCGATTTATCCACATCAATACCTGGCATCCTTTTGATCACATCGCCGATAACCCTATCCTGCGCGCTGCTAAAGTCGGACACTTTGTACCCGATAGTATCGCCATTAACCTTTAACCTCGGCCTGCTGCTTTTTACCGTGATAGCCTTCAATTGTCCGTTATTGGCTTTCAAAGTAAAGTTATAGGGCGATGTAAAGGCCGTAACTTCTTTACTGGCTTTGTTAAAACCTACGCAGGTAACCTCGATGCTTAAACCGGTTTTGGGCGCATCGGCAGGTACCGGCAGGTTATAGGTGCCCTTATCGGTACACGAAGTATAGGCAATGATGAGGTTTCCGGGCGCCTTTAATGTGATATTGGCGAAGGGTACACCTTTACCAAGGCTATCGGTTACGTTACCCGTTAGTTTTTGCGCGAAGCTTCCTGCCGTGATCAGCACACAGCATACCAGGGTTAAAATGTATCTCATGGCGCTGCTTATTTTTTCTCAGGCAGTTCAATAGGATTGTTGATGACGTTACGGGGGCCTCTATCGGCATTAAACTTCATGTTTATCTGCGGTCCGGTACCATCGGCACGATTAAACCTGACGCCGCCACCCATAGCCGCCATTGCCGAT
>Ga0157372_10007137_pt1 | contig 11892 bp, 13 predicted proteins | sample C55metaG_FD_115307 | JGI IMG/M metagenome (GOLD analysis project Ga0157372, IMG submission 115307) | Corn rhizosphere microbial communities from Kellogg Biological Station, Michigan, USA - C5-5 metaG | ecosystem: Host-associated > Plants > Roots > Rhizosphere > Soil | place: USA: Michigan...
ACGCGAATCTCGGCGCGCAGCTCCGGACACTGCTCGCGAATGGGTCCTCGACCGCGCGAGGCTGTCTTGTCCCGAATCTGGGCCGAGTAGCGCCAAGGAATGGGTGCAGGGGTCCGTGGACTCAGTCGTTGAACATTCAGTGGACTCCCCCCATCAAGAGCAAGTGGGCGAATCGTATCTCACCGAATGTGTATCTGCAGAACGTTCTGGCGGGAGTCGATCAGCTCCTGCACGGGAGCTCGCTGCGCGGCTGGGGATCACCCGCAACGCCCGATCCCGTGCTGCTGGTGCCGCGCGGGTTCGACGCTGCGAACGGAAGATTCAACTACGATGTGAACCCGCGCTTCGCCGACACGCGTCCCGGGCGAACGCTGTTCAGAAATCCATTCCGGATCGTGATCGATTTTTCGCTGGATCTCTCCACAGAGTATGATCTCCAACGACTGCGGCGCGCGGTCGAGCCTGTAAAGGGACCAACCGGATGGCAGAGACGCTCGGCCGATTCTTTGAGCGCGTTCTATCTCTCGCGCACATCCGACATTTACAACCTGTTGGTCGAGCAGAGCGATTCGCTGTTCCTGAGCAGGTCGCAGGTCGCTGCTCTCCAGAAAGCCGATTCGGCGTTTTCCCAAAAGGTGCGCGCGTTGTATGTGCCGCTAGGCGAATTCCTCGCGCGAGGCCAGGGCGGAGCGGGGCAGGCTGAGCTGGATAGCGTGCGCGCGACGCAGAAGAATTACTGGAAGATTTTCTGGGAGCAGCCGGAGATCGCCGCCGAGATCGTGACGCCATCGCAGCGAGAGCTGATGCCGATGTTCAAGACCATTCTCGGCGTTCCGATGAAAGAGCGCGAGCATTCCCAGTGGTCGTTCGGTCATCCCGTGACTATCGCGGACAAACCGAAGGCGCGTTGAGCGTCCGATAGGTGACATCCCTTCTCTCAACATGGCGCGCTACGATAGCGGCCTGCCTGATCTCGTTGTGGCCCGCGCTCGCGACCTCGCAGCAATCCAGCCCGCAGGTATCTCCCAACGCACCGAAGGATCGGCCGGTCGAGACCGCGCAGCGTTGCATCTGGAACGCGATGGAAGCGGCAATGCAACCGTACATCGCGCGGGCGCGTGCAACCTGGCCAGCGGCGAAGCAGCGTTACCTCGAGGGACTTCCGCCACGGAACACGTTCTTCGTCACCGCGTTGATCATTGACGACTCCGACCGGCGGGAGCAGGTCTTCATAGCGGTCGACAGCATCCGGGCCGGAAAGATCAGCGGCAAGATCTGGAACCGCGTGGACATCGTTCATGGCTACCGACTTGGCGATCGGTACACGCTTGCGGAATCGGAGCTCAGGGACTGGCTGATTGCCAAGCCCGACGGGAGCGAGGAGGGGAACTACGTCGGGAAATTCCTTGATGGGTACGAGCCCCCGCGGAGCTGTGTGAACAAAAGAGTGAGCTAATGGCTCAAACCCGCCACAGCTGAGCTGAAACTGTCATTCAGCAAATGGCACACATGAGCTCCAAACTGGGCCGCAACCCCTTATAACGGGCCATAACCAAGGAGACAGGGTTTCATCAGGCCTGCGGAAATACGGCTGGCGACAATCTTGCCCGATTAACCAGTCCAATCATCGCGGACTGGTATGCAGCCAGTTTATCGAATTGATGTTCGGCGCAAGCTGGTGAGCCTCCTCTGGAGGGACTTTCCGACTCTCGCGGAAGTGAGAGCGGTCGTCGACGAGGCGGTCGCGGATCCGCATTTCAAGCCCGGAATGAATTTTCTCTGGGACCACGTGCCGGACAGGTCAAACACGGCGTCGATCCAGTATCTGCGTCGTACGCTCCACTATTTGCAGCTGCTGGCGGAGGGGATAGGTCCGCATTCCTGGGCGATTGTGGGCCACACCGCGGCGGAGTTTGGGAGGGCCCGGGTGCTCGAAGCGATGTCTGACGGCACCAATGTCACGATCCGCGCTTTCAGGACTTGCGAGGATGCCGAAGCGTGGCTGCGGAATCCGAAGCGGTCCGATCCGCAGAGAGTGGAGTTCCCGGCGCGGGATCCGTTGTCGGATCACCGGCACTTCGCGTAGACAACAACTGCAGTTGAAGACTACCTCGCGGGACTATTTTCTCGACCAGAGAACGAGGACGCCGCAGTTGTCGGTCAGCTTCCGATATTCGCCAGGCGCGCTCTCGATCGGATAGTACTCGACACCAGCGAGATCGCTCGGATGCAGTGCCTCCAGGTCGTCGAGGTACTGTGAGTTGTCGAGGTACACGTCTATCCCGCAGTGAACGTCGACGTTTGTGAGCCGTGGCTTGGTGCCGCGGGTCATCAGGATGTTGTGGCCGGGGCGCGCCGGGTCGGGAGTGGACATCAATCCGCCAAACGCGTTCGCCAGAACCGCGACCAGTGAGCGATTCTGTTTTTTGTCGAGATCGGCGGCGGTGAGGAATCTGCCGCGCCCCTGCGCGCGTCGCCTCTCGAAATCTGCGAGGTTGGACGTCGACGGATCACCAGCGATCTTGACCGGCTCGAGAGCCGGAGTGCCTGCCGGAGCCTCTGCCTTGGCGAGGCGGAAGACAGGACCCATCGAATCGCCTTGTACCATGAGATCGACATCAAGGGGTGCGTAGCCAGCGCGCCTGATCTCGAACTTGTGCTGGCCCGCGGCGACGTTCGGAATTCGAACCTCGCCGCTCCAGTCGGTTCGGGCCGAGACGTTGAGGTCGGACACGCTCACCTGAGCGTCGGCGAGGGGGGCGCCTGTCTGTGCATCGGTGACGCCGGCGATGACGACGGACGCTTTCGTGGTGGCCTGAGCTGCGAGGTGCTGGCAGGGCGCGGACACGATTGCAGTAAGCGAAATCGTCGTGAGGATGCGAGAAATCGGTGTGAGCTTCATATGTATTCCAAGGTACGGGCAGCGAGCGCCCTGGGCAACTTTTTTCGGAACGTGATTGTCCAAGGTCGCGTGAGCACAAACAAAGTCGAAATCGGCCGTGACCGGAGGCATACCGGGTTTGTGCTGAGTGCAAGCAGTTACGTAGCCGTGTGCGCTTTCACCGCCGCGTGCGCCAGCGCCCTTCTACCTAACCGCGCCGTGAGCCCGGCCGGCGAATCGTGGCGTCCCGCTCCACCGATGATTCACGCGCGCTCTGCGCACGCTGTCGCGAGCACCAACGACGCGATCTATGCGATCGGAGGAACGGGCGCGGGCGGCGCGCCGGTGTTGTCGGTGGAACGGTTCGACGGCAACCGCTGGCTCGAAGAGACGAGCTTGCCGGGCGAGGGCTTGAACGCGCCCGCGGCCGTCGCAATCGGTCCGCGCATCTATGTCATTGGCGGGTTCAAGACGGTCACCAACGTTCCGACCGCCGAAGTTCTGGTCTATGATCTCGCGAGCCGCATGTGGAGCAAAGCCGCGCCGTTGCCGGCGCCGAGGGGTGGTCACGCAGCGGTGGTGCTCGCCGGAAGAATTCATGTCATTGGTGGCGGTAACTCGCGGTCGACGCTCGCGGATCATTCGGAGTTCGATCCCGCGAGCAACTCCTGGATCGAGCGCGCGTCTCTGCCGCGGTCGGAGGGAAGTCCCGCCGCTGTTGCGTTCAATGGAAAGCTGTACGCGATCGGCGGCCGGAGCGGCGGCTCCGATTTCGGGAACGTCTACGTCTATGATCCAGCGACCGATCGATGGGTCGAGGGTCCGTCAATCGAGCCTCGTGGCACAGCAGGCGCCGCGCTCTATTGCGGGTCGATCTATGTCTTCGGCGGAGAGTCGCAGGCGAAGAACGCTGTGCTCAGCGACGTCCTGAGGCTCGATTCGAGAGATAGTGCGTGGAGCACCGCGCCACCGATGCCGACCGCGCGGAACTATGCGCGCGCCGCGATGCTGGGCCACAGCGTTTATCTTATCGGAGGCAACCCGGAAGTCGCAATGAGCCACTCAGCGGCGGGAAGCACACTCGTCGAGCGCTTTGATGCGAGCTGCCGAACGGGGTGATCGGTCCGAGCGGTTTATTCGCTGAACGACGACGCAAAAAAAACGCGCTCTTCAGAGCGCGTTTTCATTTCTTCGATTCTGGCGCCGTGATTACGGCAGGACGAACTGGACGCTGGTCTCGACGGGGAAGTTGTTGCTGCGGAGAACCGCTACCGCAGTGAAGGATCCATGTTGGCCCTTGGAATCCCAACTCTCCTCGAACGCTGTCTCGCCCTTGCCTCTCAGAGTCTCGCTGCGCATCGCGGAAGTGAACATGCGGCCCTGGCTCCAGCGCCACACTTCTTTGCCGGCGAAATCCTTCACCACGAAATCGTGGGTCTGTCCGTCGGGGAAGCGAAGCTCCAGCATCTTCGACGTGTTGTTACGAACGCTCAAGGTGAAGTGGAGCTTGTCCGCGTCGTCCTTCGGTCTTGTGATGTCGAAAGTAGTGACAATCGGCGCCGTTCTCTCGGCGGAATGCCTTGCTGTGGCGATCGACTTTTCATCGTGGGAAAAAGGCGCGGCGGCAAATGCTACGGATGCGGCGCACAGCAGGGGGAGAATGAGGCGATTGTCCATTACGTCAGTCTTGCGTCGATTTTTTGATTGGGCGGGTAGGCGGGTTTCACTCTGAGTGAGACGCGCAACATATCGTTGTAATGACGAACGGTCAACAGACAAGTCACACACTAACTCCATTTGATTCTTGCACTTGCGGCTCAGTCGAAATGTTCGGCCTCTGTTCGGCAGAACCCAAGTATTCGCTTGTGAAAATCTTCACAAGCGGTTAATTTCTCTCGCGAATGGAAGACGAAAAGCGGCCGCAGCGGAGCTCAAGGAAGGGCTTGTCCGGCGGCGACTTCGCGGGACTCGGAATCCAGTTCGCGGCCGCGATCATCCTGTTTCTCTTCGCCGGACAATGGGTGGACGACAGGCTTGGAACGAATGGGCTGTTCACGATCGCCGGAGTTTTCATCGGGGCGGGCGCGGCGTTCTACAACATGTACCGCAAGATCACAGCGGCGCAGCGGCGCGACGACGAAGAGAGATCCGCCAACCGTGGTTCTGGTCCGAGAGATGGACAGCGATGAAAGAAGCGAGAGCGCTCGGCCTGTTTGGAGTTGTCTCGGGCGCTCTCATCGTCATCGCAACCGTGATTCTGCGGATGTATTTCAGAACGGTGGACGAGCATAGGTCGATGCTCGTAAGTGCTGGACTGGCTTTCGCAGTACAGCTTGGCACATACGCGCTGCTCCGGTCGGGTCGGAGGGGGCAAAGTGTACCGGGCGAGCTGCTCATTCGCTGGGGGATTGGCGCAGTGGTGAGACTGTTGGTGCTGGTGCTTTACGCACCGCTGGCGAGAGTACTGTTCCTCTCGCTCGATGCGGCTCTGGTGAGTGTGGTGACTTTCTTCTTCCTGACGATGATGGCCGAACCGCTGCTGCTCGAATATGATCGCTAATCAAGTCGCCAATCAAATCGACTTCATCACACCGCACATCACAGATGGGCACACGCTCGACTATCCGTGCCTGAAGTCCGGTTTCGTGTGCGACTACGAACTCCCGCGGTGGAATCCGATCCACCTCGGGGGATTCACTCTCGACGTCTCGCCTACGCGGCACGTCGTCATGCTCCTGGTTGCGGCTCTTCTGTGTCTACTGACATCGCTGCTCGCGCTTCGTGCCCACAACCGAAAAAGCACAGAGGGCAAGGCACCGAGCGGGCTGGGCAATGGATTCGAGGCATTGATTCTCTACCTGCGTAACGAAGTAATTCTTCCGAATGTCGGTCCGCATGGGAATGGATACGTGCCTTTCCTGCTTACCATTTTCTTTTTCATCCTGTTCGCGAACATGCTCGGCCTGGTTCCCTACGGGGCCACGGCGACGGGGAACATCTCGGTAACCGCCATGCTGGCAATCGTGTCGTTCATCGTGATCGAGCTCGCGGGGATGAAAGCTCAAGGTAAGAAATACATCAATACGATCATCTTCTGGCCCGACGACATGTCGCTCGGGATGAAGCTGTTCATCTCACCGATCCTCACGCCGATCGAGATCATCGGAAAGTTCACCAAACCGTTCGCGTTGGCGATCCGTCTATTCGCCAACATGACGGCCGGGCACGTCGTGCTGCTCGCGCTGATCAGCCTCATCTTTACGTTCGGGAGCTGGTTCCTGGTGCCGGTGCCCATCCTGATGGGGATTGGAATCTCGGTGCTCGAATTGTTCGTCGCAGTCCTGCAGGCGTTCATCTTCACGCTTCTCTCCAGTGTCTTCATTGGACTGATTCGCGAGGGTGCGCACTGACGCGAAGCGTGCTCAACTTCGCGTAGGTATCCGGCCGAGCGGCTGGAGAAGTCCGTTGGGCACGTATCCCGGCGACGGACAGCGTCCGAAAGGCGCGAGCATGACATCTCACGATTAATGATGGGGAATACAAAATGGTCTCGATCTTCCCGCTGCTTCAGGCCGCAACAACGTTTACAAGGGAGTACTCGGGCGCGTGGGGAATGCTCGGCGCCGGCGTCGGCGCCGGTCTCGCGGCAATTGGCGCGGGCATCGGTATCGGACGGCTCGCGGGGCAGGCAATGGACGGAATGGCGCGTCAGCCAGAGATGGCCGCTCGCATTCAGACTGGCGCGATCATCTTCGCGGCGCTGATCGAAGGTGTCGCATTATTCGGTGTCGTCATCGCGTTCCTGATTCAGCGCAAGTTCTAGCAAGCGGGGTGCGGAGCGCGGTGCTCTGTGCGCACCGCGGTCCGCCACCGCAGACATAAGGCAACTAATCCATGATGACTTTCATTTTCGCACTCCTGCAGAATACGGTAGCCATTCCAGAGGAAACACCGCGATCGGGCGATCTTCTCTCGCCTGCTGGCGGGCTGATGTTCTGGACACTCATCATCTTCCTGATACTCTTCGCCATCCTCGGCAAGCTGGTGTTCCCAAAGATCACAGCCGCTGTCGAGGCCCGTGAGAAGGCGCTCGAAGATGCGATCGAAGGAGCAAAGAGAGATCGCGAGGAAGCCGCCAAAGCGCTTGCCGAGCAGCTGCAACAGATCGAGGCGGCACGGCTGGAGGCGCAGAAGATCATCGTTGAGGGACGTCTGACTGGCGACAAGCTGCGCGCGCAGATGATCGAGGAGACGCACCAGCAGCAGCAACAGATGCTCGAGCGCGCCCGGCGCGAGATCGAGCAGGAGAAGGAGCGCGCGATCGCCGAGCTGCGTCGTGAAGCGATCGAGCTGGCCATCGCCGGCGCGAGCAAGGTGATCGAGAAGAACCTCGACGACCAGGCGAACCGGAAGATCGTCGAGAGCTTTCTCTCCTCGATTCCGGTTGCGGAGACGAAGCGCGGATGAACGACGAAAGGATCGGCCGGAACTACGCCGAAGCGCTGCTCACACTTGCCCGGAAGGACGGCGAACAGGAAGAGTGGGGCGCGCTCATGGACGCAATCTCAGTGGGCATGCGCGAGAATCAAACGCTAAGAACGTTTCTCGAGTCGCCGAAGCTGTCTGCGGCGCGCAAGATCCAGATCCTGGAGAAGGCGATGGGCCGTGGGGTGCCGAAGCTCTTTATGCGCTTCCTCGAGACTGTGATCATGAAACGCAGGCAGATGCTGATTCCGGAGATCGCGTCAGAGTACAGACAGCTGATCGATGACTCCGAGGACCGGGTGCACGTGAACGTGACGGTCGCCCGCGAGCTGGCGGGGCCGGAGAAGGATGCACTGGCGCGTCAGTTGGGGAGGTTATTCGGTAAGCGCGTCGTCCCGCACATGTCCCTCAATCCCGCGATCCTCGGTGGCGTGATCGTGAAGGTCGGCGACACCGTCATGGACGGGTCGGTGCGTCGGCGGCTTGCCTCGTTAAAGCAGAGAATGCTGGCCACGGCTGCGCGCTAGGCCGACCTCAGCAGAACAGCCGGGTTGGGCGTATTTATTGAAGGGCCGCAGTTTGGTGCGGCCCTTTTCGATTTCAACGATCCCGTGCTCGGTGATATGTCGATCAATTTGAAGAAGCCGCTGAGACTATTCACGGCGATAATGCTGGCATGGCTGGCGGCTCCCGTATTGGGCGCCCAGGTCCTCAAGCCGGGTCTGCAGCCCGGGATGGCGCGTGCCCCCGACAGTGCCCGAAAGATCTCGCTCGCTGAGGCCATTCAGATGGCCCAGCAGAATTCCCCTCAAGCAATCCAGGCCGAAGGAACGGAGAGAACGACCAAGGCGGCCAGGGTCTCGGCGGTCGGAGCGATTCTCCCGAACGCGACGCTCAGTGCGGGTCACGTGGTGCAGCTCGGTGGTGGGCTGACGCGACTGAATCAGAACGGCGAGCAGATCACCGTCGCGCAGAAACCGACCAACAATACCGGGCTCTCCCTCAATATGACGCTCTTTGACGGCGGACAGCGTTTGTACGATCTGCGGACCGCCAATTATCAGATCGCGGCCGCGGAAGCGAATCGTGTGGCAGTAAAGTACAACGTGGCGCTCGGCGTGAAGCAGCAGTACTTCGCGGTTCTCGCCGCGATCGAGAGCCAGGATGCAGCCGATCTGCAGATGGCGCAGGCGGCCGAGCAGTTCAAGGCTTCGGTTGCGCGGGTCCGGGCAGGAGCTGCGACCAGATCGGATTCACTGCGCGGCGTCATCCAGATTGGCAACGCCCAGCTCGCACAGATCACGGCGGCGAGCGCCAAGGAAGCGGCTGAGGCAGCGCTCACGCGACTCGTCGGGTCTCCCGTGCCCGTGACTGCGGATCCGGCATCTGTGCAGGAGAACATGGCGGAGCTGCCGGATAGCGCGCAGCTGGCGGTGCTGGCGCTCACGGGCCCTGCCGTGCAACAGGCCCAAGCGAATCTCGACGTGGCCGAGGAATCGAGAAAGGCATCCAAGGCGACTTACTTGCCGTCGTTGAGTGCGAGCTACTCGCGCACCGGCAGTGGAACCGATCCGCAGTTCGGATTCGGGAGTGATCCGTTCACTTACAGTGGCCGCCTCGCGTTTCAGCTTTCGTATCCGATCTTCAACAACTTCCAGCGCGAGCAGCAGGTGGTAGTCGCGAAGGTGGCGGAGATAAACGCACAGTCCTCTTTGCGGGATACGCAGCTTGCCGCGGTCTCGACGTTGACGCAGAACATCGGAGCAATACGAAGCGCATCCCAGAGGGTGACGATACAGGTCGCATCCGTGGCCGCGGCCAAGGAGGATGTGCGGGTGCAGCAGCAGCGTTACAATATCGGGGCGTCGACATTACTCGACCTCATAACATCGCAGGCGGCGCTGGCGACGGCGGAACAGGCGCTCATTCAGGCGCGGTATGATTACCGAATCGCACGGGCGCAACTCGAGGCGCTCGTCGGACGAGATCTACAGTGACGATGAATTCGGCAACTTCAACCAATAAAATGAGACCAACAGAAAGGCCGGTCGCTCATCTACGCATGCCCGGCAACAGGGCGTTGAAGTGCATTGGGATTGCGGCTGTCGTCGCGGTTGGCGGGTGCAAAAAGAGCACTGATCCGTCGCTCGTCATCGAGACTGCGCCGGTCGAGCGCCGCAGCATCGTGCTGAGCGCCCAGGCGAATGGGACGGTCGAACCCATCGACATCGTTGAAGTAAAATCGAAAGCGTCGGGCACGATCATCAAGATGCCCGTCGACGTCGGATCGAAGGTAAAAGTCGGCGATCTGCTGGTTCAGATCGATCCGCGCACCGTGCAGAACGCGTACACACAAGCAGCTGCTGATCTTGCCTCAGCGACTGTGGCGAGAGCTGCGGCGCTGTCGGGACGCAACCGCTCCGCCGAGCTGTACAAGCAGAACATCATCACGGCAACCGAGATGGAGGCGGCTACGGTCGCATTCGCGAACGCGGATGCAGACGTGGTCAAGGCGCGGACTAATCTCTCGACTGCGAAACTGCAATTGGAGGACGCCACCATTACCGCGCCGACCAACGGTACCGTCATCCTGCGGCCGGTGTCGGTAGGGACGGTAATCACCTCAGCGTCGACAGCGGCGAGCGGCGGCACGACGATTCTCGACATGGCCGACTTGAGCAAGGTCCGTATGCGCGCCTTCGTGAACGAAACGGATATCGGCAACGTCAAGGCGGGTCAGACTGCCACGGTGACCGTGGACGCGTTTCCCAATCGGAGATTCGTTGGTATCGTGGAACAGGTCCAGCCGGAAGCGGTGGTGCAATCGAGCGTCACCATGTTTCCGGTTCTGGTGAGTCTCGACAACTCTGACGGCGCGCTAATGCCCGGGATGAATGGGCAGGTGGTGATGGATATTCTGCGCAAAGACAACGTTCTCGCGGTGCCGAGTGATGCGATACGGAATGCGCGCGACGCGGCGACGGTCGCTCCGGTTCTCGGAGTCAGTCCGGACTCGTTGAAGGCAGCGCAAGCGGCAGCGCGCGCGGCGCGCGGGTTTGGGGGAGGCGGGACGGCGTCATCGACATCACCAGGTGATACGACACGTCGCCGCAGGTTCGGTGCGGCGAGCTCGACGCCTGGTGCGTTTGGCGCGCAGGGCGGGGCGCCGGGTACGGCGTCATCGACCGGTCGGCGCGGCGGTGGAGGTGGTTTCGCGGGTGGTTTCGGTGGTGGTGGGCAGGGTGGCGCGGCAGGAGGGGGAGCGGGAGGAAATGGCCGGACCGGCGGCGCCATGTTCGTATTCGTGAAAACGGGCGACAAATACTCCCCACGCGTGGTCCGCCTCGGCGTCAGCGATTTCGATTACAGTGAGATACTCAGCGGGGTTCAGCAAGGCGAGCAGGTCGCGCTGCTCGGACCCGCGGTGCTGCAGGCACAGCGCGACCAGCTCCAGGCTCGCATCAGAGCCGGGACGGGTGGCGGACTCCAGACGACGACGCCGGCTGCTGGTGGCGCAGGGGGAGCCGGTGGGGCTGGCGGAGCTCGCGGTGGAGGCGGTGGCGGACGGCCGCCCGGCAATTAAGGAGGTAGTACCATGCTGCTCGGTGAAACGATTGGCGTAGCGCTCGGAGCGCTCAGGGCGAACAAGCTTCGCTCCTTTCTGACGATGCTCGGCGTCGTGATCGGAGTGGGAGCTGTGATCGCGGTAGTAGCGCTTGGACGCGGTGCCCAGGAATCGGTGAACGCGAGAATCTCCGCGCTTGGAACGACCCTCCTGACCGTGCAGCCAGGACAGATCTTCGCGCCCGGAGGAGTTTCGTCCGGAAACGACCGGGCACCGATGGTGGTCGCTGACGCGAATGCACTCGATTCGGCGGGCGACGCGGTTTCCGCGGTCGAGCCGGAGATGCAGAAGCAGCTCCAGGTTCAGTACCTGGCCACGAATACCAACACGACAGTGCTCGGCACGACCGCCAATTATCTCGACGTGCGAAAGTACACGATGGCCGAGGGGAAAATGTTCACGGCGGGTGACGATCGGGCCAGCCGGAGTGTCGCCGTGCTTGGCGCTGCGATCCCCGACAATCTCGGAGTGCCTGCAGCGAGTCTCGTCGGTCAGAACGTCCGCATCGGTGGATTTCTCTTTCAGGTGATCGGCGTTCTCGCCACCAAGGGAAGCGGCGGCGGATTCGGAAACCCCGACGATCAGGTTCTGATTCCGATCACGACCGCCCAATTTCGCGTGTTCGGCAGCGACAGGCTGCGCCAGATCGGAGTGCTCGCTGCATCCGAGGCGGAAATTCCGCAGGCGATGGCGCAGATCCAGAAGACGCTTCGCCGTGTGCACAGGCTGCGCGTCGGCGTGCCTGACGATTTCCAGATCCGCAACCAGGCTGACTTCCTTAATACGCTTGGCGAGACGACGCAGATCTTCACGTTCCTCCTCTCGGGAATCGCGGCGGTGAGTTTGCTCGTCGGCGGAATCGGCATCATGAACATCATGCTGGTGTCGGTGACCGAGCGGA
>Ga0157372_10007139_pt1 | contig 11890 bp, 7 predicted proteins | sample C55metaG_FD_115307 | JGI IMG/M metagenome (GOLD analysis project Ga0157372, IMG submission 115307) | Corn rhizosphere microbial communities from Kellogg Biological Station, Michigan, USA - C5-5 metaG | ecosystem: Host-associated > Plants > Roots > Rhizosphere > Soil | place: USA: Michigan...
CCAATCCCTCGTGCACTGGTTTCTTCTGCCGACCATCGCTATGCCGTGCTGACGAATGGTGACGGGCATTTTGAGTTCACCGTGCCCAAATCGGCGTCCGGCACCGGTACAAACTTCGGATACTCCGATCCAGCTGCGCGACTCTGGTCGTTCGCGGCAAATCACATACCTCTCGCGCTGATGGTGCGCAAACCCGGGTATTTAGATCCGCCCGTCGAGATCGGGGCGGTGCACAAAACTGCTTCCGGCAACGACATCACCATCCCATTACTTCCTGAGGGAATTATCAAAGGCCGGGTGACTGCAACTGGCGCGGAGCCCGCAACAGGAGTAATGGTGCAGTTGCTGACCCGACAAGTGCAAGAGGGAGTTTTGCGCTGGGTGCCGGGAGCCTCCGTGCAGGCGAACTCGGCGGGAGAGTTTCGCTTTGCGGAACTGCTTCCGGGTTCATACAAGCTTTTTACGCGAGAATGGATGGACAACGATCCGGTAGCCCAAGTGCCCGGTTCCCAGGTGTACGGCTTTCCGCCGGTTTACTATCCGGGAGGCGCAGAGCCTTCGGCTGCGGCTGCCATCGAACTTGACGCCGGTCAGACGGTGCAGGCCGACATAGAGATTCAGGGCAAGCCCTATCACCAAGTTCGAATTCCGGTCGCGAATGCAGATATCAACAACGGCTTCAGCGTGACGGTTGAGGGGCAACAGGGATCCCGATTTGAACTGGGCCTCAACTCGAACGAACAGAGGATCGAAGGCATGTTGCCGGCCGGCAGCTATACGGTGCAGGCGACTACGTACGGTCCAAACTCGGTAAGTGGGAGCGTGAGTATCCGAGTGAGCGATGCGCCCGTGCAAGGGCCGACGCTCGTGCTGGGGCCCAACACCAACATCGCGATCGAGGTGAAAGAAGAATTCGGTGACCCGCCCCCGAACAATTCCGCAGGCTGGTCGGATGGAAAGCATTCGTATACGCTGCGAGGTCCGCGATTGTACCTCCAGGCCCGGCTCGAGAGCGTGGACGAGATGGAGCCGCGCGGTGCCGCACTTCGGCCTCCCACTCCGCCGGATGACCAGTCGTTGGCGCTGGAGGGAGTTCCTCCAGGGCGCTACTGGCTGCGAGTTTCCACATCGCGGGGTTACATCGCATCGGCGACGATGGGTTCTCTCGACCTGCTTCACCAGCCATTCACGGTCAGTTCTGGAACGAGCGCGGCGATTGAGATCACGATGCGAGATGACGGCGGGGAACTGGACGGTACGATCAGTTCTGCCGGCCAGCAGACCTCCGCGCCTGAGTCAGGTACGGGGGCGAGAGCATTTGTTTATTGCGTGCCGCTGCCGGAGAGCGCGGGACAATTCCAGCCTTTGGTGGTGTCGGAAGATGGCAAGTTCAACGCGCAGATGATGGCGCCGGGAGACTACCGGATTGTTGCCTTCAGCGTGCCGCAACCGAATCTTCCTTACCGTGATGCTGAGGCCATGAAGGCATACGAGTCGCAGGGGCAGGTCGTGCACTTGAGCGCTGGGCAGAAGACGGCGGTCCAACTGCAGAACGTCATAAGCGCGGAGTAGAAATGCTGGTGAGTCCTCGAAGGTCGATCGTGCGAAGCATGGCTTTGGCGGCGTGCTGTGTCGCTTTAGGGGGATGCCGGCTTGCGGCGCAGAACCCTGATCTGCCGTACAAATTCGCGGGGCAGTACCGGGTCTCGGGAACCGCGGTGAGCAAGATCGACGGGCATGCGCTCGGGCGAGTGCGCGTGACGCTGGCAGACACCAGGAACCCCCAGAGATTGCAGGCCATCGTTACCGGGGAAGACGGGCGCTTCGTGTTCTCCGCGGTGCCGGCCGGTAAATTCTCTCTGAGCGGCATGAAGCGGGGATTCATTCCTGCGGCATACGACCAGCACGATCAGTTCTCGACGGCCATCGTCACGGGCGCGGACCTCGATACCGAACACCTTGTGCTGAAGCTCGCGCCCAATGGCATCATCTACGGAAACGTACTCGATGAGGTGGGGGAGCCCGTTCGAAGCGCGAAAGTTACGCTTTACGTTGACGATCATAGCGAGGGCGTGGACAAGATCCGCGAAGCACAAACTGTTTTTACGAACGATCTTGGTGCCTACGAGGTGCTCTCGCTCAGGCCGGGCACATACTATATTTCGGCAGCGGGGAAGCCGTGGTACGCGGTGAGTCCGCCATCGGGGGCGGGAGGTTCGGCTTCGGGCAATCAGCTGACGCCTGCCGCTAACCTCGATCACTCGCTCAATGTCGCGTATCCCATAACTTACTATCCGGATGTAACGGACTCGGAGAGCGCCACGCCGATTCCGGTGAAAGGCGGGGAGCGGCTGGAGGTGGACATTCACCTGAATCCTGTTCCGGCGCTGCGACTGCGCTTTCATATGATCGGCGACCAGGAACATGGCTACGCATCGCCGCAGTTCGAGCAGCATTCGTTCGACGGATCGACGGTCATCAATCCGACAAACATGGCCATGGTGTCTCCCGGCGTCATGGAAGTGGATGGCATTCCCGCGGGACGCTACGATGTGCGGCTCCAGGGACCGAACGCAGGGATGCAAGTGAGTGGCGTTGAGATTACGACCGAAGGACAACAGCTCGATACTTCGACGGCCGAGGCGTTTAGCACCGTTAAGATAACGGTGCAAGGCACGGAACTGGGGAAACCGGGTACGCTCGCTGTGGGCTTGCGCTCCCACGGGAGGACCGGGATGAGGGCAGCGCGTGTCGACGAGAAGGGTGAGGCCGAAGTGCAGCAGGTGCCGCCTGGAGACTACGAAGTAGTTCTCTTCAGCAGAGGCCGGCGTTACTCGATCTCTCGAATCAGGGCGGAGGGTGCGGAAGTAACTGGACGTGACGTCACGATCACGGCGGGTTCTACCCCATCGATCTCAGTTACGGCTCTTGTCGGCAGCATGGTTGTCGAGGGCGTTGCCAAGCGCGCAGGAAAACGCTTCTCAGGCGCGATGGTGGTTCTGGTTCCCAAGGACGTGGAAGGGAATCGCGATATGTTCCGCCGCGATCAGAGCGATTTGGATGGCACATTCAGTCTGCAGGATGTTGCTCCGGGCAGCTATACGCTGGTGGCGATTGAAAACGGGTGGGATCTGGACTGGTCTCAACCCGGGGTGATTGCCGTGTACGCCAAGCATGGACGCGGAATCCAAGTGACGAATACTCCCGGGAAGCCTTGGCGCGTCGAAGCGCCTATCGACGTCGTCTCGAAATAACGACGGAATCGTCACCACAGAGTACACAGAGGGTCACAGAGGGAAGGCCTCATGTCTTCCAGACTATTACTCCCATGCGGAATAAATAGTGGGTTGAGATCTCGATCTTCTGGCAGCAGGCGCTGGAGCAAAGAATTTCCCGGATCTCGCCGGGTTCATACGCTCTGCGTACTGAGGCAACCCCGTCAACGCGGGAGATATGACTTCGCATCAGTGGAAAGCCCGCATAGACCAGCGCCAGATGGAGCGGGTGGCGGATGAGATCGTTTATGAGTATGGCGCGGCGAGCCACGCGACAGGCCTCCTCGCCGAAGCGAGCGAGTTGCGCAGGTTCCAGATGATGCGCGAACAGGCTGCAGCTGACAATATCGAAACTGTTGTCACGAAAGGGAAGGGCGAGCGCGTCGGCGACCAGGGAACGATGGCTACGCTGCAGGTGGGTGGGAACTCGGTCGAGATCCGTAATATCGAGCTTGATCCCTTTTCGCAACAGCTGCTTGCCTGCTTCTCTGGGTACTTCGCCATATCCGGCAGCGACTTCGAGCAAGGAGAAGTGTTTCTCGCCCGCGGCCTGTGCGACGCGTTCAATCAGGCTGCGGGTGGTGGCGACTCCGCCGAACCAGCGGTTAATGCGGCAGAGATCCTGGAGGGAAGTGTCGACTTCCTCGCGCGGGCAGCTATTGGAGTCGAGGATCTCAGGGGTATTGACGCGTTGCATAGGGATCGTAATCAGGACAGTTTAGACGACGGAAGCGTGGACGTTGTCAACGGAGGGTCAAAGGTCTATGTGGAGACAGCCGCCATCGGCTCTCAGGGTTTTGCACAGGCTTTGCGGACGTCAAAACCTTGGACAGCCGATGGCGGCTACCTCTACATAAACATGGTCAGACTTCGGCAAGTTCTTCTTCCAGCAGTTGCTTGTTGTAGAGATCGCTGTAATAGCCGTTCCGGGCCAGGAGTTCGTCGTGAGTGCCCAGTTCTACGATGCGGCCGGCGTGCAGGACGGCGATGCGATCGGCGTTGCGCACTGTGGAGACGCGGTGGGAGATGAAGATGGTCGTGCGGCCCTTCATCACATCGCGGAGGTGATTGAGGATCTTGTCTTCGGTTTGTGTATCCACGCTGGAAAGAGCATCGTCGAGGATCAGAATGCGCGGGTTGCGAATCAAAGCACGGGCGATGGCGGTACGCTGTTTCTGTCCGCCCGATAGTGTGATACCGCGCTCCCCGACCATGGTGTCGTAGGCTTCCGGGAAGGCTTCGATGTCGGCGGCAATGTTCGCGGCCTCGGCGGAATTGTGAATCTCAGAATCCGTCGCCGAATCCACTCCGAGCGCGATGTTCTCGCGGATGCGGTCACTGAACAGGAAAGTCTCCTGCGGCACAAAGCCGATGTTTCTGCGCAAGGAGGACAACGAGTAGTCACGGACGGGACGGCCATCGATCAACACGGTTCCGGGATCGGCGTCGTAGATGCGGGGAATCAGATCGACCAGCGTGGTCTTGCCTGACCCGGTGGGACCGACAATGGCCAGGCTCGTCCCCGCAGGGATCTTCAGATTCACGTCGTGCAGGACCGGCTTGCCTTCGTAGTTGAAATTGAGATGGCGAAATTCAATGTCGCCCCGGATGTCATAGTCCCGGGCGGCGGGAACATCACTGATTTCGGGCTCTTCCTGCATAATCTCGTTAATACGGATCAGGGAGGCGGTTCCGCGCTGGAAGATGTTGATCACCCATCCCAGAGCGATCACCGGCCAGGTGAGCTGCATCATGTAGGTGCTGAACGAAACGAACTGGCCGACGCTCATTGAGCCATCAAGCTTCAGCGTGGTCGCGATTCCCGGAGTCGCGGTTCCCACTTTGGTGAACAGGTGAATGGTGGACTGTCCGGTGAGGACTTCGCGGCCTCCCAGCCAGAGCACGAGAACTACGGCGCAGCCCAGCATCAGTTCCAAGGTAGGCCAGAGCATGCCCATCAGGCGAACCAGTTTGAGGCTGCGGCGGATGTATTCCTTGTTTTCGGCCTCAAAGGATTTGATTTCGGCTTCTTCCTGCACGTAGGCGCGAATCAGGCGTGCTCCGGAAAAATTCTCCTGCGCGCGGGCGGAGATATCAGAGAACATGGCCTGAATGCGCTCGAAGCGCTCGTGAATGCGGCGGCCGAAGGTTTGGATGACGATGCTGACTGCGGGCAGAGGCAGGAACGTGAACAGGGTCAGCCACGGGCTGATGGAAATCATGAACGACAGTGCGCCCACCGTGTAGACCAGCGTGTTCGCGGAATACATGATGGCGGGGCCGAGCAGCATGCGAACGGCGTTCAGGTCGTTCGTGGCCCGCGCCATAATGTCGCCGGTGCGATGGCGCTGGTAGTAGGCGTAGCTCAGATTTTCGAGGCGGACGAAAAGATCGTTGCGGAGATCGAACTCGATGTCGCGCGAAATGCCAATCACCACCCAGCGCGTGAGGAACTGGAAGATTCCTTTGGTCACAGCGATAGCGAGAAGCATTCCCGCGTAGACGAGCAACTTGTGCTTGGTAACGCCAGTGTGCAGATCGTCGGCAGCCTTGCCGATCACCAGCGGGAAAAGAATCCAGATGCCATTGGTGAACAGGACGCAGATGCTGCCGAAGATGTATCCCCAGCGATAGCGTTTCACGTAGGGAAGCAACGGCCGCAGGTTCTTGGGAAACATTCAGAAGGTGTAGATGAGATTTTAGCAGGGAAGGTGCAGCGATTTTGGCCTTCGACCGGGTTAGTAGCGCATCAGCGGGCGGCTACTGAAACCGGTATCCCGGTTTGGGGGTGCAGCGATACACTCGTCCCCGGTCGGGGTTGGCTTGGGTGTCGCAAGATGCCCAGCTCAAGAATAGGAGAGGCCCGAGGGGAAAGATAATCGGCTGTCCATCAAGGTCGGCCTCGATGCTTACGCTTTCTGCGTTGGCGGGCAAAGTGAATGACATGCCATCGCCAAAAATAGCGGGGTAAGACCAGTGCTCGCGCTGGCTGACCATGGGACGAAAGACTTCGGCTTCAAACAGAAAGGTCGCAGTATCGGACCAGTTGCGGGCAGAGACGGTGAGAATGCGGCCGCCCTGGCTGGTGACATCAGATTCGATGCGGGTGAATGGACAAGGCCCGGCGATGCAGGAGGCGCGAGGACTACGGAATTGATTTCCGGCGCCGGCGTCGAGGCTGGCCGAAGCGGTTGCGGCTTTCCACACGCCATCCGGAGAGCAGGGGTGCTGGCCTTTGCAGGGTACGTTACCCTTATTCTGCACTTCGAAAATTTTGACTGCGCTGCCGACATTGAGATCGGTGGGCGCCTTGACGGTGTAGCGGACGCGAATGCTGGAAACTTTGACTTGCGGTCCATTCTGGGGAGGCAGCTTTACGGCAATGGGCGCCAGATGGACGATGTAGAGTTTATCGACGACGTAGTCATTGAGATCCAGCGGGCGGTAGCGCGGATCGCGGAAATGAATCACAATCGGGTGTCCGTGGCGAATGGGTTTCTGCAAATGCAAGACGAACATTCCGGAGGGCTCGGAGGTCGTATCTGCAACCGCCAGATTGTCGGTGGAAATGGCGACGCCGCCGATGGGCAACTGCTTTTTGGGATCGGTGTCGTCCACCAGCACGGCGCCGCGAAGAGTGATGGGCTTCTGGATGCCCCAGCGAATCACGGACAGGGCCGTCGCCCCGAGCAGAACCGTGACGATCAGGGCAATCCAGACTTCGATTTTATGTGCCCGAGTCATGGGTAGTTGGTGGGATTCGCAATCCCATTTGCATTCAAACCGTTGCAGCGAACGGCAACGGCCCAAGTGTCACTTGCATCCTTAGACCGGGAAATACCAAAATAACGTGAAATCTGCAATATGATGCCAGCGAACTGGATTCCGTCGTCTCGCAAGTGTGCATGAAGCGCGCCAAGACAAGCATAACGGATGTGCCGGCGCCCGCGCTCTCCAGGCGGCAAGTCCTGCGCCAGATTCTGGGAGCTGGCGTGGTGCTGCCATGGGCAGGAATGCTGCCCAGCGGCACCGGGTTCGCACAAAGTCCACGTACACCTAGCGCCCCTGCCGGAGCAAGAATCGGCACGGTCACGAATCTTTCGGTCGAAGATGATCAATTTCTTGACGACGTCGAGAAGGCCAGCTTTCAGTTCTTCTGGGAGCAGGGGAGCCCGAACACGGGGATGGTCAAGGACCGCTGCAACCTGCGAAATCCCAATCAGCTGAGTGCGGCCAGCATCGCGGCTACGGGATTTGGGCTGACCGCGCTTTGCATCGGAGATCAGCGTAAATTCGTGCCCCCGGGGGCAGCGCTGGAGCGCCTCTTTGCGACCTTACGGTTCCTCTGGAAAAAGTTGCCGAATCACCGGGGCTTCTTCTTCCACTTCGCCAACTCGGAGACTGGCGAACGCATGTACGACTCGGAAGTTTCGTCGGTGGACACGGCGATCCTGCTCTGCGGGCTTATCACTTGCCGTGAACACTTCCGCCATCCCGCCGTCGCTGAACTGGCGAACCTGATTTTAAACCGTGTGGATTGGAGTTGGCTCGCCGAAGACACGTCGCTACTGACGCACGGCTGGACTCCGGAGGTCGGATTTCTTCCCTCGCGATGGGATTACTACAGCGAACTGATGATGCTGTACCTGCTGGCCATGGGAGCCACGCATAATCCACTTCCAGAAAATACCTGGAATGCCTGGAAGCGGCTCATCTTCGAATATGACGGAATGCGATATATCGGATCATTTGCCCCGCTTTTCGTGCACCAGTATTCGCAGGCGTGGTTCGATTTCCGCAACAAGCGCGATAAGTTCGTGGACTATTTTCAGAACTCCATGACGGCGACGGAGGTGCATCGCCGGTTCTGCCTGGAGTTGAACAAGCAGTTCCCGGATTACAGCGAAGAACTGTGGGGGATCACTGCCTCAGACTCGCAGCACGGATACGTGGTCTGGGGAGGGCCGCCTGCAATGGGGCCAATCGATGGATCAGTAGTGCCGAGCGCGGCTGGGGGTTCTTTGCCGTTTTTGCCGGCAGAGACTCTGCGAGTTTTGAAGACGATGCGGAGCAAGTATCCGTCATCCTGGACGAAGTACGGTTTCGTAAACGCATTTAACCCGCTGAAGAACTGGTATGACTCGGACGTGATTGGCATTGATACTGGGATCATCCTGCTGATGGCGGAGAATCTGCGAACCGGTTTTGTGTGGGATACGTTCATGAAGAGCGCGGAGGCCAAGCGGGGCATGGACAAGGCTGGTTTTCAGAAAGCAAGTTATCTTTTGCCCGACCACGGCGAGGGACTCTGAGGCTGAAAAGAACAGATAGGGGCAGGTGCGAGACGAAGTTACGCAGTTGTGATTCCGACAGTAACTCTTGGCTGCACGCGGGCTTGTGATGGCGATCACAGTGAGCCCGGTGGGATTCCGCCTACCATTGATTGTTTAGAGCAATGGCGAATAAAGTCAGGGCTGGAATCCTCGGGTATGGGCGCATGGGGCGCGGGTTTGCCGCTGCCATGCAGGAAAGCGGCCTTTGGGAAATAGCTGCGGTCTATGACATCAGCGCACCGGTGCGGGAACTGGCACGTCAGCAGGTGCCTGGTGTCGCGATTTATGATCGGCCGGAGCCGATCTTCTCCGATCCTGCCATCGATGTAGTTGGGCTATTTACGCTCGCGGACGCGCGGCCGCAGCAGATCCGGCAGGCGCTTGCCAGCCGCAAACATGTCCTGGCCGAGAAGCCCATTGCGGCCGACGTAGCGACTGAGTGGGAGTTGGTGCGAGCCATTGAGGCGAGCGATCGCTTTGTCGCCGTCAACCTGTTCAACCGGAATGCCTGGTACCACAAGGATATTCGGCGGTTCATCGCTGAAGGGGAAATGGGCGAACTGGCGGTGATTCGCATCTGTCACATGACACCGGGGCACATGCCGCTTGAGGGGCATGATCCGGAAGGACCGCCGTTTCACGACTGCGGCATGCACTACGTCGATGTGGCGCGCTGGTATGCAGGGAGCGAGTACAAGACGTGGCACGCGCAGGGGCTGCGCGCCTGGGGATATAAGGATCCCTGGTGGGTGCAGGCGCACGGGACATTTGAGAACGGTGTCGTATTCGACATCACGCAGGGATTTATCTACGGCCATCTTGCCAAAGAACAGCCACATAATTGCTACGTGGACGCGATCGGCACCAAAGGCGTGGCAAGGATGAGGCACGATTTCTCCGAAGCCACCGTGGAACTCTACGGCGTACACGAGATGCTGCGCAAAACAGCGGCCTTCAACGACAAGAAGCTGGACCTAATGGTGGATGTGTTCGCTCGTTCGGTTCTGACGGGGGAGAATCTAGGATTCCCGCAGGCGCGCGATAGCGTGATTGCGTCCGAGGTCAGCTGGGCCATGCTCAATGATGCGATTGCAAATATTCCGCCCGTCCGCGGCACGCCGGAAGAGATGCAGCAGATCCTCGAGCACCGAAGGCGGTTGGTGAATGGGTTTGGGCTTCCTGTCAGAATGCAAGAACTTTCCGATCTCCCGCTCGCTCCTGTCTAGATTTCGCCTCCGAATAAGGCCGTCCGCAGTAGACTGGTTGAAACATGGCCGCATTCTGGAGATCAATCTGGGTCTGGTCAGCAATGCTGTGTCTGGCGCTGGAAGGACCTGCCACATGCCAGAACGCCAGTCCGGACGGGCAGTCCAGTTCGATGGCGCCGCCGCCCACCACTAGCGCTGCACCTGCGCGCAAACCGATTAGCTTTGATCAATTTATCGACCAGGCCGTTTCCCAGGAGCGAAGCCTGATCGCACTGATGCGCAACTTCCGACCGATTACTGAGACTTATGTTCAGGAGCAAAAGAGGGATCCGGAAGCGGGTATGGTTCCCAGCGGTGACCAGTATTTCCTGAGCCGCCTGGATCTCAGCAAAGGGGAGAATGCGCTTTCTTTTGCCCAGCAGGAACGGCCGAGACGGGGATTCTTCCAGTTGTGGCATAAACCTGCCGCAGAGCGCTTTTCGGCCGGCGGATTTGTGCAAGCTCTGTTTCCCGATCTGGAGCACTTCGATCGATCCAACTACACGTTTGAGTATGTGCGCTTCGAGAATCTGGGAGACGTGCGTTGCGTGGTGGTGGACGTCAAACCGCGGGACAAGACAGACAGTCGGGGGTTCATGGGCCGGATCTGGTTCGAAGATGAGAATGCCAGCATTGTGCGCTTTACCGGAGCCTATACCGCCGAGCCGTTCGACAAGAGGGCTTTTCATTTCGACAGCTGGCGGGTGAACACGTTGGATGTGCGCTGGATGCCCGCCTATGTGTACACCGAAGAGTGGAACCCGGAACCGACGATCCATGAGTTATGGTTCAAGGCTCAAACCCGGGTCTGGGGATATGATCTGGCGAATGCGGGCGATCATCGGGAATTCGCCAAACCTCTGACGGATGCGCCCGGCCTGGTCGATCCAAAGAGTCGTGAGGCGTCGCAAAGCCTGAATCCGGCTTACACGGTGGGGAAGAATACTTACACGCCAGACGACGAACTGGTGGAGCGCTTGCAGGTGGCGGGGCTGATGGCTCCCAGCGGCGACGTCGATAAAGTACTGGAAACTGTTGTTAACAACATTCTGCTGACCAACGATATCGAGATTCCGGCGGTTCGCTGCCGGGTTCTGCTGACTACACCCCTGGAATCGTTTGTCGTAGGGCGAACCATCATCGTGAGCCGCGGGTTGCTGGACGTGTTACCGGATGAGGCTACGCTGGCGGCGGTGCTGGCTCATGAACTGGCTCATATCGTGTTGCATCAATCCGATCGTGGCGAGTATTTGTCTGAACTAGCGCTGCCGTTCTCCGATCTGGAGATATTTTCGCATCTGGATTTCCATTTCGAGCCGGAGCAGGAACTCGAGGCAGACAAGAAGGGGCTGGAGTTATTTGCGAAGTCTCCCTACAAAGATCAGATGGCCAAGGCGGGATTGTTCCTGTCAGTTCTGAACGCGCGCTCGGCGCAGTTGCCCAATTTGTTGCGCGGCCGCTTCAGCAACGATTTCGGGAGCAGTCATCTGACCGGCATGCAGGGTTTGTCGAGATCCGGACAGCTGCAGACGAATCGACTGGATCAGGTTGGGGCGCTGCCGCTGGGATCGCGCATCGGGGTGAATCCATGGTCGGATCAGATCGAGATGCTTAAGAGCAAACCGGTACAACTGGAATCCTCAGCCGAGAAAATGCCCTTCGAGGTGACTCCGTTTTTCTTCCATCTGAAGCGTCTTGAAGATGAGCACAAGATGCAGAGCGACATGCGCTGACCGAGAAGGCGGCTCTCGCGCTTGTGCCTGAGACTCCGATTGTCAACTCACCGCTGTGATCTCAAACGCGCAAGCGCTGGCCTGATAAACGGCCCGGGCCGCGATTGATCATTCGCGGCTTTCGATGGAATCAGGTCACGCCTTAAAGCGGCGAGGGCGAGCGCCGCTACCGTCATCGTCCAGACAAGGAAAAACAAGGAGCTGGCGTCAAATAAGAATGAGTCGCGCATCAGGACACTCCTGGGGCGCGAGGCCAAGGCCTCGCGCCGATCGATTGTCTCCCGGACAGGCCGAGAGCCACC
>Ga0157372_10007141_pt1 | contig 11889 bp, 8 predicted proteins | sample C55metaG_FD_115307 | JGI IMG/M metagenome (GOLD analysis project Ga0157372, IMG submission 115307) | Corn rhizosphere microbial communities from Kellogg Biological Station, Michigan, USA - C5-5 metaG | ecosystem: Host-associated > Plants > Roots > Rhizosphere > Soil | place: USA: Michigan...
AGTTGTGCGTACGCCAAGGCAGCAAACTTGTTGGTCGCATTCTCAGGCGTTTTTGCTTGCAGGTCCGCTACGGCGCCTTGCTCCAGTAGCCGCGTGGCCTGCGAGAAGTGGCCCTGGTACAGCGCCAAATCGGCCAAAGCGGCGTTGGCCAGAGACGCGCCTCTGGAACCCAATTTCTCCAGACCATGGTAGGTTTCGGCAGCTTCAGAAATTTTTCCTGCTCCCAGTTGCGCCTCACCGAGATTCAGCTGTGCGACCTCGCCCGGACTGATCTCCAAGGCCGCTCGTGCTTCCCGCTCGCCGGTTTGGAAATCTCCAGCGAATGAGCTGAAGAAAGCGAGATTTAAGTGCTCCAATGCTCCCTTCGGCGCAATCTCCTCGGCCTTTCGGGCGGCTTCAACTGCTTTGGGAAAATTCCGCAAGGATGCGTAGCACCAGGCCAGGTCCGATTGCCCGACCCTGTCCGCCGGATATTGGCCGACAAGCGTACTGTATTCCTCGATGCACTTGGGATAATTGCCCGCAACTAAGTAGTAATAACCGCGAGTGTGATATCTTTCGCGCTCAGTCATCCGGTCGAGGTGTTCCATCGCCAACTTGATGTACTTTTCTCCATCGGCTTGCCGCCCGAGGTCATACGATGTGCCAGACATTCCGGAGTAGGCCCGGGCAAAATTGGGATCGAGCTCAGCGGCTTTAGAAAAACTCTGAAATGCGTCCGCGGTTTTACCCGCGAACTGTTGTTGCATTGCGACACTGTATTGGTGGACGACTTCCAGAGATGCGGCGGTGAATGGCCCGGAAACCGCGAGCTGCGCCGACACCGGCGTTGTATCACCGAGCGCCTTTCGAATAGGCGCCGCGAGCTTGGGAATATCGAGCAAGAGCTCGTCTTTAGTTGCCGCATTGATTTCTGCACTGGCGATGCTGTTGCCGGTCCTGGCATCGAGGGCTTCCACCGAAAGCCGGTAGGAGTCGCCACGTAGTGTAAGTGAACCGGTTACCACCGCAGCCAGCCCTTGACTCACACCTATGAGCCGAGCCGATTGTTCGTCCAGTTTGTCCGAAGGATGTGGAAGCTTCTTCGCCAGACTGTGCGCCGTTCCCCGGCTGTAGGCGTTAATGAAACTTGCGCCTTCCAATGCGACGTTGAACATCGGCTCCAACGTGTCGTCAAAAATCGGATCCCCGGTGTGATTGGTGAAATCGGCAACCAACACGGAGACTGATTTGTTTGCGGCCGGAGCGCTGTTTATAAATTTCCCGCGCAACACGATGCCGGCGAATGCGAGCACCACGACCGCGGTCGCAACTCCTACCCAGTGCCATGGGATGGTTTGTCCCCATGGTCGATGACTTGCTGGGAATCGCAAAGTTGCGGCTGCGCGGCCACCGAGCCATGCCTCAAGATCGGCCAGAATCTCGCTCGCGCTCTGGTATCGCCTATTAATGTCAGGCTCAAGGCACTTTCCCACCACCTCGGTCAGCACATAAGGCAGGCTCGGATCAAGCGTTGCAACCGGGGCGGCTCGTTCTTGCGTGCGCTTGAGTAAGCTCGCGATTGCGCTATCGGCGGCATACGGCATTTTTCTGGTCAGCAACTCGTAAAAAATGAGACCAATCGCGAAAATATCTGACCGCTGGTCTAGTGGTTTGCCCAGCGCCTGTTCGGGAGACATGTAATCCATCGTGCCCAGTAGAGCGCCGGTTTGGGTCATGCCGTCGCCTTGTAACGTCCGGGCCAATCCAAAATCCATGACGAGAATGCGGCCACTCTTATCACGCATTATGTTTTGCGGTTTTAAATCGCGGTGGATCACGCCAACCGTGTGCGCCGCCTCAAGCGCCCGGCAGACCTGCTGAATAATGTCCACTGACTCCTCAGGAGAAAGTTTCTTGCGCCGCAAAAGACTGCGGAGATCCTCACCCTCAACAAACTCCATGGTGATGAATTTCAGACCTTCGGATTCACCCAAGTCATAAATTCGGATGACGTTCTTGTGGGTCACCTCGCGGGCAAGCAGCAACTCCTGTTTGAACCGTTCGACGATGGATTGGTTCCGCGCGAGGTCGGGCCGAATTACTTTCAGCGCCACCGGGCGATTTAGTTCGCGATCATTCGCCTTGTAAACCGCACCCATGCCGCCTTCTCCGAGCAGCGCCGTAATCTCATAGCGGTTGGCGAGCAATGTTCCCGCACCCAGCACAGAATGCCCGCCGGAAATCGGTGTCGAAGAAGCCGGTTGGCGCGCAATCACATCGATTTGAGTGGCAGCGTCAGAAGGGTTGACCGGACCCTTATGTGCTTCGGGGAAATCTATGATCGTGGGAGCGTCATAGGAGGAAACAATCAGCGTCGGAGCATCGGATCCCTGCCCACTTGGCGGTGAAGTATCATCTATTGGAACCGGCGTGAGCACGCCAGCCGCGTTCTGTCTATCGGGCGCGGGCGAAGCGGATGCACTTCCTCCTGTATCCGTTTCGAGCGTAGGTTTTGGAACACTTGCCATGGGTGTAGCCAGGCGAGAACGCGAGTATTGGAAGTATATACCTGGTGCCCCGAATTACCAGCTTTTTTGGATCGGAGTTTTAATCCCCAATAGTGCCAAGATTCGAATTCTAAGGCCGTCCAGAGCCCGGTTGAGGCGAAGCCGATTACTTGAATAACGGCTCCAGTTACGGCGGCGATCCACCCGATCTCGTACGGTTCGGAAACGCCACAAGCACGAGCCAGCTCTGCTCGAACAGTCGGGATCCGTAGCTCCTCCATGACGGGCAATTTGGAGATTAACTGTCGAAACCAGATGAGATGAGAAGGCCGGTCTCCGGCGGGAGTAAAATGCCGTGTTCTAGCTCCAGTAGCAGCAGGTGCGGATGGACGTGACTCGGTTGCAAGGAGCACGTAGTGAAAAAAGCCATCTTTTGTGTTGCCCTTTGTGGCGTTTTTGTCACAGTCTCGGGTGCTCAAGTCACTACTTCGCAGTACGACAATCAACGCACCGGCGCAACGTTGACCGAGAAGATCCTGAACCCACGAAACGTGAACGCACAGCAATTCGGGAAACTAGGTGCATTCAAAGTGGACGGTCCAGTCTATGCACAGCCTTTGTTGCTCCCCTCTCTCGAAATCCCGGGAAAAGGAAAACACGACGTGCTCTTTGTTGCGACTGAACATGACAGTGTGTATGCGTTCGACGCGGATCGACCGACTGATCCGCCCCTTTGGCATGTCAGTTTCCTAGATAAGAAGCGCAACATTGTGGCTGTCCCATGGACAGACGTGCAATGCCCCTTCATCCGACCGGAGGTCGGGATCACGTCCACCCCCGTAATCGACTTAAAGACGGGTACTCTGTATGTGCTTGCGCGGACCAAAACCGAGCATACGTTTGGTGACGACGAATACAAACAGCACTTGCATGCGCTGGCGATCACCACAGGCGTGGAAAAATTCGGCGGGCCTAAGACGATCATGGCGTCGATACCCGGCAGAGGCGCTGGCGCTAAGAATGGGCAGGTTCGCTTCGATCCACTGTTCCAAAATCCGCGGGCCGCGCTGTTGTTAGCCAACAACGCTCTATACCTCACTTGGGCTTCTTCCTGTGATATCGGGTTCTACCACGGCTGGATCATGGCGTATGATCCGCAGACGCTCACTCAGACAGCAGTATTAAATGTCACCCCAGATGGACGCGAAGGTGGCATTTGGGCAAGTGACACTGGTCCGGCGGCTGATACGCGCGGCAACGTCTTCATACCAACCGCTAATGGAACCTTCGACGCGGCATCAGGAGGTCGGGATTACGGCGACTCTGTGCTGAGTTTGCGCTTGCAAGATTCTTCCATCGTCATCGGCGATTATTTCACTCCATACGATCAAGCCAAATTGAGCGACGCAGACGCCGACCTTGGCTCCAGTGGTCCAACTCTATTGCCGGATCAATCTGGACCACATCGGCACCTGTTGCTGCAGCCGACTAAAGGTTCGACGATCTATGTAATCGATCGAGATAACATGGGCCGATTTCACGCCCAGGGCGACGTCGTTGTTCAGAGGATACGAATGGCTGGAGGCGGTTACGGTGCTATGGCTTATTGGAACCAACACATTTTCTTTGCCAGTGACTACGATTTTCTTCGCGATTACGCCATCAAGAATGGCCAATTAATTTTGGATCAATATTCTCGGATTAAGTTTGAAAACCCTGGCGCAACACCTTCTGTTTCAGCAAATGGCAACAAGGACGCCATCGTATGGGCCGTGGGAACGAAAACCTGGAATGGCGAAGACCGGGCGGCGGTCCTCTACGCCTTCGACGCAAAAAAAGTTGACCAACCGATCTATACGTCCGAGCAGAATAACAACCGCGATAGGGCGGCCCTTGCAACCAGGTTCGTAATTCCGGTAGTCGCGAACGGACGCGTTTACTTCGGGACGAGAAGCGAAATCGAAGTCTACGGAGTGTTGAAATAACCTAGAAGATCCCCGCCTGAATCCCAGTTGTTGAAATCACGCCGGTGTCGCGCCACACTATGATTCCGATAAGGTTATCTTTCTGACGGGGCTGCGATGGCAAGCCGCCCTCGTAGTTCTGTCGCGATGGTAGCGGCGATCGCGTGGGCAGCGCGCGCATTGGGGTGTCGGTCCCAAGCCAAACGCCACGACGAATCAATATCTACGAAAATATAAGGAATGCTTCCGTCGTCAAGAATCCGACGACGCAAGGCTTGCTCGGGTCCTTCTTCCTGCCCAAACTGCAGTACGACGAGAAGCGGTGTCGCCCCATGTGCGAGCGCCAAATTGCTGGTGGCACGAAGCACTTCCTGCGTGACGCTTACACCGCGTTGGACCGTTGTGTCGGTGCGATAGGGCACGACCAGTTTCGTCAGCGAGGATAGGCGAGACCGCTGTTGAGCCGGCAACCAGACGAGACTCGGACCGAGGTGGGGTCGATCCTGATCGAGATTCCGCCCGAAGAGATCCGTCATGAACAGCGACACTACAGCCACTGGCCGGCGAAAGTGCGGTAGTTCTCCCTGTAGCCGCAGGTAGGCTTGATCGTTACCATAGCCGTGGACCGCCAAATTCGCAGTCTGTATTCCCATCATGACTCCGACTTGGGCAGGTATGCTTTCTGAGTATGTCAGTCCCTCTCCGAACATCAGTGACTCACCCGTGAACAGAATAGTTGGTCGCTCCGGATCCACTGGTTCGTCCACACTACCGACGCGATATCCCGCGCGATCGATCGCGTAGTCAATCACACGCCCGCTTATGTTCTTGTGTCCAGTTCGCGCAGGCACCCATGTCCAGCCAAGCCAAGGGTCGGGTTGGCGGAGTGGTTCATCTTCGGCCGACAGCCACTCGCTCGGACGCAGATGCACGTGACTCAGCATGAGTTCACTGGCTGCGAGCGCCAACACAACAGCGATGACAATATGGAGAACTCCTGCTGGCGTCCGCGCGGCAAAGTTTCCGGCGCGGCGACGCGCAACAAACGCCAGCCAGCCGCCCGCGACCGCCATGATCAATCGAGCGCACGTTTGAATCATGACGTACCAACGGCGCGGTAGGAAAAAGGATGGCACGAAGTGCCTGTCGAGAAACCCTTGACTCGCGATGATCGCGCACGATAAGAGCGCGATTCCAAGGGACGCGACCGCAGTCTCTGCTATTACTCGTGTCCACAAAGATTTCCGGCGCTGGTGAGGCGCCGGAGAAAAATTCTCCAAAGCTCACCTCGACTTCCTTGGCAAACGCGTGATGGCTATGACGCCAACTGTGCACCGTGTCCGCCGTAACCTTTTGTTGGAATGAACTGGTGCAGCACAGCGGTCAACGCACCTTTTACTCAACCATGTGTAGCACCTCGGGTGACGATCCTCGCGCAAAACGACGAAAAATTCGCAAAATCTGACAAACTAATGACAAATCTGATTTCGTAGCTCAAATATATTGGCAGGCGGGATGGATTCCGCTCGGCCCCATGAGCGACCCACGGCATTTGATCGAATGCTGACCCCTGTGCATCGCTGGGTCTGGAGCGATACCGATCGGCGTATACAGAAACTTCTCCGCTTCGGCGAAACCGAAACTGACGGGGGACGCGATATTTTGCGCGCCGCCGAGGTTACTTCAGATCCTCTCTTGCGACGCCTATATCTTGAGCACGCGATTGATGAGTTTCGCCATGGCGTTCTGTTCCGTCTCCGGGCAGCAGCGCTTTTGAAAGTCTCCACGCCCGGCTCCAATCGCGGGTTCCACGGTGACTGGCTTGCCCCAGGAGGCCATGGCCTCGATGATCTAGAGGTTGACGGTGAATCGGACAGCGATATGCTGGCTTTCCTTCATCTATCGGAAAAGGCAGCTGCCAGCCGCTTCACTGTTTATCGCGATGTAATGCAGCATGATCCTCCGACGCGCGCTATATTTGAGGAAATTCTGCACGACGAAACGTTTCACATGAACTACACCCTCACGCAACTCGCCCGAGTTGAACCGCAGCGGCACAGGCGACATTTGTGGTGGGCACGCCTCAGCCGTCTCTGGAAAGCCTACTTGCGGCTGGCGACGGGCCTTGCGGGAATACTGGGTTCAATATTGCTGACAATTCAATACTTCGTTTTGTTGCCGCCATTCGCTTGGCTCGCCAAGCGGGCGGCCCGGCGCGAACACTCTGGATGGACCACGGTCTCCGCCGCAGCGAGCGACTCACTCAACAGGCAATACTGAGATGAATATTCTCGGCATTTCGGCGCACTACCACGATTCAGCCGCTGCTCTGGTTGTCGACGGTGTACCAGTCTGTGCGGTGCAAGAGGAACGCTTATCACGGCACAAAGGTGATGCTGGCTTTCCGCTTTTGGCGATTGAATGGTGTCTTGAACATGCAGGGATCGAGCCGGATCAACTGGATGCTGTCGTGTTCTACGAACGTCCGATGCTGAAGTTCGATCGCATACTCACTTGTGCGTTACGCGCTTTTCCAAAGTCGTGGCAGACATTTCCCAAGGCAATGAAGAACTCTCTCGGCGAAAAGGTGTGGATGCGTGGGATTATTTCATCGCACCTGGGCGTGCCTGGACGCAAGGTCCTGTTTACAGAGCACCATCAGTCTCATGCCGCAGCCGCCTTTCTCACCGCGCCAACCGGCCGGGCCGCAATCATGACGGCTGACGCAGTGGGCGAGTGGGCGACGCTTTCAATTGGGGATGGCGAGCGACTGGCAAACGGTTCCACAACAATCAGGCGATTTCGTGAAATCAGGTTTCCGCACTCTCTTGGGATGCTGTATTCGACGTTCACTGCATATCTTGGCTTCAAAGTGAATGAGGATGAATACAAGGTCATGGGCCTCGCGGCCTACGGCCAGCCAACACTCGTCGAGCAAGTCCGCAAGGTGATACACCGCACACCCGATGGCGCTTTCGCACTCGATTTGAATTACTTTGAGTTTCACACCACTGCCGCGCGGAGTTACTCTTCGCGTTTCGTCGAACTTTTTGGTCCGCCGCGAAACCCGTATGAACCGATTGACCTGGACACGGCGGAGGGGCAGCGATACGCGGATTGCGCTGCCAGCGTGCAGCGGGTCCTCGAAGACACGCTGGTGGAGATTGCCCGAGCGCTTCATCAGGAGACTGGCTTGCCGGATCTCTGCTTGGGAGGAGGGGTTGCGTTAAACGGCGTAGCTAACGCCCGTCTCCTGGCTGAATCCGGGTTTGAACGCATATTTGTTCCGCCCGCACCAGGTGATGCCGGCTGCGCCGTTGGCGCGGCGCTTTATTGCGACCGCATTCGCTTTGGAAACCCAGATCGAGATGTACCCGACCATCCTTTTTGGGGACCTTCGGTTAATGGGGCTGAGCTTGCACGAGTCGCACGAGAAGATGGTCACATCGCTCAGGAATGCGACGACGGCGCGCTCATCGACAAGGTTGCGGACGATTTGGCGGCCGATCGTATCGTGGGATGGATGGAGGGTGCGCTTGAGTTCGGGCCGCGTGCCCTTGGCCATCGCAGCATCCTTGCGGCGCCTCATACGATTGAAATGCGCGATCGCCTCAACCGCGAAATCAAGTTTCGCGAGCAATTTCGACCTTTCGCGCCCGTGGTGCCTGTCGAATCTGCAGCGCGATATTTCGATATTCCGCCCGGTGGCATCCGTTTAGCGCGTTTCATGTCTGGAGTATTTCCGGTCCGGCCAGAATGGAAGTCTCGCTTACAGTCGATCACACATGTCGACGGAACCGCTCGAGTCCAAGTGCTGGACCCAGCAATGGCCCCGCGCCTGCACGCCTTACTGGAAGCATACGGGCGACGCACTGGAATACCGGTGTTGCTCAATACGTCGTTCAACCTGGCGGGAGAACCTATTGTTAATCGTGCAGTTGAAGGGTACTCAACATTCCTGCGCTGCAAGATCGATGTTCTGGTCGCCGGAGGGACTCGAGTAACGAAGCGGACCGCGGCAATGGCAAAAACACAAGTAGACAAAATAAAGGAGGAGGTTGCGTGATTAAGACGCGTGGCAGAACCCGACGCGGACTAATCGTGTTTGGCAGCACATTCGGATCGACGGCACAGCTAGCGCGTGGACTATGGCAAAGCAATTCTGACAAACGCTGGCTCATACCGCTCGCCGTCTTTCTGTGTGTGACAGGGGTGCTGCTCATAGTGGCAACCACGGTTGAAGCGCTGGCTCCATTCATTTACTCCATCTGGTAATCGGTGGACGCGTTCCTCGAGTTACTAGCCTGCCCATCGTGTGGCGGCGTGCTCAGGACCGATTGGTTTTGTAGCGACTGCGGTGTGCGCTACGAAGCCTCCGATGGCATCCCTAACCTACGACTGCCGGGCAACCCGCAAACCGAAATTGTGCGCCGCTTTTACGAGCGAGCACCTTTCCCTGACTATCCGCCACGCGGCAACTTGAGTTGGTTGCGAGCGCGCGCCGAACGCAGTGAGTTCGCGCGCTTGATCGACCGGGCGATTCCCGGTGATGCGCGTGTGGCAGAGATCGGTTGTGGCACCGGTCAGATGAGCTTGTATTTGGCGCGTGCCCACAGAGTTGTAATTGGAGCGGACGTTACACGCGCATCGCTCAGGCTAGGGGTTGAGGCGGCCCGGCGTTTCGGAATTGATCAGATACGGTTCATCGAAACCGACTTGCATCATCCCGGCATGCGAGCAGGTGCTTTCGATGTGGTCTACTCGTCAGGAGTTTTGCACCATACTTCAGACCCAAGTGCGGCATTTGCGCGCATCGTTCGCCTTGCCCGCCCGGGCGGGATGATTATTCTCGGCCTCTATAACGCATTCGCGCGCATTCCTCTCCGGGTTCGGCGCTTCGTCGCTCGGTTATCTGGATATCGATTCATCCCGTGCGATCCCGTCCTACGCGACCGGGAGACTGAGCCAACTCGGCGCCAAGCCTGGCTGCAAGACCAATATCAACATCCCGAAGAGCACCGTCACACCTTGGCTGAGGTCCAGAGCTGGTTCGCCGAAAATGGCGTCGAATACCTGCGCGCATACCCAAGCGCAATGCTGTGTCAGGAGTCGGAGGAGTTGTTCTCTGCCGATGCAGACAACTGGCGTCTTGAGGGCTGGCTGGCACAGCTTGGATGGATTGGAACCCTTGGGCACGAGGGCGGTCTTTTCGTTACCGTCGGTCGGCGCGCTTAGACCTGATCGCACGACTCTTCATGCGTTTCTCTTCGTCCGCCGGATGCGGCAAAATAAGCTGCTCCCCCGCTGGTTGTTAAGAGGAAGGCGTCTAGGGTCTTCGTATTTTAGAGCACAAAGCTCGGAACTCTGGTGTTATCATGAGCTTACTGTCGTATTGAGCGGGAGTAGTTCAGCGGTAGAACGCCAGCTTCCCAATTTTTTCCTATCAAGTATTTCAACAACTTAACAGGTCTTGGGGTTGCCGCTAAGTACTTAAAAATACGTACAACGCCTAAATCATTGCGGGTCCCATTGCGGGTGCTAATCGCCGGTGCCAATTGCGTGTGTCATCGCGGATGCTGGTTCAAAATAATGCCTTCCCTTGTGCCTCAGTGTCTGGGTCAATGAGTGATATTGATTCCATGACAATGTCGGCTCCGATGCCCGATTAAAGTTGGTGGTGCTAAAGCCAACCAACGGGCTCGGGAGAAAGGAGCCGAACGATGATCATTATGGGAGTAGATTCCATCCCGAGTTTCAACAAATTGCTTCGGTAGATACCGACACCGGAGAGTTCCAGGAAAAACGGCTAGCGCATCCGGCTGAGGCGGAGAAGTTCTATCATGCTCTAGCCGGGGAGACGGTGCGCGTGGGAATGGAAGCCAACGGCCACGCGCGCTGGTTCGAGCGCCTGGTCACTGAGTTGCAGTTTGAGTTGCGGATCGGAGATGCAGCCGAGATTCGCACCAAACGCGTGCGCAAGCAGAAGACGGATGGACAAGATGCGCAACTGATTCTTCGCTTGCTGATCGAAGATCGGAATCATTACACTCAAAATCCGATGTATCAACAGTTAAGGTGTTCGGGGACCGCTTTTCGCTTCTGATTGGCACCCCGGCAGATGATAAAGCACGTCCACGTAGCGGTATTCGTTTGTACTGCCGATCCTAACGATGGTGAGTCTCTGGTAATCTTCGCTGACTCCAGCGCAGTCGTTGTCTGGCAAGCAAATGACGTTAGGAACGTGCCGATTTTGTACGCGCCTCTCGAAGTCTTCGGGGCAATCTCATCAAGTACACCATTTGACTTGCTCTGCTCTGTAGCCACATCTTCTTTTCACCTCGCCGCTGTTCAACATTCAACAAACGTTATTGCAGGCATCTGCGGTTGTCCGGGTACCCTCAATGAGTGATATCGCGATTTTGAATGGAACCTCATCGTCAGCAACGAGGTAAAGCGTTCGGTGCAGTCGAATACGGTAAATTTGTGACAAACGATCTCCCAGACTGTTCGAGTCTTCCAGTTCATAATTAAGAAACACCTTGCCTTCGTCGGTAAGGTGCAGAGCGGTGATCCGGCCGCCACCCTCGTAGTCGCACCTAGCGGGCGTCAGTCAAACCCACAAGCCTGTGGGCGTTACATATGAGGAGTACTCCATAAATACCATTCCTGCGAGAACCGCCAGAATCGGTGCAGCTATGAGGAACGAGGTCTTAGACAATCGCGCCGCTAGTGGGAACTTCTGGATGACTCCAAAATGCCGAGCCCTTCTCACGGCGACATCACTATATGTTTCGCTTTCTAGCAGGTCTATGCGCGTGCGGAGACCGTTATAGGACACTGCTGGGATAGCAACGAGCAATCCCGCGACGGTATAAAAAAAGCAACTGGTGTTACCAATATTACTGCCTTTAGCCCGGATTCCGCCTTTATACCGACCCCCGTGAATCCAGTTACGATTCCGGTACACGTGCGCCAGGGAAAGGAGATTTGGCCGTGAAGAGAAGCCAGGTTCCTTGATAAATCCAGCGTTGGGAGTGTTACTCCTGCTCCTGTTGCGCCTTTTTGAAGGCTGCGGCTGCGTCCTCTTTACGACCAAGCTTCTGGAACGCCCGTCCCAGCAGGAAGTACGCTTGATTCATATGAGGGTCAAGCTGTACGGCGCGCTCCAGCTCGGGTACCGCGGCCTCGAACTTTCCGTTCTGAACCCAGGCGCTGCCGAGGGCGAACCGGGCGTCAGGCGACGCAGGATCGATGCGAATCGACTCACTCAAGTAATGGATCGCGCGGTCATATTCTTGTGAGAAGGTGTAGCAGACCCCCAGCCCATAAGCGGTGTCATAGTTGAGTGGGCCAGCTTTTTCCGCCTTGGTGTAGTAGTCGATCGCTTCATCGTACTTCGATTGTGAGCGTTTCAGGTTCCCGAGTTCTGCCAGCAC
>Ga0157372_10007142_pt1 | contig 11888 bp, 9 predicted proteins | sample C55metaG_FD_115307 | JGI IMG/M metagenome (GOLD analysis project Ga0157372, IMG submission 115307) | Corn rhizosphere microbial communities from Kellogg Biological Station, Michigan, USA - C5-5 metaG | ecosystem: Host-associated > Plants > Roots > Rhizosphere > Soil | place: USA: Michigan...
CGTCCAACGGCTTCCGCCTCGGGAATATTGAACTTCACGGGGGTTTTGCCTACGTAGAGATTCACCTTCCCGGGCGCGCCGCCTACGTAACCAAAATCGGCATCGGCCATTTCGCCAGGGCCGTTAACGATGCAGCCCATGATTGCAATCTTGACCCCTTTCAAGTGCAGCGTCGCCGCTTTGATGCGGGCAGTCGTGGTCTGAAGATTAAACAGAGTTCGCCCGCAAGACGGACAAGCTACGTAGTCGGTTTTAAAAATTCGGGAGCCGGCCGCCTGCAAAATATTATAGGACAGGCGGAGGGCCTGGCCGGGAGCTTCCTCGCCTTGGACAAGAATGGCATCGCCAATCCCGTCGCACAAAAGCGACCCGATATTCGTCGACGCCGTGAGCAAGGTTTCGAGGAATGACGCATTCGCCGCATCCCCGTTGTTCGTCCCTTGGGCTTTTCCTTTCCCAAGCACGTCTTTCAAAACCACCGGATGACGCGGCTGGATCTTCGAAGCCAGGAGCCGGAACGCGGCGATGACCGGCAGATCGACATCGTTGCGGACGGTAACAAGGCGAGCCTCTCGACTGTCGTTAACCCGGGACACCTGAGATGAATCGCGTGGATCAATCTCTTCGATTCCGACTGTTTCGAAAACGATCTCGGGCTTGTAGTCACCCATACTCGCAACCTTGTGCGCAATCTTGTCGAAGTTCTTTTGGGCCACGAACACACGGATCAATTCTTCGCCGCCGACGCCGATCTCGTGTTCAACCCCCGGGAGGAGAATTTTTTCGGTCGCGCGCCGCTGATACGAAAACGGATCGAATGACACCGTTGTATCCGCAGGAATGGTTGAGTTCCTTATAGCCGACACGCCGGCCGCTACCGATGTGACCAGGCCCTTGGCCACGGGAATTTCGTGAGGGCTGTCTTCGGTTAACGAGACGCGAATGGTGTCGCCGAGGCCGTCGGCGAGAAGCGAACCGATGCCGATGGCGCTCTTGATGCGCGCATCTTCACCTTCACCTGCTTCTGTCACGCCAAGATGCAGTGGATAATTCCAATCCGGGCCTTCCTGGTTCAGCCGCTCGGCCAACAGTCGATAGGCCGCGATCATCACCTTTGGATTGCTCGATTTCATCGAGAAAATGAATGCGTGGTAATCGAGCTCGCGGGCGATGCGGGCAAACTCCAGCGCGCTTTCCACCATGCCTAACGGCGTGTCCCCGTAGCGATTGAGAATTCGATCGCTCAGCGAACCGTGGTTCGTCCCGATGCGCATGGCGATCCCGCGTTCCTTGCAAAGACGCACCAGCGGCGAGAAACGGTCGCGTATTCTTTCGATCTCGGCGGCGTACTGTTCATCCGTGTACTCGCGCGTGGCGAACTTCTTCGAGTCCGCATAATTGCCGGGATTAATCCGGACCTTATCGACCCACCTGGCCGCTTCCATGGCCGCGTCGGGCTTGAAATGGATGTCGGCCACGATTGGAACATGGCATCCACGTTCGCGCAAACCCTTGACGATGAATTCGAGGTTGCGCGAATCTTTCACCGTCGGCGCAGTGATTCGGACAATCTCGCAACCAACCGCAGCCAGCTCCATCGTCTGCGCAATCGATGCCTCCGTATCCATCGTGTCGCAGGTGATCATCGATTGGACACGGACCGGGTTGAACCCGCCAACGCCGACATTTCCCACGCGCACCTCGCGAGAGAGGCGACGTTTATAAGTGAATGGCGAGTTGCAGTAACTCACGGCGCAAACCTAGAACGAGCAGGCCTGTGCGCAACGCCCGACACTAGGGAGCGCCCGCGTCCTGCTTCTGCGTCTCGGAACGATCCAGCTTCTTGCGCACAAACGGAATGTCCTGAATGTCGAAAAAGGTAATGTAGACGATCACGGAAACGATGACGACCGTGCAAAATCCCTGGACATACTCGAGCGCCTTCGTCGGCAGCGGTTTTCTCCTTATTGATTCGATGATCCCGAGGACGATATGACCGCCGTCCAGGACTGGAATCGGGAGCATGTTCAGAATGGCCAGATTGACGTTCAGGATCACGCTGAACCAAAGCGCAAGACGCCACCCATACGGACTCTGAAAAAGAAGATAGTAAATCCGGACGATTCCAACCGGACCGCTCAGATGCTGAAGTTTGATATCAGATTTAGGCGATGCCACTGCCGCAATCGTGTTCAAGGTGCTTGAGACGCTGTTGCGAACCTGTTCGAGCGGCGTGGGATGAACCAATGTCATCTTTTCCGTGAACTGAATTCCGATGATCGGTTTGTTATCGGCCTTCCCTGGGACGGGCGTGGGTTTGACCGTGACGTCGAGATGCTCGTTGCCGCGCTCAATATGAAGAACGACCGGCGCGTCGGGGTTCTTGGAAGTATGCTCGATCAGGGCTTCCGGATTGAAGAGGGGCGTTTGATCGAATCCCGTCACCACATCGCCCGATTGCAAGCCGGCGGCGGCGGCGGCGCTGTGATTTTCCACTTTATCGATCAGACCCGCTTGAGCAGGCAGAATCAGGAGTTGCCGGACACTCTTTCTACGCCAGCCGCTCGTTTTTTCGCGGTGAGGCGCAACCATGACCGTTTGCACCGCCCCGTTGCGTTCGAGCTTGATCGGGACCATGTCACCTTCGCTGCTAACTACGTTCCAGCTGACGCTATCGTTCATGCCGAGAAAGCGCTTCACTGGCTTTCCATCGACTTCTAAAATCTTGTCGCCCGGCTGAATCAGATTTAGAGCGGGCGACTCGGGCAAAACATAGCCAACAGTGGTGGTGGTGTCTGATTCTGTAACCGGATATCCCACTACCCAGATCAGGGTCGCGATGGCCGCAGCCAGCAAGAGGCTAAACAACGGACCAGCTATGGCCACGATAATCTTGTCGATGGCGGAAACCGGCGGAAGCTGCGCCCGATCCACGTCGGCCTTGCCTTCGATGATGTCCATCGGCGCAAGTTGTGGCAGAGCCACGAAACCGCCGAACGGCATCGATCCGAGCGAATACTGGACGCCGTTAATCGTCTTCTTCCAAAGCGGCTTGCCGAACCAGATGCCGAACTTCTCGATGTAAAGGCCGCGCCATCTTGCCGCAAGGAAGTGTCCTAACTCATGTACGACGATGAGCAGGTTAAAAAGAATCAGGACCTCGAGGAGGACGAACAAAACCCGCAGAACAGCAATCATGATGATGAACAGTTACCCGACGAGTCCGCGCGCTTCCGCACGAGCCCATTGATCGGCCCGCAATATTGCATCCAGATCGGGATGCGCAACGCTGGCGTGGCGTTCCATGACATGCGCGACCGTTTCCCATATTCCCGGGAACACGCCTTTCCCTTTCAAAAAACCCTCCACGGCGACTTCATTGGCGGCGTTCATGACGGCAGGAAGCGTTCCACCTGTGGAACCGGCTTTTCGAGCAAGCTTCAGCGCCGGAAAGTCCTCATAGCGAGGAGCAAAGAACTCCAGGGTGGACACCTTGGCGAAGTCGAGAGGCGGCAGGGAATTGGGCACCCGATCAGGCCAGGTAACGGCGAACTGGATCGGGAAACACATGTCGGAATAGCTCAACTGCGCCAGCGTCGAGCCATCGGCGAATTCCACCATCGAATGAACAATGCTCTGCGGGTGAACCACCACCTCGACGCGATCCATTTCCACCCCGAACAACCAGTGCGCCTCAATCATTTCGAGCCCCTTATTAAATAGAGTGGCCGAATCGATGGTGATTTTGGGGCCCATGTTCCAGGTTGGATGCTTCAAGGCCTGCTCGACTGTGATCGATCGAAATTGATCCGCGGGAGTTTTACGGAACGGTCCGCCTGACGCGGTCAGGATGAGCCGGCGAACGGGAGACGATCGTCCGTCCAGACATTGGAAGATGGCATTATGTTCGCTGTCGACGGGGAGAACGTGCACCCCTTTGCGAACGGCGGCGCCCATGACCGCCTCACCGGCCATGACAAGAATCTCCTTACTCGCGACGGCCAGGTCTTTGCCCGCTTCGATCGCCGCCAGCGCGGGCCGCAGTCCGCCTGTCCCAACAATGGCGATGAGCACCATGTCGGCCTCAGCCAAAGTCGCGATCTCGCATAGACCTTCCTCGCCGGAAAGAATCTTCGGTTTGTATTGAAGCGCCTTGCGCAAGGCGTCGATTTTGGATGGATCGGTTAGGCAAACCGCCAGCGGCCGGACCGCGTTGGCGGCCGCGGCCAGTTTCTCCGCATTGCTATTGGCCGCGAGGCCAACAATTTCCATCCGGTCGGGAATGTCTCGCGCGACCTTAAGCGAGCTTTCTCCAATCGAGCCGGTCGCTCCGAGAACAACGACGCGCTTACGCTTCATTTTCCGACAGAATGAACAGAATTAACAAGATATCTCAGAAGGAAACCTGTCCATTCTGTCTTGGCAGTCGAAACTTCTTCTTAAATTCCAATCGTTCAGTGCCGAAATTCAAGAGGAGGCCTTCATCCAATCCGGTGGCGGCCAGGTAGTTTACCAGCTGGACCTCGCGCACCTTCGCGATCGCTAAAGCTACTTTCAGCTCAACAATAAGTTCGTCGTTCACTAACAAATCCGCCACAAAGGCGCCCACTATCTGACCATCGTAGCGAACGGTAATTGGTCGCTGCGTTTCGGCCCTCAATCCGGCCTTACGCAGCTCCCACAACAATGCATTTTGATAAACTGACTCGAGAAATCCTGCTCCAAGAGTCGAGTGCACAGTCATGGCAGCACCGATGACGTTGCCACAAAGATCGTAGGTTTTCTCCGGCTCCTCCAGTCTGATCATTGTGTTCATTCTGTCAGAAATCCTCACGGAACGCGCGCGACCAGGCGCAGATAGAAATACAGCAGCGGCGCTGTAAACAGGATGCTGTCGATCAGGTCGAGCGCACCGCCAATTCCCGGAAGAAAACGCCCGGAGTCCTTCACCCCGGTGCTTCTTTTGATGATCGATTCCGCCAGGTCGCCAACGACGGCGGCAAAGCCTAACGACAGCCCGAGGATTACACCATCGATCAGGTCCAGGGCCGACAGCTCGCTCGGAATCAACTTGATCAAACCGACGCTGGCCAGTGTTGAAAGCAGCAGCGCGCCGCAGAAACCTTCCCAGGTTTTCTTGGGACTGATATGCGGAATCATCTGGTGCCGCCCGATCAAACTTCCGACCAGGTAGGCACCCATGTCGCTGAACTTGGTCACCGCGATCAGGTAGAGGCAATAGAACTGACCGGTCACATGCCCGTCCGCTGTGCGCGGGGTGACATAGACGAGCTTGGTCATGAAATTGAAGAGCCAGATGACGTAAAGAAGCCCGAACAAGGTGTAGGCCATTGTCTGCAGCGGCTCGTCATCCCGCAGGCGCGCAAAAATCTGGCGCGTAAAAACGGTCAGCAAAAAGCCCAGAAGAACCGAGAGCTCGAAATCATAAGAGCGTGCCGGACCCATGCGGCTGAAGTAATAGAAACTGCCACACAGCATGGCCGCGCCACAGATCATCCCGGTGATCTTGAAGTTCGGCAGCTGCCGATGATCGAGCATGGAGTAGAATTCCCACAGCCCGATCATTCCAAAGAGGCTGATCAATCCCCAAAAAGCGCCTTCATGTCCTGAAAAGGCGATAAACAACGCCACCGACCAGAGACCGATCGTGCTGATGAATCGGAAAATGAATGTCGCCCGCGCCGTGACCGGCTTTGGTGCGGCTTGCTCGATCGTCGCGGACATCGGTCTGTCATCTTCCCAACCTCTGTGCGTTTGTCCACCGTTTACACAGGACGAATTCCGCGTGAATCCAGGCAATCCGCGGATAGTTTGATTTCGTGGCAAAGACAATGAAGGCAGTTGTAAAGGCCAAGGCGGAGCCGGGGCTTTGGTTACAGGATGTACCCGTGCCAGATCTACGGGGGGACGACGTTCTTATACGCGTCCTGAAGGCATCAATCTGCGGGACCGATGTTCATATCTATAATTGGGACGCCTGGGCGCAGAAGACGATCCCGGTGCCCATGACCATTGGTCACGAGTTTGTCGGTGTGATCGACCGGGTGGGCGACCATGTAAAGGGGTTTGCCCCTGGCGACCTCGTCGCGGTCGAAGGACATATTACCTGCGGACATTGCCGGAACTGTCTCGCGGGCCGGCGTCATCTTTGCCCGAACACTCAGGGCGTCGGCGTCAATCGCCCGGGCGCATGGGCTGAGTACGTGGCCATTCCGCAATCAAATCTCTGGCATGCCGATCCGGCGATCCCACTGGAAGTGCTTTCCTGTTTCGATCCGTTAGGCAACGCCGTCCATACGGCGCTTTCTTTCGATCTTGTCGGCGAAGATGTTCTCATCACCGGCGCCGGGCCGATCGGCTGCATGGCCGTGGCCATCTGTCGCCAGGCCGGTGCGCGCCATGTTGTGATCACTGATGTGAATCCTTATCGGCTCGAGCTCGCGAAAAAAATGGCTCCGCATGTTACCAGCGTGGACGTGCGCACGGAGAAGTTAACCGATGCGATGCAAAAACTCGGAATGAAGGAAGGCTTCGATGTCGCGCTGGAAATGTCCGGAAATCCGAAAGCCTTCACCGACATGCTGCCTAACATGTTTCATGGCGGTAAAATCGCGCTGCTCGGCATCATGCCCGGGAGCGCGGCAATCGACTGGAACCTGGTCGTCTTTAATCAGCTGACTTTGAAAGGCATTTATGGCCGGGAGATGTACGAAACCTGGTACAAAATGACCTCACTCATCCAGAGCGGCCTCGATATTTCACCGGTAATCACCCACCGGTTCCCTTACACCGACTTCGAAAAAGGAATCGAGCTCATGAAGTCCGGCAACTCCGGCAAAATCGTCCTGACCTGGGGCGAACTGTAACCGCCGTTCCTTTCGGAACGAAGCTGCCGCCTAATGCAGTGCGGCTGCTTCTTCCTGTTTGCCTTCGATTTCCAGGAGCATCCGCCGGATATGGCGTGACGCCTGGTGCGGCTCGAGCAATCGATGGCTCTCCTGCGGATCGCCCCACTGCAGAACCTGGATCGGTTCAGTCCGCGCGCCCCATGAATTCATGTCGCGTGGAGTCGCCATGTAAAGGTCGATGGTATTTCTCCCGCTCAAGGCCCAGCCATAATCATCCACCCGATACATCTGTCCGGTAGACAGGACACGGAAGGTGGTCCCGGCCGGCCAGCGGGACCAGTCGGCCGCGGCGCTGCCTATCGTCGGTCGCACTTTGACCACTTTCTTTTCCACGACGGTTTTCTTCTTCCCGTTTTTCAATTTGACGACCTTCTTCGTCGTCACCGTCTTGGTTTCTTCCATCGAAAACGGCTGCCGCGTGCTGCTGGTGTAAGCGAGATGCTGATCGTCGTCGGTCATCGTGACCGGAATGGCGCGGCGAACATTTTCCGCGCGGCGAATCGGCGGGCTGGCGGCCTGGAGTCGTCCGCCGAGCGCGTTGTGATTGGTGTAGATGGTGTGGTCAGCTTCGGTATGGGTGTAAGCGGTAGTCCGGACCGATTGAAATTCAGAATGCCCGATGGGCGGTTCGTAAGCGGGGAGCGGGCGCAGAGCGGTTCGCGGCCCTCCGCCCGTTTCGCAGGCAGAGAGGAGAATCGCGATAAAAACCGCGAGAACAGCTAGGGCCAGGCTACGGAGTTCAGCGTGGGTCAAGGGAGATCGCCGGAGTTATTAACACTTATTCACAACCCCCTGCAAGTCTCTTTTCATGATTTTTTTGACCCCGGATTTTACGAATTTCGCAAATTAAAACACCGGGCCAAAGCCAAACCACCAATGGACACGAATCCCGGGACCCATGAAGCATTAGTGTCGATTCGGGTGAATTCATGGTTAGTTTCGGTTCAATCATGCTCAAGGAATTCGAGAAGCAGTTGGAAGAAACGCTGGCCGAGATCAAGTCGCAGGGCCTCTACAAAACCGAGCGGATCATCACCACGCCGCAGGATGCGCACATCGATGTGGCTGCCGGCAAAGGCGTATTGAACATGTGCGCCAATAATTACCTCGGGCTCGCCGATCACCCGGCCCTGATCGCCGCGGCCAAAGCGGCCCTCGACACACATGGCTTCGGGATGGCGAGCGTTCGTTTCATTTGCGGAACCCAGGATCTACACAAGCAGTTGGAGGAATCGCTCACGAACTTCCTCGGCACCGAAGAGACGATTCTCTATCCCAGCGCTTTCGATGCGAACGGCGGCCTGTTCGAAACGCTGCTGGGCGAAAAGGATGCGGTCATCAGCGACGAGCTGAATCACGCCAGCATCATCGACGGGATCCGGCTCTGTAAGGCCCAGCGATTTCGTTACAAACATAACGACATGAACGAGCTCGAGGCGAAGCTGAAGGAAGCAGCCAACGCGCGAGTCCAGCTGATCGCGACGGACGGCTGCTTCTCGATGGACGGAACCATCGCCGATCTCCGGGCCATCTGCGATCTGGCTGACAAATACAACGCGCTTGTCATGATCGACGACGCCCACGCAACCGGGTTTCTCGGGCCAACGGGACGCGGCACACATGAGTTTCGCGAAGTGATGGGCCGGATCGACATCATTACCGGAACGCTTGGCAAGGCTCTCGGGGGAGCGAGCGGTGGATTCACCAGCGCGCGCAAGCCGATCGTCGATCTTCTGCGCCAGCGATCCCGCCCCTATCTATTTTCGAACAGCGTCGCCCCACCCATCGTGGCTGCGACGATCAAGGCCCTCGAACTTTTGACTGCATCAACCGAGCTGCGCGACAAGCTCGAGGCCAACACGATGTATTTTCGGGAAACCCTGACCGAGCGCGGCCTGACGATCAAACCCGGAACGCACCCGATCGTCCCGATTATGATCGGAGATGCCGCGAAGTCCCAGAAATTCGCCGCCCGGATGCTTGAGAAAGGCGTTTATGTAATCGGCTTTTTTTATCCCGTGGTAGCGCACGGGACCGCGCGCGTCCGAACGCAGGTTTCGGCGGCGCACTCTCTCGAGGACCTTGAGTTTGCCGCGAACGCCTTCGCCAAAACGAATCAGGAGCTCGAGAGCTCCTGATCGATTGGAAGCATAAAAACTTCCGGGGAGAAGTCCGCCGCAAAGGCGGTTTCAATTTATTGGTAGGGCGACCAGAAAGACGTATCGGCAACGTCCGACAATGATGTCTTGGAGGTGGCGTTCACGCTGGGCAACGAGTCCACCGTCTGAGGACCGTAGCTATTGCCGAAAAGGTCGGCTCCGGTGTTATACAGGAGAGAACCCTTCTTCATGTAGTTGGTCCAGTCGGTCACTGCGACCGGGGAACTGGTCGACTTGTTCGTTTCGATTGCATACTGATCAACCGCTGAGTCGATCAGACGCAGGTCATTGAGAATGCGGCTCGCTTGTGATCGTTTGCGCGCGCGGAGAAAGCCAGGCACGGCGATCGCCGCAAGCAAGGCAATGATCGCAACAACGATCATGATTTCGACAAGGGTGAAGGCGGACGCGCCGTTTCTATTCGATTTGTTCATGGTGCAAGTAGTTGCCCTTGCTAGAAGCACCATAGGTACCGCGGAGGGTACTCATTTAGTGGTAAGATACTGTCCTACAGCGGGTAAAGCCTCGGGCGGAATACCGTTTCTGTAACCTGGCGTGGACAACTGCGCCCGCGTGGGCGTCACCTGGCCGCGTCGTGCAGCGCGATGCTGGAACCGACCCAGGTTTTGTCCCGGTTAAAGTTTACGCCCATCATTTTTCCCTGGCTCATGCGCACGAGGTTATTCACCAGGACGGGCTGCCCTTCGTTGGGCCAGACATACATCATCCGGATTTCAGCTTTCGACCTGGCACCGGTGGGAGTGGGCACAAACTCCGCGTAGGCGACTTTCCTTTGCAGGATCCATTGATGCGGATCCGACAGCGACCGCAGGGTCTCGCGCGTTGGCTCCATGTCGACACCAAGGCCGGCAAAGGAGTAAAGCGGCTTCAGTACGTAATCGCCGATTGCCTCACTGTCCGGGAACTCATCCGCAAAATAAGCCGGCGATGTGTGTGGGGTTCGCAGAAACGGGAGTGAATGTTTGCTGATCCGAAAATACCAATTTGGATGCCCCACCCAGGTGACATCGAGATCGTCCTGAAAGTTGAACGGCAGCTTCAGATCCGGCCTCCGCAGCAGCTCGTCAAAAATAACCCGGTTATAGATTCGCTCGATTCGAGTCTTACGCCCGTCGCGCCAATAGAAAAGCTCGCGGCCGCGTTTCATGGTCGTGGTCAAACATACCGAACGGATCCCGAGCATTGATTCTGTGGCCGCGAAATCGATCCTCGTCTTTTGCTTCTCCGGTTCAATCTCCAGCAGCACGACGTTTTCCGGAGCCGATGAGTCGATGATTGTTTTTCGCAACAACTCCAAATAAGTGTCGTCCTTGATCCCGCCGAAGGAAGAAGTCCATGACCTCGGGATGCTCGGATAGGCGGCGCGAAGGCACCGAAGCAAGAGCCATTGAAAACCAAACAGGCTTGGAAAAGCCTGCAACTCGATCAGGCGGGGGACGAGCTGCCCGTTCTCTTCACAGATGCCGAAATCGATCACAAGAAAATTCGGATGCCGGGATTCGTTAGGCACGTCCAGACCGGCGGGAACGGCCGACGCCGAATGCGAGACGAATTCCGGAGTCCGCGTTTCGGCCGCGATTGCGCTAGCCGCGGCGACGACTTGGCCGGTAAATTCCTTGGTCAGGAAGATCGGTGTTTCCGATATCCGGAAATCCGCCGGCCACCGTTCGGTCCCGTTAACGCAATCAATGAGCCGCCGATATTTCTCGGCCGAGAAATCCGCATTGAATCGCGCTCGAAGTTCGGGATCCATGACTTCGAGCGTTCAGCGTCAGGACTTCAGATCACGAACTTGCCGGCGCGCATGATCGGTTCGCCGTCGAAAAAAATATCGAAGTCACGGCCGACACAATCGATGTGCGTTTTCGAGAACCACTTTGCTCCCGTGTGTTCGGCGTAAGGGTGACCAAAAGCGACGTGAATCCCCGGAATTTTCTCATCCTGGAGAATATTTCCGATCACGTGGGTGCAGGCGACGTTCGTGCCGATGGCAAATTCTCCGACGCGATTGCTGTTTTCGTCAGTGGAAGTGTAGGCACGGAATTCTTCCAGCAAATCCGCGCGCGCGCATTTGATGTCGACGATGCGGTTGTCTTCGATGCGAATCGTTACGGGATTGGCCTGCAGATCGCCGTATTTCTGGCAGAGATAATCGCCGACAACACCGTCGACGACAAAAGTTCCCCGGCTGTTCTTCGGCGAAGTGAAAATTTCGCCTCCGGGAAGATTGCCCCATTTATCGGGGTGGATAATTCCGCTCGTTTTCAACCATCTCAATTCGGGAGAAAATTCCGCCTCATAATCGGTTCCGGCGGCTGTCCGACATGAAATCTTCTTTGCTTTTCGCGCGCGCGCGATCAGGCCCTCGCTGAACTCATCAATCGCGGTAAAATCGGCCCGCATACCTTCAAGCATGATCTCCCGACTAATATTCACCATGTGGCCGTGGCGAATCCTGTTCTTGTTCACGATCGCGCTCATCTGCATCCGCGCCGCCAACTCACCCGGCTGGCTTTGCGCGCAGAAAATCGAAACCTGCGACTGGGCGAGGTCTTCCAGGATTACCGACGGCATCGCGATCATCGGACGGGACCCGAAATCTTCTAAAACAAAAAGGGAATGCGGCGAACCGATCTCCTCCACTTCATTTTGCAGGGCTTCGGCAATATCGCGCGTTTCCTCATCCGTGATGAGGGTCATGCGCTCCTGAGGCTGCAGTTTCAGACAAATCCGGATGGCGTTTCGCGCCCCGGGAATAAGTTCCTCGTCCACCGTGTTA
>Ga0157372_10007143_pt1 | contig 11888 bp, 11 predicted proteins | sample C55metaG_FD_115307 | JGI IMG/M metagenome (GOLD analysis project Ga0157372, IMG submission 115307) | Corn rhizosphere microbial communities from Kellogg Biological Station, Michigan, USA - C5-5 metaG | ecosystem: Host-associated > Plants > Roots > Rhizosphere > Soil | place: USA: Michigan...
CCCCGCACACGCCGTAACTAAACAGCCGTATAATAATCCGCGTGGGAAGACCGTCGCGCAACGTCGATGCGGCGCTGCTTCGCGCGGGCCGCGCGCTCTATCCGTCGACCGGCATCCGGGCGCTTTCGGTGCGCCGGGTCTGCGAGCGCGCAGGCGTCAACCTCGCGATGTTCCACTATCACTTCGAAAGCAAGGAGCGGTTCGTCGCCGTGCTGCTCGCGCAGATGTACGAGGCGATGTTCGAGCGTCTGACGCTCGCGGCCGACGGCGACGTCCCGCTCGCCGCGCTGCGGCGCGCGCTGCTCGTCCTCGCGCATTTCGCGCGCGACCATCGCGCCGTCCTGCGGCGCATCCTGCTCGATGCGCTCGCCGGTGAGCGCGTCGCGATCGCATTCGCGCGCGCGAACCTGCCCCGTCACCTGCGTGTCGTCGCCGGCCTCGTCCGCGCGGCGCAATCGGCGGGGACGCTGCGCGACGTCGCGCCGCTGCAGGCGCTCGCGCTTCTGGGCGGCGCGATCGGCGGACCGATCCTCCTCGGCACCGCGGTCACCGAAAGCGGCGCCGTTCCGCGCGCCGTGCGCCTCGCGTTCGCGCGCGAGGTCCTCGACGACGATGCGCTTTCCGAGCGCGTCGATCTCGTGCTCGCAACGCTTGCCGCGCCGAAAGCCCGGAAGCGGACGAGCCGATGAGGCCCGTGCTGCGATCCGTCGTCTTGTCGCTGGCGCTCGGCGCGTCGATGCTCGGCGGCTGCGCGCGCACGCCGCCCTCGGGTTATCCGGGTTACGTCGAGGGCGAATACGTGCTCGTCGCGTCGCCGCTTTCGGGAACGCTGTCGACGCTTGGCGTTTCGCGCGGCGACATGGTGACGAAGGGGGCGATGCTCTTCTCGCTCGAGAGCGACCAGGAGCAGGCGGCGGTCGCGCAGGCGCAGGCGCGCGTGCGGCAGGCGCAGGCCACGCTGGCCGACCTCGAGAAGGGACGCCGGCCGCCGGAGGTCGCCGCGGCCCGCGCGCAGCTCGCGCAGGCGCAAGCGTCTGCCGCGCAGACCCAGGCCGATCTCGAGCGCACGCAGAAGCTCGTCGCGGACAAGTTCCTGCCGCCCCAGCAGCTCGACCAGGCGAAGGCCGCGCGCGATCGCGATCGCGCGCGCGTCGCCGAGTTGACGGAGCAGGTGCGCATCGCGAACCTGCCCGCGCGCGCCGACCAGGTCGCCGCGTCGCAGGCCGACGTGAAGGCGGCGATGGACGCGCTCGCGCAAGCACGCTGGCGCGTCGAGCAGAAGTCGCAGGCGGCGCCCGCCGCCGGACGCATCGTCGACACGCTCTACCGCACCGGCGAATGGGTGGCAGCGGGCGCGCCGATCGTCTCGTTGCTGCCCCCCGCGAACGTCAAGGTGCGCTTCTACGTTCCCGAAACGCTCGTCGGCACGCTGCGGATCGGCGACGGCGTCATCGTTCGCTGCGACGGCTGCGGCGGCGACATTCCGGCCGCGATCCGCTTCATCGCGCCGCAGGCCGAGTTCACGCCGCCGGTGATCTACAGCCGGCAGAATCGCGCCAACCTCGTGTTCCTCGTCGAGGCGTGGCCGCAGCAGCCGAATCCCGCGCTGCATCCCGGCCTGCCGGTCGAAGTCGTGCTTGGCGCGTCGAGCGCAGCCGGCGCGTCGTGAACGCCGACGCCGCAATCGACGTGCACGACCTCACGAAGCGCTATGGCGCGCGCGCCGTCGTCGATCACCTGTCGATCCGCGTCGAGCGCGGACTGATTTTCGGTTTCCTCGGTCCGAACGGCAGCGGCAAGACGACGACGATCCGGATGCTCTGCGGGCTCTTGACGCCCGACGAGGGCGAGGGCACGTGCCTCGGTTTCGATCTTCGCACCGAGGCCGAATCGATCAAGCGCGAAGTCGGCTACATGACGCAGCGCTTCAGCCTCTACGAAGACCTGTCGATCGTCGAGAACCTCGAGTTCGTCGCGCGGATGTACGGCGTGCGGGAGCGGCGCCGCGCGGTCGATGCGACGCTTGCGCGCCTCGGTCTCGCCGGCCGCCGGGACCAGCTCGCCGGCACGCTGTCCGGCGGCTGGAAGCAGCGGCTCGCGCTCGCCGCCTGCCTGCTTCATTCGCCGCAACTGCTGCTGCTCGACGAGCCGACCGCCGGCGTGGATCCGAAAGCGCGCCGCGATTTCTGGGACGAGATCCACGATCTCGCCGCATCCGGGATCACGGTCCTGGTCAGCACGCATTACATGGACGAGGCCGAGCGCTGTCATCGCCTCGCGTACATCAGCAGTGGCCGGCTGCTCGTCGAGGGCACGCCGGACGCGGACATCGCGCATTCCGGGCTTGCGACGTGGATCGTCGCCCTTGCCGACGGCGGCGACGAGCGCAGGCTCGCGGCGCTCGCGCACGAATTGCGCGCCGCACCGGGAGTCGACAGCGTCATCGCGTTCGGCCTGGCGCTTCGCGTGTCGGGCCGCGACGCAGCCGCGCTCGAGTCGGCGCTTGCGCGCATGCGCGGCCGCGCCGGCTTTCGCGTCGCGCGCACGTCGACCTCGCTCGAGGACGTGTTCGTCGAGCTGATGCAGGAGGTGCGCGAACGTGCCGCATGAGACCCGCAGGGCCGTCCCAAGGGTCGAATTCCGCCCCCTCGGGGGGCAGCGAAGCGGCGCAGCCGCGAGCGTGGGGGGATCATACAAGCGCCGCCGCTTCCGTTTCTCGTTCGCGCGCGCCTACGCGATCATGCTGAAGGAATTCGTGCAGATGCGCCGCGACCGGCTGACGTTCGCGATGATCGTCGGCATCCCGATCGTGCAGGTGCTGCTGTTCGGGTTCGTCATCAACACCGACCCGAAGGCGCTGCCGACGGCACTCGTCGACTATGACCGCACGCAGCTTACGCGGAGCATCGCGGCCGCGCTCGCGAACACCGGCTACTTCGCGTTCGTCGCGACCCGGCCCGACGCCGTCACCGCCGACGAGCTCGTCGCGCGCGGCGACGTGCAGTTCGCCGTCGTGTTCCCGGCCGGCTTCTCACGCAAGCTGATGCGCGGCGAGCGGCCGTCGCTGCTCGTCGCCGCCGACGCGACCGATCCGGCGGCGACCGGCAACGCGCTCGCCGCGCTGTCGCAGGCCGGCGCGTTCGCGTTGCGGCACGATCTCGACGGCGCGCTCGCAAGGCTCGCTCCGGGCGCGGCGCCGTTCGACATCGACGTGCAGCGCCGCTACAACCCGGAAGGCGTCACCGCGTACAACATCGTGCCGGGGCTGCTCGCGGTGATCCTGCAGCTCACGATGGTGATGATGACCGCGTTCGCGATCACGCGCGAGCGCGAGCGCGGGACGTACGAGGGGCTGCTCGCGACGCCGGTGCTGCGCACGGAGGTGATGGTCGGCAAGATCACGCCGTACATCGTCGTGGGCCTTGTGCAGTCGGCGATCATCGTCGCCGCCGCCCGTTACCTGTTCGACGTGCCGATGCTCGGCAGCCTGCCATTGCTCGCCGCTACGATGATGGTCTACATCGCCGCGCTGCTCTCGCTCGGCTACGCGATCTCGACGCTCGCCGCGAACCAGCTCCAGGCGATGCAGATGACGTTCTTCTTCTTCCTGCCGACGATGCTGCTGTCGGGCTTCATGTTCCCGTTTCGCGGGATGCCGCGATGGGCGCAGTGGCTCGGCGAAGCGTTCCCGGCGACGCATTTCCTGCGCATCGTCCGCGGCATCCTGCTGAAGGGCAACGGCGCCGGCGACGTCGCGGCGCATCTGTGGCCGATCGCGCTGTTCCTGCTCGTCGTGTCGACGATCGCGATGTGGCGCTACCGGCAGACGCTCGATTGACGGGAGTCGATTGCTATAATGGCCCGCGCTTTCGACCTCGCTCGCAATGACCCGATTCGACTACGATCGCGCGCGATTCAACATGATCGAGCAGCAGATCCGTCCGTGGGACGTGCTCGATTCGCGCGTGCTCGATCTTTTGTCCGCCGTGCGTCGCGAGGAATTCGTTGCGCCGGCGTACCGGATGCTCGCGTTCGCCGACCTCGAGCTGCCGCTGCCGAACGGCTTTCGCATGTGGACGCCGAAGATGGAAGCGCGCGTGCTCCAGGAGCTTCGCGTGCAGTCGAGCGAGCGGGTGCTGGAGATCGGAACCGGCAGCGGCTACCTGACGGCGCTTCTCGCGAGCGAGGCGGGCGACGTCACCAGCGTGGAGATCGACGCGGCGACCGCGGCCGATGCGCGCGCGAAGCTGGCGCGGCACGGCTTCACGAACGTGCGCATCGACGTCGGCGACGGCGCGCGCGGCTACGGCAACGAAATCCACGACGTGATCGTGCTGACCGGCTCGACGCCGCTGTTGCCCGAGCGTTTCTACGAGCAGCTCACGCCGACCGGCCGCATCTTCGCAGTGGTTGGCGAACGCCCGGCGATGCGCGCGCGGCTCGCCCATTCGGAAGCGCCGGGCGCCCGCACGGCGACCGACCTCTTCGAGACGGTGATCGACCCGCTCGTCAACGCCGCGGCGCCCGCGCGGTTCGAATTCTGATCGTCGCCGCATCCCTCGCGGCGTGCTGTCCCGAGACTGCCCTCGGAGCAGCGCGCTGCGCGCTTCCCGACCAGCGACCATGAAGGCCTCGAAACCCGCCGTCATCGCCTGCCTGGTCGCCGCCGTCGCGGCCGCGCCTTGCGCCTTCGGCGACGATCTGCTCGACGTGTACCGGTCGGCGCTGCAAAGCGATCCGACGCTCGCCGCCGCGCGCGCCAACTGGCAGGCGACCCAGGAGCGCGTGCCGCAGGCACGTTCGGGTCTGCTGCCGAACGTGTCGCTGTCGATCGCCCCGAACCTGAACTACTTCGGCACGAACCTCGACAGCGACCCGCATGTCACGGTCAATCGCAACTTCGGCCTGGGCGGCCTCACCGTGTCCGCCGCGCAGCCGCTCTACCGTTATGCGAACACCGTCGCGTACAGCCAGGCGGTCGAGCAGGTGCGGCAGGCCGACTACACGCTCGAGGCCGCGAAGCAGGACCTGATCCTGCGCGTGGCGACGGCCTACTTCAACGTGCTGCTCGCGCAGTTCACCGTCGAGCTCGCCGAGAGCCAGAAGGCGGCCGTATCCGAGCAGCTCGCGCAGGCGAAACGCAACTTCGAGGTCGGCGTCGCGACGATCACCGACACCAACGAGGCGCAGGCCAAGTACGACCAGATCGCGGCGCAGGAGATCACCGCGCGCAACGATCTCGAGAACCAGCGCACGGCGCTTCGCGCGATCATCGGTCGCAATCCCGGCGAGTTGAAGCGGCTCGGGGCGGGCTTCGAGCCGGCGTTGCCGTCGCCGAACACGCTCGATACGTGGGTCGACCAGGCGCTCGCGGACAACTTGGCGGTCCGGATCGCGCAATACAACGCCGACATCGCGACGCTCGAGATCGAGCGCCAGCGCGCGGGGCGGCTGCCGACCGTCGACCTCGTCGCCAGCGCCAACGCGCAAGTCTTCAACCAGTCGGTCAACACGAGCGCTTCCGGCGAACAGCATCAGGTTGCGATCGGCTTCGCGGTGAACGTGCCGCTCTACACCGGCGGCTTCGTCGACTCGAAGGTGCGCGAGGCGTACGCGCTGCAGGACAACGCCCGCCAGAATCTCGAGGTCGCGCGGCGCAATGCGCTTTTCAACGCGCAGACCGGATTCACCGGCGTGACGAGCGCAGTCGCGTCGGTCAAGGCGTTCGAGCAGGCGCTTGCGTCGGCGCAGACCGCGTACGAGTCGAACAGGACTGGGCTCGAGGTCGGCGTGCGAACGAACCTCGACGTGCTGAACACGCAACAGAACGTCTACCAGGCGCGCCACGATCTCGCGCAGGCGTACTTCAATTACATGCTCGGCGTGCTGCGGCTCAAGTCGGCGGTGGGCACGCTTTCCGACCAGGACATCGAGGACATGAACCGCCGGTTGCGCGGCTGAGGGCCAAGGCTCGCTGCCTAGGTTCCCTGGATCCTGGGTTCGAGCCACTGCCAGAGTCGCTCGGCAGCGCCTCGATGCGTTGCCACGAACTTCAGCGCCTTCGCGCGCATCGCCTCGCGCGCATCGGCGTCGTCGAGAAGACCGGCTGCCGCGCGCCATAGCGCGTCCGCGTCCTCGACGCGCAGCGCGGCGCCGGCGGCGACCGCCGCATCCGCCGCCTGCGCGAAATTGAACGTGTGCGGCCCGACGAGCGTCGGGACGCCGGCGGCGAGCGGCTCGATCAGGTTCTGACCGCCGAGCGGCAGCAGGCTGCCGCCGACGAACGCGACGTCCGCGGCCGCGTAGTACGCGTGCATCTCCCCCATCGAATCGCCGACGACGACGCTCGCATCGCCGTCGACGGGTCGTTCCTCGCTGCGGCGCGCGAACGCGAATCCGCGCGACGCGACGATCGACGCGACGTCGTCGAAGCGCTGCGGATGCCGCGGCACGATCACGACCAGCGTGCGCGGCGGCAGCGACGCGCGCGCGAGCGCGTCGAGAAGAAGCGCCTCCTCGCCGTCGCGCGTCGACGCGAGCACGATCACCGGCCGGTCGGCGCCGAAGCGGGCCCGCAACGCGCGCCCGCGCTCGATCATGCCGGGTGCGACGTCGATGTCGAACTTGAGGTTGCCGGTCACGACGACATCGTGGGCGCCGAGCGCGCGCAGCCGCGCGGCATCCGCCTCCGTCTGCGCGGCGATTCCGCGCAGCGACCGCAGCAGCGGACGCGCAAGCGACGGGATGCGCGCATAGCCGCGCGCGGAGCGGTCGGAGAGCCGCGCGTTGACGAGCAGCAACGGGATGCGTCGGCGTGCGGCGGCGGCAGCGAGGTTGGGCCAAAGCTCCGTCTCGACGAGCAGGCCCGCGCGCGGATGGAAGTGCGCGAGGAAGCGATCGACGGCGAACGGAACGTCGTAGGGCAGCCATGCCTGAACGACGCGATTGCCGAAGAGCGCGCGACCGGTGTCACGGCCGGCGGCCGTCATGTGCGTGAGAAGGATGGTCTGCCCAGGACGCTCGCGCGCGATACGCTCGACGAGCGGCGCTACGGCGCGCGTCTCGCCGACCGACACCGCGTGGATCCACAGCACGTCGCCCGCGGCAGCCGCCACACCGGCGTAGCGGCCGAAGCGCTCGCCGACGTGCATTCGATAGCCGGGCTCGCGCCGACCGCGCCACCAGAGCCTGAGCGGAAGGAACGGCAGCGCGAGCCACCAGAGCAGCGTGTACGTCGCACGCGCCAGCATCGCGTGGCGTTCCTAACAGCGCGGCGGCGTGCGCAGCCGCGTGCCCGCTGCCCCAATCACCGCATCGGGCGTCGGCAAGGTTCCCGCGTCGCCGACGTCCTGCGCATGCGGGCCGGCGATCGCGACACCGTGACGCGCGCGCTCGGTCGCGGTGAAGATGGCGACGGTCGGCGTGCCGAGCGCGGCCGCAAGATGCGTGAATCCGGTGTCGACGCCGACCGCCAGAATCGCGTTCGCGAGAAGAGACGCGGCGTCGGGCAGCGCAAGCCAGGGCGGAACGACCGCGTGACGAACCGCGCGCGCGAGCCGCTCGCTCCGCGCGCGCTCGTGTTCGCTGCCCCACGGCAGCACGGCGACGAGCCCCGCGCGCTCGATCGCCTCGAGCAGCGCCTGCCAGTGCGACTCGGGCCACAGCTTGTCGTCGCGGCTCGTCGCGTGCAGGATCATCGCGTACGGCCGTTCCGGCTTTGCCGACGCGTTCGCGGGCGGCCGCAGGTTCCAGCGCGGCGCGCCATCGATCGCATAGCCGAGCGCGGCCGCCGCAAGCTGTCGACAGCGTGCGAGGAAATGAAGATCGCGCGGCACGCGATGATGGACGTCGTCGCCGAGCGTCGCGAGCGGCTCGCGGATGCTCGCGCGATCGAAGCCGTGGCGCTCGCCACGCGCGGCGCGCGCGATGAGCGCGCCCTTGACCTGCTCCTGAAGGTCGAGGATCTTGTCGTAGCGCGCGGCGCGCAACGCGGCGCCGAATGCGCGGATGTCACTCCACGTCGAAAGGGCAAGCGGCGCGTTGCGCCAGCGGCGCAATCCGAACGGGATCACGCGGCGAACGTCGGGACAGAGGGCGATCAGCGGCGCAAAGCCGGGCTCGCTTACCCAGTCGATCGCGGCGGCGGGCCGTGCGCGCCGAATGTCGGACGCGACCGCGAGCGCATAGACGACGTCGCCGAGCGACGAGGGACGCACGACGAGCACGCCGCTGCGATCCGCCCACGCTTTGCTGGCCTCCGAAGGGGCGCCATTCGCGGGCTCTTCGCCGCTCATGCGTTCGCCCGGAGCTCAGACAACGTAGAATCGCGCCATTTCGACGACACCGGAATCAAGGAATCGCCTGCAAGCGGCGGTTCGTAACACGCATGGCCGAGCCGCTTCCCGTATCGCTGGTCGTGATCACGCGCGATGCCGGCGCCGAGATCGCCGAATGTCTGTTGTCGGCGCCGTTCGCGAGCGACGCGCTCGTCGTGGATTCCGGGAGCGGCGATCATACCGTAGAAATCGCGCGCCGCATGGGCGCGCGCGTCATCACGCGCGCATTCCTGGGCTTCGGTCGCCAGAAGCAGTTCGCCGTCCAGGAAGCAGTGCACGATTGGGTGCTGTGCCTCGACGCCGACGAACGATTGTCGCCGGAGCTTCGCGATGCGATCGCCGGGCTTTTCGCCGCGGACGTCCCGCCGCACGCCGCGTACGCGCTCGCGCGGCGCAACCGCTTTCTCGGCCGCTGGCTCTCGCACGGCGAGGGTTATCCCGACTGGACGACGCGCCTCTTCGATCGTCGCCGCGCGCATTGGAGCGACGATCCGGTGCACGAGCACGTGATCGCCGAAGGACCGGTCGGGCGCCTCGAGGGCGATCTGCTGCACGCATCGGCCGAATCGCTCGAGCGCTACATCGCCAAGCAGAATCGCTATACGACGTTGCAGGCCAACGCGATGCACGCGCGCGGCCGGCGCGGCTCGGCGCTCTCGATGGCGACCGCGCCGCTCGCGCGCTTCCTGCGCTTCTACGTGTTGAAGCTCGGCTTCCTCGACGGTGCGGCGGGTTTCGCGCACATCGCGATCGGCGCGTTCGCGAGCTTTCTCAAGCACGCGAAGCTTTGCGCGCTCGAGCGTGCGGAGCGCAGGGCGGACGCGCAGGGCCGCCCGGATACTGAACCCGCGCCCAAGCGCGAAGCGCGGAGCGCGGACCGGTGACTTTTCCTCTGCCGTCGTTCGCGGGACAGCGCGTGCTCGTGACCGGCGCTGCGGGCTTCATCGGCATGCACGTCGCGCGTGCATTGGCGCAAGCCGGCGCGCTCGTCACCGGCGTCGACAACCTCGACCCCTATTACGACGTCGCGCTCAAGCAGGCGCGTCTCGACGTGTTGCGCGGCCTCGATCGTTTCGCGTTCGAGCGCGTCGATCTCGCGGACGCCGCCGAAACGTCGGCGCTCTTTGCGGGCGGCTTCGACGCGGTCGTGCATCTCGCGGCGCAGCCGGGCGTGCGCCATTCGCTGGCGAATCCGCAGGCGTACGTGCGCAACAACCTCGTCGCCTTCGGCCACGTTCTCGAAGGTTGCCGCCACCATCCGGTGCGTCACCTCGTGTTCGCGTCGTCGTCATCGGTGTACGGCGCCAATCACATGCTGCCGTTCTCGGAAGACCAGCCGGTCGATCACCCGGTGAGCCTTTATGCGGCGACGAAGAAGGCGAACGAGCTGATGGCGCACAGCTACAGCCACCTGTACCGGCTGCCGGCGACGGGGCTGCGCTTCTTCACCGTGTACGGGCCCTGGGGCCGACCTGATCAGGCGCCGATGCTCTTCGCGAAGGCGATTCTCGACGGGCAGCCAATCGACGTGTTCAACCAAGGGCGGATGCAGCGCGACTTCACGTACGTCGACGACATCGTCGAGGGCGTCGTGCGCGTGCTCGGCCTGCCCCCGGCCGCGGACGCCGATGCGGCGCCCTGTGCGATCTACAACATCGGCAACCATGAAGCGGTCGAGCTTTCGCGCTTCATCGACACGCTCGAGCGGCTGCTCGGACGCCGCGCGCTTCGCCGTCCGCGACCGATGCAGCCGGGCGACATGCGCGCGACGTACGCATCGATCGATCGGCTCGCGCGGGCGACCGGCTTTGCGCCGCGCACGTCGCTCGACGACGGGCTCGCGCGTTTCGTCGCCTGGTATCGCGACCATTACGGCGTCCCGGCGTGACGGGCGCGAGTGCTAAACTCGCCGCGCCAAACGCCTTCCAGATGCGGACATGATTGTCGTTACCGGCGGCGCCGGCTTCATCGGCTCGAATTTCGTTCTCGATTGGCTTTCCGCGAACGGCGAGCCGCTCGTCAATGTCGACAAGCTGACGTACGCCGGCAACCTGCAAAGCCTTGCATCGATCGCGGGCGATCCGCGCCATGTGTTCGTGCGCGGCGACATCGGCGACCGGGTGCTCGTGCGCTCGCTCCTCGAGCGTCATCGGCCACGCGCGATCGTGAATTGCGCCGCCGAGACGCACGTCGACCGTTCGATCCACGGGCCCGCCGCGTTCGTCGAAACGAACGTCGTCGGCACGTTCGCGCTGCTCGACTGCGTTCGCGGATGGTGGAGCGAGCTGCCGGCGGCCGAGCGCGCGGCCTTTCGCTTCGTGCACGTGTCGACCGACGAGGTGTACGGCTCGCTCGGCCACGACGACGCTGCGTTCTGCGAGACGTCGCCGTACGCGCCGAACAGTCCGTACGCTGCGTCGAAGGCATCGTCGGATCACCTCGTTCGCGCGTATCACCACACGTACGGCCTGCCCACGCTGACGACGAACTGCTCGAACAATTACGGGCCGCGGCAATTTCCCGAGAAGCTGATTCCGCTGATGATCGTCAACGCGCTCGCGGGGGTGCCGCTGCCGGTGTACGGCGACGGGCGGAACGTGCGCGACTGGCTGTACGTCGGCGACCACGCGAGCGCGATACGCAGCGTGCTCGCGCACGGCACGCCCGGTGCAACGTACAACGTCGGTGGCGATGCGGAGATGACCAACCTCGACGTCGTGCGCACGATCTGCCGGCTCGTGCAGTCGCGGCGTCCCGGCGTCGACTGCGAGCGCCTCGTCACGTTCGTCAAGGATCGGCCGGGACACGATCGCCGCTATGCGATCGACGCGTCGAAGATTCGCCGCGAGCTCGGGTGGGCGCCCGCGGAGACGTTCGAGTCGGGATTGCGGCGAACGGTCGACTGGTATCTCGCGAACGGCGACTGGCTCGCCGGCGTGCAGAACGAGGCGTATCGGCAGTGGGTCGATCTTCAGTACGCGTGAGAGTCCCATGAAACGGAGAGGGATCATCCTCGCCGGCGGGTCGGGCACGCGGCTGCATCCGGTGACGCAGGTCGTCTCGAAGCAGCTCCTGCCCGTCTACGACAAGCCGATGATCTATTACCCGCTGTCGACGCTGATGCTCGCCGGCATCCGGGACATCCTGCTGATCTCGACGCCCGAGGACACGCCGCGCTTCGCGCAGTTGCTCGGTGACGGCGCGCGCTTCGGACTCTCGATCTCGTACGCGGTGCAACCGTCCCCGGATGGCCTTGCGCAGGCGTTCGTGATCGGGCGCAATTTCGTCGGCACCGACGTGTGCGCGCTCGTGCTCGGCGACAACATCTTCTACGGCCACGATCTGCAGCCGCAGCTCGCGCGCGCGACCGCGAGCCAAAGCGGCGCGACGATCTTCGCGTATCCGGTCGCGGAGCCCGAGCGCTACGGCGTCGCCGAGTTCGACGCGAGCGGACGCGTGACGAGCCTCGAGGAGAAGCCGCGCGAGCCGAAGTCGCGTTATGCGGTCACGGGTCTCTACTTCTACGACAATCGCGTGCTCGACGTCGCGGCG
>Ga0157372_10007144_pt1 | contig 11888 bp, 20 predicted proteins | sample C55metaG_FD_115307 | JGI IMG/M metagenome (GOLD analysis project Ga0157372, IMG submission 115307) | Corn rhizosphere microbial communities from Kellogg Biological Station, Michigan, USA - C5-5 metaG | ecosystem: Host-associated > Plants > Roots > Rhizosphere > Soil | place: USA: Michigan...
GTCTACTGGTCGGGGTGGATCTCGCTCCACACACGACGGAAGAAGGCGCTGATCGAGCAGCCGCAGCGATCGCGCGCGGCGCTGTTCTGGGGACTCGCGCTGCTCGGCTTCACGTCGTTCTACCGCGAAGGATTCGAGGTGGTGCTCTTCCTCCAGAGCTACCGGCTGCGACTCGGCGGCGGGCCGGTTCTGGCCGGTGTGCTCGTGGGCGCCGCCCTCACGTCCATCGTTGCCCTGCTGACCTTCGTGGCGCATCACCGGCTCCCATACAAGAAGATGCTGGTCGCCACGGGCGCGATGCTCGGCGCGGTGCTCCTCGTGATGGTGGGCGAGCAGGTGCAGGAGATGCAGCTGGCGCACTGGCTCTCCACGACCACCATCACGCCGCTCGCGCACCACATGCCGGAGTGGATGGCGCTCTGGTTCGGCATCTCGCCAACGGTGGAAGGACTCGCGGCGCAGGCGCTCGCCGCGCTCCTCGTGCTCGGCTCCTACGGTGTGGTGCAGCACCAGCTCGCGCGACACCGCCGGTCGCGGAGCACGCGGCCCGATACGGTGACAGCGGGCGAGGGTGGAGGAGAGACGATCAGGGCGTAGGCGGGAATCCGGTTGTCAATTGATGACGTTCGCCACAGCGCGCGCTCTGCTGAGCAGTCGCTGGATACTGCGACTATTTCCCGTGATCGACACGGAGAATCCGCCCATCCCGCCTGGCGATCTCCGCGACTGCGACACCGCCAACGTGGTCACGCGGCAGCGAACCTTCCACCGTCCACATGCTGTCGCGCAGCCGCGCATCAAAGATTGCAGTAATTGCGCCGACGCACCGAAAGTTCGAGTAGCAGGGCCGCAACTATACCAAGAGCGTATGCTCCGAGATCGCGCACGTCGAAACCGCTACCGAGGATGAGCTGGCCGGGCGTCGTGCGGCGCCAGGCATCGAGCAGCGGCGTGTGGTACAGCTGGCTCACCTCCACGATCCAGCAGATTGCGAGCCCGAGCCCGGCCCGTGACGCAACCCGCGTATTGGGAACCACGGCGCCGATCCACCAGCATATCATCATCGCCCACAGCGCATCGCCGAGTACATCGCGGAGCGTTGCTGACAGCAGCGTACCATGCCGATGAACCATCAGGCCAACGGCGATGGTGCCTACGGCGAGGGCGACAAACGCCAGGCGAGCGCGACGCAGCGAAGGAACTGGGGGATACGAGGCTTGTGTCATCTGCCGCCCAGGTTCAGCAGCCAACAAATCAAACGAATGCGCACACTTAGCACGCGCTGTCTTCCGCTCGATCGTTAGCCGAACCGATCGTCCGACGATTTGGCTCGAAGAAGTCAAAGCACGGCGCCTTCGCTAGCCTAGAATGCGAATTCTACCCGGTTCGCGTCCATATCAGCGTGGTTCGCGAGGTACGCATCAACGACGGCGCTACGTTTCCTGGACCACAGGTGCCTGAGCGCGTGAAGCATGGAGTACTATGCGACGACTGCCGGATGCCTCAGCAAGCGTTCCAGTACGGTGAGCGGCGCCGCGCCTACGAGCGTTGGGTCTGATATCATGCTGTTCGGAGGCGCACTGGCTTCGAACAATGCGAGGCCATGCAGCCGATGGTCTGAAAGCGGCGCGGGGCCAATCCGGATGTCATGAACTGCGAGCGCTCGTCAGCGTGCGATGTCCATCGGCGATCCTTCACGACGAGGCACCGCGAAACGGCAAAGAGCAAGTGCCGCCGCGAGCATCACCAGTACAGGCAGGCCCAGCCTGGCGTAGTTCTCCCAAACTGTGCGACCGACGTTCACATGACCAGCCCGCACGCGTGTGATTAGTGCGAGCAGGACTGCCAGAAAAAATGGCGGCCAGGATCCCGATGGTAACGATCGAGAAGCAGATGCTGGGCGTCGGCACGACATCGGGTTCCGCTTACACCTCGTCCATAGTGAAGGGGAAAGCCATCCCAATGATCGGTTCGGAGCGACTTCCGTCACGCGGCTTGACGCGACAAGACTCCACTGTAACGTTGACTCGCGCATACCCGTCGGTCTGAGCCGACAAATTGCCAGTGGACCTCCCCGGCATCCGATGTCGATACACTCCAACTTCTCCGGCACCTGGCGAGCGGATCTCACGGCGAGCAGGCTTCGTGGACCAATTCCGGACGGAATCACAGCGTCGGTCGTGCATGACGAGTCGAAGCTTCGGATCGCGATGACGATCGTCACCGCCGGGACTCCGCCATCGCGCATCGCGTTCGAGGTCAGCGCGACGGGAGAATCCAGCACGAATACCGTTCAAGGGGCCAAGTGGGTGTGCCGTGCTCGATGGATCGGCCGCGAATTGCTTATCCACTCCGACGTGAATCATGCCGGCCGATCGATGCATTTGTGCGATTACTGGTCAACGTCGGACGACGGCCAACGTCTGACGATGGAACATCGAGGAGACGATCTGGCGGGGCAGATCACTGTGTTCGATCGCATCGGTGGCGCGGCCTGACGCGACGGTGCGTGCGAGTTCATGGAAGCGCCAAGCGAGGCGCGGCGCAATTCATGGCTCCCCCGCCACGTGCAGCGTTCGCCAGCCAGCAAGCCTCGGGAACTCGACCGGCGCGCGAGAGAGAATCTCGATCCACTCGTCATGGGAAGTGCGCACGCATAGCCCACTCGTCAGGTTCATCGTTCCGTCTGCTGCCAGCGACCACGGGGGCGTCCTGCCATAGACCACAGAGTCAACGAACCGCTCATCATGCCACCTCCGGGACCGTCGATCCGCGCGTCGGCCCACGCGGCATCGGAGTCATTCAGTATGATGACGACGGGACCCGTGTAGCCCGCGGGGATCACATGGATCTCGCGCTCCGCTCGATCCCACAGGGAGCCGGCACCGAGCATGTATACCCAGGGGTAGGCAAGGACGGCCAGCGGTACGCCAACAACGAATGCGACGACTATCAGGACCAGTCGCTTACGCCGCAAACCCGTACCTCATGGGAAAGTGTGGTGCCGGCAACTCGAGATTCATTCGGCAGTCTCAGCGTTCACGAGACATCAGCTTCGCGGACGCCGGCTGCCGTGGCCACGGCGCCCCGGAGTGCGGAAAATGCGACAGGTTCCGGCGCCAGCCGATGGAGCGAGCTCAGACCAATGCTCTTCTGCGTGCCAAACGTCGTGTCCAGAGCTCGGGCCGACGCAACAAAGAACTCCCACTGCGCCACGTTCAACGGATCGAGAGCGGCCTTGTCCGCGTGGGCGAGCAGCGCAAATACGTACACGTCCGAATCTCGGCAAGGAGCGGGCGCAGTGGTGTTCGTTGAGGCATCCCAGCCACGTTTCATGGCAATAGTGAACCTGACAGTCGACGGGTCGCGTTGGTGCCACGTCTGAACGTACGCCGCTGACTTGACTTCGATGCGCAAGCCATTCGGCGTGCGGATATCACAGGCGTCCCATTCCGTGCGAACGACTGCATCCACGTCCAAGCCAAGCGCGCGAGCGACCAGATACTCGGCAAGGACGCCCCGCCAGACATTGCTCGCCAGATTGGAGGCCGCCCAACGCCAAAACCCCGCGATATCGAAGCCGAGGTTCTGGCCGCTTTGATGAAACGGCTCGTTGCCGATACGTGGCCTTACGGAGAGTGCACCAAGTGAGATCTTCACAATCGCGGACCGTCGATGTCTAATGATTGAGCTCAGCTGAGAGAGTCAAACAGGAACGAATGCGAAGCATGCGCGCTCCTGAATCGCCCCATCTGCCGCAGCATTCGCTATACCACGGGCGGAACGACATCCGCCCTGAAGCGCTGATCGCCGACGCACCAACCGATATAGAGGTTGATGCCATCGCGCATGCCGGTGTTTAATACCGAGCCCATCGTCGGTGTGACGCCGAAGAGATGGGCGAAGGCTTCGAAATCGCTGAACCCTTTCGCACTCAGACTGAACGACTGGACCAACATGACCGCGCTCCCGGCCGCGAAGTCGCGCGCAATGCGGAGAGCGGAAACTGCCCGATGCAGCAATTGATAACGAATGCCATCTGGACACGGATCGCGCATGCCGAGAGAGGTCTCGAGATAATGCACCCGCTGGTCGACGCCCGCGCTGGCTTTGGCACGCTTCTGCCCGACCGTTGGACCGAGCGATTCATCCACCTTGCCTTCAATTGCGATCGCGACGAGACCGGAGGGAGCGCGTCCAAATGCGACCAGATCGGTTTGCGACGCGCGGGAACCGCCAGGCAGGGGGACCTTATACTCCGGAATTGCGATCAGCAATCGGAGGTTGTGCCAATCGGATTTTCCGCTGCGGAGCGCCGTGGCGACTTCCGGTGGGAACCCGGAAGTGGCGGCCGCTTCCCACGAACGGGCAAGAGCCATGGCTGAAAAGCCGGGCTTCCAGTGCAATTTTGGCCGCGCCAGAAGACGCTTCCAATCGTCGGCTGACGTCGTAGGGACAAGAATTTGCGCCAAGGAATTTTTCCGTTAGGGAATTAATCGGAGCCGAACTTCAGTGTCGGTGGCCTGCCGAGATGATGCATGCTCCGTGAGAAGGTTGCCAAGGAACTACATGGTTGCTCGAAGACGACGCCAGAAGATTGATTGGCGCGGCTGCTCGCCTGTGATCTTGCGAATGCCAAAGTACGCAGTCGTGTCGTGATCCAGCTCCACGTTATGTTGAGCCGGGGACAAAGCGGACGTCGATGTCGTCGTGTCGCGCGCTCCGAGTGAAGACCCGCGCGCGGTGATCATAGCGGACTTCGAGCGTGTGGCTGTCGAGCCATCGCACCACGACGTTCGGCCCGCCACCCGGCCCCGCGGGTGCTCGCCCGTGGTCGGCGTCGGCGACGAAGACGTTCCCGCGCCCGGAGGCCGCGCGCCCCGCCGGTAGCACGGAAACCTGGGTGCTGAAGTCAGTGGTGGCACCGCAGTCGCGCGCGAAGACCACGGCGTGGCGCCGCCCATCCGGCGCGACGAGGTCGCGCAGGACCTGGTTCTTGCACCCGGCGCTACAGGAGGCGGCGACCAGGACAACCGAGATGGAGACGGCCAACGCGCCGAATACTCGAACCAAATGCGCACGCATCACAGCGTATCGAAGTAACGCCCATCGCGCGGAATGCGCTGAACAGTCGCGCTGGAGTGCACGGCCAGCGTGCGGCGTCCGCTCGGCCTTTTCAACTTCATTGCGGTGTCAGACAGCACCGTCGTGAGGCCGGCCAAACGCCGGCCGCGCCGTCAGCCGAGCCAACTGCTCCCTACTGACAAATGGCCAGACCCTGGTGTCGCCGCCGCGATGCCACGCCTGGAGCAGAAGCAGCGCTCTGAACTCGTCCCACTTCGTCCGCTCCAACCACTCATAGGGCTCACTGCTGTGCAGGAAGAGCACGCAGCGTGCGACCGTGCGGCGCTGCACGCGACTCGGTCCAGCTCGTCCCGTGTCAACCGAGCGCTCGCAAAGCGTCGGAGCGCGAGGGCAAGGCGGTCGCGAGATTCACGATCTACCATGCTGACCTCCACAGGCAATTTGGAGGGCCGCCCCGTGATGGCCACCCGTGGCTTCCTCGTGGTAGTCCGTGGCTTCGACATCGTAGGCATGGCCCGCTTCCCAGCGGAAACAGTCGCGATGCTGTTGGTTCACTCGAATACTGTGCTCGCCGTGAGGCGAGCCCGCAAGTCGTTCGAGTCCGTTGGCGTGCGGAATGGCCAGTTCATTTGTCGCAGACGAGCGTAGGTCGCCGAACCCTTCCTCGGCCCTGCCGCCAGCGGCAGCACCTCCTTTGCACCGAGCGCGCTCGAGTCGCTCCGTGGGTGTCGCGCCCGTCGTGCCGTGCACGCGCTGGCTCGCCACGTCACGATGCACCTGTCAGAAATTGTGGCTAGCACTCCCACCACTCGCCGTCGCGACAGCATTGGACGTTGTCGAAGAATTCCGCGAACCGATCAGGCGCCGAGGAATGGATCGGCACGATTCGCTTTGGCGCCACCGCGCGAGCAAATCGCTGGAGATCGCTGATGTACGCGTGCCCTGACGCGTGCAACTCGATCAAGGGAATATCGTGCCGCCGCAGGAACTCGAGCAGTCGCTTCGTTCCCGGCTGTTCGAGATATCCCGGCCACATCGACCACACCGCGGTCGCGGCATCGAGGCATCCTGACCGCTCGATCTCGCCACTCATCGACGCCCGGAACGTGAGGACCAGCTCCTTTGCTCTCGGAGCCAATTCCTCGGGAAAGATCCGAGACTGTTTGATCGCGTTGACTCGCTCGAACTCACCGGACTGCCTGACCCGGATGCGTTGGGCTTGCGGCACATAGGTGAGGAGCCCGCGGAATCCATGCTGCGGGATGTTCCTGTTGCCCGTGGCCTTGGCGATGCTCGCGGTGTAGAGGTCGACGACGAGGAACCGCTTCGCTCGCCGGCACGCGCGAAACCAGGTAACCAGTCGGTCCATGTTCTGCGCCGCATACATCGCCAGCACGATCCCGGGCGCCGTCTCGAGCGTCTCGACTATCTCGTCTTCCAGCTGACGCTCGGTCTTCCCAGCGCGGGGCACTTCGTTGGGCCTCAACGCCGTTCCTTCCATGAGCATGATGTCGACGTTCTGCGGGGGCGCGCGCAGCAGTTTCTCGAAGAGTCGCGCCTTCCGGCCGTGTCCCTGCAGGTCTGCGGAGTAGAACAGTCGCTTGCCGTCTGCTTCAATGAGCAGCGAATACGTGTCGAACGCGCTGTGGTCGTTGAGAAAGGGCGTGATCGTGAAGGGCCCAAGCCTGAACGGTTCCCGGTCACGCAGGTAACCGGCGGGATCGAGTTCCGCGCCGATGGAAAAGAAGGAGGCCTGCTTCAAAATGCGGTTGGTGGCCTCGCCTATATATACCGGCACGTGCTCGGGTACCTGATCGATCAGGCCCCAGTGATCCTGATGGCCGTGCGATATGATGACGCCGAGGAGTGACTCGTGGGGCGCATCGATGCCGGAGATTTCGGGCAGCGGGATGTGTTCGTCCCGAAGGGCCGTGAGGGGTCTTCCGACGTCGAGCACGATTCGTGAACCATCGTCGGCTTCGACTTCGACGCAGTTGCCGCCGATCTCTCTGGCGCCGCGATGGATCCTGATCTTCACCGAGGTTCGCCGGTTATGCGGAAACAGGCGAGCCCACCGCCAACCACGCGAACTGCACGGCGAGCAGGGCTACTGCAGATGAGCCGCACGGACATTCGATGCACTTCCCACTGTGCGAATGTGCTGTTTGTCAAACCCCGGAACGCATCCATTCAGGTTCTCGATGATCCGCGCCTTGATCCCGCCCAAGCTGCTCTGTTGCGATCTGTCGAAGCCGACTATTAGAAGCCGCGGCGTCGGGTCGAGCCTCTCCACCGGTTGGGCCTCGGACACGAGGTGCAGTTCTTCGCGGTACTTTGCCACCTTGTTGTACGCCTTGACGATCTGCGTCTGGTTCTCCTTCGCCCAGGTGTAATAGCCCTGGAGTTGCCCGCACACGGCGGGGATCGCGCTGCTCCGAACATCGCCATTCCCGTACAACTTCACTTCCGTGAGTGAGAGCGTGCCATTCTCGAGCGCTACGATATCGACTCGCCCCCCGGCGGTGTCATCATCGCTTTGTTCGGATGCTGACTCGTTGTTGAACGCTGCCTCGATGTCGAGGACACAGTTGCACCTCAGCGCTATCGTGTTTTCATCCTCGCGTTCTTTCCCGGTGAGACGGCCGGCAGCGGCCTTGATGTAGTGAAGTTGCTCGGTGTACGCTTTCACGCTGTCCACGACCAGAGGTTTGGTGGTGCTTCGCCGCTCATCAAGGAGATCGACGTACTCGTCACCCTTCGTTGTCTTTGGAATGACGACGAACTTGCGGTGCACACGTAGGCACAGGCGCCCCGTCCATGTGATCCTGGCAATCGATGCGCCGTGGGCGTAGGCATTGATCGCATCGGGCCTTATCGCGATGAAGATCTCCTTATCGTCGACCAGCGCGCGCCACCAGGAGTCCTTTTCGACATAAAGGTCGTTGAGTGCCGAAATCAGCCCGGGGTTGAGCTCTCTGGTGAATGGCATGAGTGCCCCGCGCAGAGCGCAGTAAGAGACTTGCGAGAAATGCCGAAAAGGAATGGACCGCACGCTGTGATCGAAATCCTTGCCGCTGATTGCCACCCGACCGGGAGCTTCACGATCAGAGCTCGGGAAAGGGCGCCCAATCTAAGGGCCGCTCCAACCGCGTCGTGATAGAAACGCCGCACGCTCGCTCGCTGAAGAAAACTCATGAATCTGGATCAGCGATTCAGCGCTCCCGATTTCATCTTCGCCGAGAAAGTCGGCGAACATGCTCTCGTCTACAATGACGTAGAACTTGCCTGCGCGCGTTGCTGCGTAGACGACACCGCCTTCGGCGCCGAATATCAGTTGACGATCCGGAAAATCCGCGAGACGAACCTCCCGTTGGGACATAGCACGCTCCTCGCATAGCTGTCGTCTTCACACTCGCGGCGAGGGTCCGCATCCGATCAACATCGCGGACCCGGCAGCGCCAGGTCAGGCAACCGAGCGGAACCGATACCAAAGCCAGACCGCATAGAAAACAGCAAGAAAAGCAACGAACACCGGTCCAACTCCCAACGCCACCATCACAACGAGTGCCGACGCGCCGATAGCAACGTACGAATGACGTAGCCTGGTCACGTTCGGACTGCTCCAACACCGGCGACGGACCTCACTCCACATGCGCATCCACTTGAATGGACCCCACCAAAACAGCCCAAACCGCTCAGCCTTCGGCAGCTTCGCGTTGAGTTCTTTCAGGAGCGCACCGTACACGACAACTGAACGGAAAATAGCGGTATAGAATGCGACGACGCCGACGCCAGCCACGGCGGTCCGGACTGCGCCCACATGTCCAAGGATCAGACCCGCGTAGATCACGTCAGACTCCGTCTAACCCCTGTCAGGCGATGCCGGGGGCGCTGCCGAATCGGAGACCTCGAGGGACTTCCGGAACTGCACGACGCGATCGACCTCCGCATAGTCGGCGCGCCGGTGTGCGGCGTGGCTCACCACGTTGTCGAGGCGCGCGTCGGAGGCCATCTCGCGATAGCCGCGTTCGCGCGCCCATGCTTCGGCGGCGGCGAGCAGTGCGCGCCCGTGGCCCTGGCGTCGCACATCGGGATCAACATACCACGCCTCGAGGTACCCGACGGGACTCGTGTCGCAGCCATCGGCGTACGGACGCGCCCCGACCTCGACATAGCCAGCGAGCGAGCCGTCCGGGCGCTCGATGACGAAGACCTCGGCATCGGCCCGGGCACGAAGCTCGTGCATTCCGGTTGCGAGATCCTCGTCGGAGTGGTGAGGAAAGAGCGCTCGACTCAGGCGCAACCACTCGAGCCAGTCGGTATCACGGTATGGCCGGGTTTTCATCAATGCAGGATGCGCAGGGCCCGGAGTCGCGCCAAGCGCTGCACGAAGCGTTTGGATTGCCGCGAACGTTACGCGCATGGCACGTGGGCTGGCCTATGGCGTGGGCGACACGACTCCCTGCGGCGTGAGTTTGTCGATGGCGTTCGGGAGAACTTGCGCGAGCTTGGTGGAGAGCTCCTGCGGCGTGATGCCGAGTTTGGCCGCGAGTTGCGTCATTGCGTCGGAGCCGATGGCCGCGTGGAGCTGATCGCCCGTGATCGGCTGATTCGGCCCAGTGCCAACCCATGACCGCACCGTGTTGCCGAGGCCCTGCGACTCGAGCTGGCTGATGATGCCCTGGATGCCCCCGTGCTGCTGAATCAGTCCGTTGACCACGGTGGCCATTTCGGCGCCGACGACGCCGCCGAGTACTCCGTCGAACAGTCCCATGCTGGGCTCCTGCGCGTGAGGGTCAGGTTGTGCCCGGACGAGGCGGGCGGGCCGTGGCGAATATCGCTCACGATGCGGCGAATGTCACGTGACAACGCGCCTGGCAACAGGTCGCCCGGCCGGTGGCCTGCCGGACGGACACTGAGTCTTCAACTCAGCTACGGGCCAATCAGATAGAGGCGCATGCGCATCATGTGCAATCCTCAAAATCGCCCGTCTGCAGCAGCGCACATTAGCCAGCGGGCGAGAGGGCTTCGAATCCCGGGGCTTGAGGCTATGTCACATCTGACATATATTCCAGTCGATGGCCGACCGTGAGAAGGGCGACAAGCCGCTCGCATGGCTCGCCGGGGAAATCAAGACGCCACCGTTCTCGCCGGCAGCTCGCGTCGAGGCCGGTGCCTTGCTGCGGCGGCTGCAATCTGGCGAATCCGTCGGCCTGCCGCATTCGCGGCCGCTGGCCACCATCGGGAAACGCTGTCATGAGCTGCGGATCGTCGATGCCGAGACGACTTGGCGAATCGTCTATCACATCGCGGCCGACGCGATCGTGATTCTCGACGTGTTTGGGAAGAAGACACGAACGACGCCGAAACGACGATTGGACGAGGCGCGCCGGCGACTGGCGGCCTACTACGCGGTCCAGGAGGGAGACTGAGTATGGATGCAAAGAAGCGACGGATGCTCGAGGCGGCCGGGTGGCATGTCGGCTCTACGGCTGAATTTCTTGACCTGACCCCGGAAGAGAGCGCGCTCATTGACCTGAAGCTGTCGCTTGGCCACCTCGTGCGCACGACACGTCAACGCGCCAAGCTCTCGCAGCACGGCTTGGCTGATCGACTTCACTCGAGTCAATCGCGAGTCGCCAAGCTCGAGGCGGGCGATGCGACGGTGTCGCTGGACCTGATTGTGAAAGCGGCGTTCGCGGCAGGGGCGAAGCGAACGGACGTGGCGAACGCTATCCGCAAGAAGAGACGCGTGGCCGCTGGCTAATGCCGCGCCAAGCTGCGCCGAATTATATGGATGCGCCAGTGAGCAGAGCGAACGGCGCATACCACAACTGGGCGCCGGCTTGAGCCTTCGTTACGCCCCCTCGCTTCGGGCCATCACGCATTAGCGATCAACTCCTTCCCGTCCTCGTTCCGTAGACGTAGAAGAGTCGCGCTCCGTAATCAGCGGAAGAAGCAGCGTCTCCGGTGAGTGGTCTCTCCGGCCGACGTGCTCGCCTGTATCACCTTGATCGCCAGACACGCAGCGATGGCGGGGCCTCGCTTCCATGGGTGAATCGTCTCGCCGCAACGAAGCATGCGCTATGTAGCGCCTGTCCGTCCATGCAAGCGCTCCCACGCCTCGCGCGACGTGACAATGGGGACGGGCGCTCGCGTTGCCACCGTGAGCAAGTGCTTGTCCCCGCTCACCCGGAGGTCAGCGCCAGCCGCCACCGCCGAAGCGAGCACCCAGGCATCGGCCTTTTCCCGGACGCGGACCGAAAGAATGGCGGCGGAACGGGGCACCACCATGTCGTCCTCAAGGACAGCGAGGGCCAGCGCGATTTCCGCCGGCGTGGCCCCGAACCGGTCCCGCAGGACACGTTCGGCTTCGGCAAGATTCACGGCACCGGTCAGCAACTGATGCTCCGCCAGCACGAAGCGAAGCAGGTCCGCGCAGAGACTGCGTGCGATGAAGGCGGCGATCAGGACATTGGTGTCGAGAAAAACCTTCACGACACGGCGGTGAACACGTCCTCGTCGGTAAGGATGCCCTGGGCCTCGCCTCGCGGAAGGAGTGCGCGCTGGGCAAAGCTGCGACCGCTGCACGTTCACCCGTGTGTTACGGTTGCGCTGAGCGCACCCCACCAAGAGACGGCGACCAGCGCAAGCCGGATCCAGTTGAGCAGAATCCAGCGACGTGCCTCGGACTGGAGCAGCGCGGCTGGAGTGTCCCCGCCCCCCGTTTCGAGGAAGCGCGCGATTGTCGGACGAAAGTAGATCAGGGTCCACACGACTCCCGAGACCGCGCAGACCGCAGA